>OBAQ01001971.1_pt1 | contig 12392 bp, 9 predicted proteins | sample 1517821 | NCBI WGS metagenome assembly OBAQ01 (sample SAMN04571705, study PRJEB22368) | human gut metagenome | biome: human gut; material: stool | host: Homo sapiens | place: Luxembourg | collected 2012-09-27
GCATTTTGGCAACGCAGATGCCGTGCCGCAGCTGCCGGAGCGGTGCTTAAGCCGCAAGGCGGGAATTGTGCGGTGTTGCCTATGGTATCAGGTACGCCTTCAAGCTACACCTTAAAAGTGCCCCGTGCGGTTAAACTGTTTCCACCTCTCAATCAAAGAGTGGCGGCGCGGATCCGGCTTATCCGGCAGGTCCAGCACAAAGCGCTCATAGCAGTTCACAATGCGTGTCTGGCCGTACTGGTGCTCCCGCGGGATGTTGGCTCCATAGGTCAGGTGGATATGCCCGTGCAGCATCAAAGCCGGGTGATAGGTATCCAAAATTTCATTGAACACCGTAAACCCGCGGTGCGGCAGGTCGCTGAAATCCCCATAGCCGTGCAGCGGCGCATGGGTAACAAGGATATCCACCCCGCCCGCGTGCTGGATCTTGCTGCGCAGGTGGCTGATGCGGCGTTTCATTTCCGCTTCGGTAAACTGCCAGGCACCGGCGCGGTAACGGCAGCTGCCGCCAAGGCCCACAATGCGGTAGCCCTTGTACCAGTACAGGTCATCGTCAATGCAGATCGCACCGCGGGGCGGTTCTCTATCATAGCTGGCATCATGGTTGCCGTGTACATAAAGCACCGGAACCGGCGCTGCATCGGACAAAAAGTTCATATAATGCCGGCTCAGGTCCCCGCAGCCGATGATCAGGTCGATATCGCGCAGCTTGCTGGGCTCATAGTATTCCCACAGGTACTTGCTCTCTTCGTCTGCCACTGCCAGAATTTTCATAGATCAGCCTCTTTCTCTGCAGGGAGCCGGTCGCGGTGGATGCCCTGCATGCGGTACATGGGGCGGGCACAGTCGATCAGTTCGTCAAATTCCGGCAGGTGGCCCTCCACTGCATCGCACAGCCAGTCCATATGCAGGATCTGCTCCGGGGTAAAGCCGGTGCGGCCCTCGTTCATCACAGTACCGTTCTGCGCGGTAATATAGCAGGCAAACGGGTCAATGCTGCCCGCAATAATGCCGCTGCGCAGGATGTTGGCCAGGTGGCGCACATCATGGGGCAGCTCGCGGCTGAGCAGCACATCCATCACACCGCTGTTCATGCCCCACCAATAGTTGACGGCAGTACCGTCGGTGCCGGATTTATCGCGGGTCCAGCCGCCATCCAGCACGGTGCGCACCACGTTTTCATAAAACTGGCCCCAATGCCAAAACGGCGAAGCCAGATCCATCAGCGTGCCGCCGGGGCTGATGCGGAAAGTTCCGAACTCTCGCGCAGGGCGGAACGGCGTGGGGGTATCGCGCCCCGAGATCACCGTGATGCCCTGCTTCTGGAAGGCCTGGATCGGGTCCCCCGGCAGGCAGGACCATTGCAGGCTGACCTTAACGCGCGGGTTGACCATCCGCGCACCAAGGGCAAACGCATTGATGTTGGCCGGAACGCCAAAGGTGGGCGTATCCGCCACATAGCCCACGCGGTCCTCCCGCGCCACAGCGGCAGCAATGGCGCCGGTGATGAACTTTGCCTCATACACGCGGCTGTAATAGGTGCGGATGGAAGCATACGGCATATCGACCGAGCAGTTCAGGATGCGCACATCCGGGTGGCGCAGCGCCGCGCGCAGCGAAGCCCCCACCAGTTTTGGCGAGGTTGTAAACACCATATCTGCGCCGTCCTGGATGGCTTTTTCCACCAGTTCATCGGCATTTTTGCCCGGCTCTGCGCCATGATAAGCCACGGTTTCCACCTTGCCAGCAAACACCTGGTCCAGCTGGGTACGGCCAAACTCGTGCTGGCTGGTCCAGGTAGAAGTTTCCGGCGTGCGCTCGTTGACAAACGCTACTTTCAAGTGGCTGGGCTCACTGCGGATCCCCGGCAGGATGCGGTCCAGCAGGCTGTTCTTTTTGGCCGGGGCGGCCGGCTGGGTGCTGAGCTTGACCGGTTCCGGGCGCTCCAGCGCCAGAACGTTATCCCACACAGCGTCAATAGCTGCGGCAAACTGGGCGGGACTATAGGTTTTCAGCTCATCCAACTTATACAAGCGGAGCAACAGCAGCATAACATCCGCCGGGGTGGTGCGCATTTTATCGCCGCCGTGGGCATTATAAGCCTTGGTGATCCAGTTCATCAGGCTGACAACTTCCGCCTTATCGTCTGCGGTCCACTTTTCATCCGGCGCTTTGCCCAGTGCTTTCTGCAAGCGGGCAAAGCTGCCCTCCTGCGTAAAGTGCAGCCGGTACAGCCCGCACAAAGGGTAATACTCCATGAATTCGTAATATTCACGAATTTCCGGCGTATCATTGAACCGCGGCACAACGCGGGTAACGGTGGCAAAAATAGAATCCGCGCCAAAATATTTCAGCACACTGACACGTTTGTTGCCCTCTTGGACATAAAAGCGGCCCATGTACTCATACGCTTTAATGGCATCGTGGATGCCCTCTTCCATATGGGCCATGCACAGGGAAAGCCACTTGCTGGCAAACTCAGTGTCTTCGGGCAGCAGCGGCATAAAGTTGGAAGCAAACGCCATGGTGCGGCCGGTGGTTTTGGTGCCTACCACATAATCCAACGGTATTTCAATGGTGCCAAGCGGTATCTGGCTTTCGGTATCTGTTTTTTCCAGCAGTTCATCCAGCGCAGGCAGATAGGGGTATTTGCCTGCCGCTGTCTTTTCACGGTAATCGCGCATGCCCAATCTTTGAGCGCGGTTGTATTCATCTATGGCTTCTATACGCTGCATCCTGTGCCTCCTCCTGCTGTTGTGGTTCCGTCATTTTTTCTTATTCTGTGGGCATGTATGTTGTAATTATACCATATCCCGCAGGGCTTTGCACCCTTTTTATGCCGGAAACCGGCATCCTGCCCGCTTGACATAAATTTTACACAAAACCTGTGGTGCAGGTCTTGCGGCATATCGCGGATTCTTGTATAATAAAATTTGTATGCAAATTTGACATCAATCAACTGCGAGGTACTGGAATGCTTAAGAAACACCTGACTGTATTTTTTGTTTCGATGGTTCCCCTGATCGAACTGCGCGGCGCAATCCCCTATGGCGTAATTTTTGGTCTGCCGCTGTGGAGCACCTACATCATTGCCATCATCGGCAACATGATCCCGGTGCCGTTCATCTTTTTGTTTGCGCGCAAGATCCTGGAATGGGGCGCTGACAAACCGGTGATCGGCAAGTTTTTCACTTTCTGCCTGGAAAAAGGCCACAAGGGCGGCCAAAAGCTGAAAGCCACCGCCGGCCGCGGCCTTTTTATTGCTCTGCTGCTGTTTGTGGGCATTCCCCTGCCCGGCACCGGCGCATGGACCGGCACCCTGGCCGCCAGCCTACTGGATATGGATTTCAAGGAAAGCGTTCTGGCCTGCATGGGCGGCGTTCTGCTGGCAGGCTGCATTATGGGCGTACTGAGCACTTTGGGCATTTCCGCTTTTGGTGCAATCGCCGGTTGATTTTTTCCCTGATTGTATATAACAAAAAGCAGCCCCCGCGGGGGCTGCTTTTTGTTATTATTTTACTGGGCCGTCTCTTCCTGCCTGCTCAACAGGATGCGGTCATTATCCAACCGGCGGCCCACATTTTTGGCGAACTGATCCAGCAGGCCGTCCACCGTGGTGTTGGCGCGTTCTTCCCCGCTGATATCCAGCACAATGTGGCCGGAATCCATCATCAGCGTGCGGTTGCCCAATTCCAGGGCGGCGTGCATGTTGTGGGTAATCATCAGGCAGGTGATGTGGTTTTCGGCCACAATTTTCTTGGTCAGCTCCAACACCTTATCTGCGGTGGCGGGGTCCAGGGCCGCAGTGTGCTCGTCCAGCAACAGCAATTTTGGGGTAACCAGGGTGGCCATCAATAGGGTCAGCGCCTGGCGCTGGCCGCCGGAAAGCAGGCCGACCGGCTGTTTCATCCTGTTCTCCAGCCCCAAGCCCAGCTGGACCAGCCGATCGGTAAACAGTTCGCGGTCCGCCTTGGTAATGCGGGAAAACGGCGAAGTATGGGTGGAAGCGCGCAGATAGGCCAGGGCCAGATTTTCCTCAATGGTCATGTTGGGGGCAGTGCCTTTGAGCGGGTCCTGGAACAGGCGGCCAATCGCCTTGGAGCGGCGGAAATCCGGCTGGAAGGTCATATCCACCCCATCCAGCAGAATGCTGCCGGTATCCGGAATAAAGCTGCCTGCAATGGCATTGAACAAGGTGGATTTGCCCGCGCCGTTGGAACCCACAATGGTAGCGAACTCGCCGCTTTCCATATGCAGATTGATATCGGTCAGCGCTTTTTTCTCGTTCACCGTACCGGGGTTAAAGGTCATACTGACATGGTTCAGATCAAGCATGGGTCTTGCCCCCTTTCTGGCTGACGGCACGGCGGCGGCGCAGCGCAAGGTTCTTTTTCAGGGCCGGGGCCGCAATGGCCAGCGCCACAATGACGGCAGAAATCAGCTTCAGGCACTCGCTGGGAACATTGGCACGCAGGGCCAACGCAATGATAAAGCGGTAGATCACGCTGCCCGCCACAGCCGCAGCCGCTTTGACCCACATACCGCCGCGGCCAAACAGCGTTTCGCCAATAATCAGCGAAGCCAGACCGATGACCACCATGCCAGTGCCCAGGTTGATATCAGCGGATTTCTGGTACTGAGCCAGAACCGCGCCGGAAAGCGAGGTCATGGCGTTGGAAACGCAAAGGCCCACCGTGATGGTGAACGCCGTGTTGATGGAGGAAGCGCGCACCATATCCGGGTTATCGCCGGTAGCGCGGATGGAAAGACCAAGCCGGGTGCCAAGGAATAAAATCAGCAGCGCGCAAGCCACGACTGTGACCGTGACGGCAACAATGAGTTTATAGGGAGATTTTTCGCCAAACAGGGCGCGGGCCATAGTGAACACTGTCTCAGTTTTCAGCATGGGAACGTTGGAAGAAAAGCCCATGATGGCAAGGTTTACGGTGTAAAGCCCGGTATTGGTAATAATACCCGCCAAAATGGACGGCACGCCCAGGTGGGTTTGCAGGAACGCGGTGACATACCCGGCGCAGGCACCGGCCAGCATGGCCAGCACAAAACCAAGGAACGGATGCCCCGCCACTGCGGCGGTAGCCGACACGGCACAGCCAAGGGTGAACGCGCCATCGGTGGTCATATCGGCAATATTCAGCACACGGAAGCTCAAAAACAGTGCCATGGCCACAAGGGCGTAGATAAAGCCCAGCTCCAATGCGCTTTGCACAATGGCAAGGGTAAACATAAGCGTTGCTCCTTTGCATGTAAAGGCAATACCGCATAATTCTAAGTGCCGATACGGCGAGCGAGGTGCGGCAGATGCTAAGCCAAAAGCGCAGATAATACTGGATGTCTTATCGAGCATTTTGGCAACGCAGATGCCGTGCCGCAGCCGCCGGAGCGGTGCTTAAGCCGTCAGGCGGGAATTGTGCGGTGTTGCCTAAAAATAATAAGTAATAAAGAATAATGAATAATGGCTGTACGCCGCCCGCGGCGGCGTTTTTAATCAGGTATGCAGCTCCGGCGGGCGTTTTCGCTTGCCGGAGCTGCATTTCCTGCTTTATTGTGGTACCGCAGGCACCACACCTGCATTATTCTTTTTTCATTATTCTCTATTCATTTTATCACTGCTGGGTGGTAACTTCCACAACCTGGCTGGCCATATCGCTGAAAGCGGCGTAATCAATGCCCAGAGCGGCGGCAGTTTCGGTGTTGACGGTGATGATGCCGCCATCCATTACATGGTATTCAGGAACGTTGCCGCTTTCCAGGATATCCAGCACCATATCAGCGGTGTAGGTGCCAAGTTCGGTATAGTTGACTCCGCAGGTTGCAAAGGCACCGGCGGTAACAAAGCTGTCGGCACCGGTGTAGAACGGGATACCCGCTTCGGTCAGCGTCTCGGAAACAGCAGCTGCGGCGGCCATAACCACGTTATCGGTCGGGGTAAACACAGCGTCAGCCTTGCCCACCATATTGGCGGCGGCGCTCATGATTTCATCGTTGGTGTTGCCGGTGCCTTCCACATAAGCAATGCCCTTTTCATCCAGGTAAGCCTTTGCTTCGGCAATGGGGGTGGTGGAATTGGCTTCGGAATTGGAGTACAGCAAGCCAACAGTCTTGACATCCGGGTTGATTGCCAGCATCATATCCAGGATGAACTGGGTGTTCAGCGCGTCAGAAGTACCGGTGACATAATCCAGGCCGGTGAGGTCTGCAGCGGCAGGGTCGCTGATGGCGGCGTACACAACAGGAATCTGATCTTCGGCGCAGGCATTGGCCATGCACTGAGCTGCCAGGGTGGCAATGGGCACCACCGCATCATATCCATCGGAAACCACCTGGGTGCCGATCTGGTTCAGCGTGGTAGCATCGTTCTGGCCGTTAAAATCTTTGTACTCAATGGTAATGCCCTTTTCGGCGGCTTTGGCGTCCAGCTCTGCTTCCACAGCGGTGCGGATCTCATCCAGGCTGGCGTGGTCCAGCTGCTGGACCACCGCAATTTTGTAAGACTTGGCGGTATCATCTGCGGCAGCAGCTTCGCTGCTGGAAGCTGCAGCGGTATCGGCGCTGGAGGTAGCGGTAGAAGTGGTGGCGGCGGTGGAACCGCAGGCGGCGAGGGTTGCGAGCATAGCGGCGGCGGACAGAACAGCAACAAACTTTTTCATGGTAAAAGCTCCTTTTTATCATTCACATTTAAGGTGTATCGGCGGTTTGTTCCCGGCAGTGCCGGGGCGGGCAATCAGTTTGCCCGGCGCCATCGCTCCCGCATGGTGGTAATGCTTTGCTTTTTCATGGTGTTACTCCTGTTTGTGGTCTGTGCCGGGTATAACAAAAGCCCTTGCACAGAAATAGCTTTCTGTGCAAGGGCAGATCAATCAAATAATCTGTGGTGCCACCTTGCTTGCTGTGCCATAAACTGCACAGCCGCTCTGCGGAGAACTAACATTCCCCTGCCCTGTAACGGAGGCTTCCGTCAACGGATACTCAGCCCAGCTTTTCCCCGTGCCCTCGGCGAACCATTTATCCACTCCGCTTACCACCCCGTTCCCAGCATCGGGGGCTCTCTGTGCGTGCGCCTGTGGTTTTACTTTCGCTTCATTGGTTTAAAGTATTTATAGCACAAAGGCGCGGCCTTGTCAACGGGGAATTTTAATTTTCTGTGTCAAAAAGTACAATCAGTTTTTGGCAATAATCCATAAGCGGCTTTTCTTCGGCCTGCACTTCGGGCTTGATCAGGCCGTTCTGCTCGGTGTAAGGGGTGTCCTCGTTGTCCAGCGCCAGGAACAAATCCGCCCCTGTGGCAATAAATTCTTTGCCCACAGCTTCCGCCAGCGCGTTCAGGTCGTAATAGTCGTTCTCGGCATCATCGCCCAGCAGGCCGTTGCTGCCGCGCTGAGTATAGATCGTCAGCATGGAGCAGACTTCGCCCTGCACGGGGGAGCCTTCGCCGTTCAGCAGCATGCCGAAACGGCTGTAGTTGGCAATATAATTGCCGTCCTTCCAGGCACTCTGGGTCACATGGCCGTTGCTCAGCTGGCCAAAGAATTTATCGTCCGGGTACTGGCGCAGCACAAAGTTCATGTTGTCCATCATGGCAAGGTCGTCTCGGTCCAGCCTGCCCTTATAGGTGGTGTTCACCTGCAGGTTGGCATACAGCTGCTGTACCTGGGCATAGGCATCGCCAAAATAGTCTGCCATCGCATCGGGCTGTTCCTCCATAGCGGTCTTGAACAGCTGCAGGGCAGTCGTCATATCCTCATCCCGCAGGGCCTGCACAAAGTCCGCAATGCTCTCTGCCGGTTCGATCTCCGTATCTGCCAAAGCCAGCAGGCCATACATCGAAACTACGGTATTGCGCTCGGTGCCCAGCCCTGCCACATGGATAGTGCCGCCCTGCTGACGGTTATACTGGTACAGCCAGCGCCAGTATTCGGCTTCCGCATCCGCACAGCTGCCCTGCAGCTTCAGGTAGTGGTTCAGCCAGTTTTCATCGCCCGTGCGCAGGTACTGCTCCAGCACCTGGGTTTCGCCCACGCCGGTTTCCACCAGCTGAACATTCACCCCCTGCTGTTCGTGCAGGTACTGGAACAGCGCCTTGCGCATGGCAGTGTTCTGCGGCTGTCCGCGGGTCTCTCCGGCCAGAAACACGCGGTAATCCGCATTACCAAAATCGGCATCTTCCAGCGGGTAATCCCAGTAAATGGGTGTCGTGTTGTCTTTCAGGTAGGTGTGGACGGTGTCATTCTTTTTGCTCTGCACTTCCACGGTTTCGGGCACAGCGGTTTCCTCACCGTCAGCCGTTTCCGGGGTAGCGGTACCGGCAGCAATGGCTTCCTCTGCCGTCATATCAGTATACAAAAAGTTCTGCAAAACCGCAATGTTGGCAGCCCAATCAGGATCCATCATGGGGCGGTCATCCATGCCGTTGCGCACGCCATAGGTGCCCTGCACCGGCATGGTCATCTGGTCTGCTGTCACGCCCAAAAAGCTCGGCAGCTGCACCATCAAGGCAGCGATCTCAGTTTTTGTAAAGTTGGTCTGCACCACCGGCAGGGCGGTGTCCAGCAGGTCGTTCAGCTCGGTGACCGAAGCGCTCTTGATCCGGTCTAGCACCGCCTGGATGACGGTGCGCTGGCGGGCCACGCGGTGCCAGTCATCATCAATGGCGCGCAGGCGGGCATACTGCAATGCGGTATAGCCGTCAAAGTGGTTCCAGCCTGGTTCCACTTTCTTGACGATCAGCATCGAGTTGGAGGGAACCTCCCAGTTCAGCGCCTTGGCTTCGTCCTCAGTCAGGTTCAGGTCGATGCCGCCCACGGCATCCACAATCTGAACAAAGGAGTTAAAATTGAACCGCACATAGTGGTCCACCTGCACGTTGAAGCAGTCTTCCACCGTATCCATCGTCAGGCGGACACCGCCGTAACGGAAGGTGTGGGTGATCCAGTCGTACTGGCCCTCGTACCCATCCAGCAGAATCGGCACACCGGTGCCGCGCTCAATGGAAACCAGTTTGATGGTATCGTCCTTGATGTTCAGGGAGCACAGAATTAAACTGTCCGCGCGGGCATCGGAGCTGAACTCCGTGGTGGCTTTTGTTCCGTCCAGCTCATTCAGATGGGTAAACGCATCCCAGTCGTTCACGGCATCGGTGCGTTCATCAGTGCTGACCAACAAGATGTTCAGCACATCTTCGTCCGCAAAGGGGCTGCCCTCCGGCATCTCCATTTCGTCATTTGTGGCCTGGGTCAGGCCGGTGGTATCCAGGTCCTGGTCCTCCTCGGCATCAACGGTGCCAACGCTATCCACCGTGCCGTCATCGTAATGAATCAGATCCAACTTGCCGTTAATGTACAGCACCGCCAGCAGCACCAGCACCGCCAGCGCCGCAGCAAACACCGCCAGCAGTTTCAGCCACAGGGGACGTTTCTTTTTGTCCGGCGTTTCCGGTGCTGTGGTTTTCGCCTTGGGTTCATTTTCAGTTCCCGGCTGGGCCGCATCCGCGGCCGGTTCGCTTTCCGGCTGCGTCTGCTCCGGCTGGGCCTGCTGCTCCGGGGCAGCAGACTGCATCTTGTTTTCTTCGTCCTTCATAACTACTTTCACCCTTGTTGTTTTTGGCCGCGCAAACGCCGCAGGCCCGCTCGTATCCCACAGGAATAATAGAGAAAAGCCAGCCCCGCAAAAATGCTGACCGTTAAACTGCGCCAGGTAAACCACCCGTGCTGGATGGAATGGGTGCGCAGCAGCGCCAGCCACACCGGTGCCATCAGGGCGGTAAGGCCAATGGGCAGCGCGCGCAGCAAAGCTTCCTTATTGCGCAGGCAAAGCAAAAACGCCGCAATGCACAAAATAACCACCAGCACCACCGGCCACAACAGCCCGCGCTGGCTTAATGTATCCCCCACAAAGCGGAAGATGTTCCCCCAGCTCAGCTCCATGCCGTGCCAGGTATCCGCCGTGGTGCGCACCCCGGCCTGGTGGATGGCATCGCCGATGATATCCTGCCCGGTAATCAGGGTGGCCAGCACCCATTTCAGGCCCCAGCACATGGCATAGCCTGCCCCCCAGCACAAGCTGCCGCCGATGACCGGCAGACACTGCCTGGCACCGGATGCCGCCCGCTGCGGCAGGCAGCACAGCCACACCGCCACCGGCAGCCCCAGCGTGATGATGGGGGTGACCAGCAAATCACAGAACGCCGTACAGGTACCCAGCACCACCAGGGCAATGCTCAGCTGCCCGGCGCGGCGCGGCCTGGCCAGCACCCACGCGCAGCCCGCATACGCAATACAGAAAGTGGTAAAATACTGCACCTGATGCGGCACCCAGAACACGGTAACCGCCAGCTGGCTGACGGCAAACCACACCATGGCCCGCAGCCCACACTGCCACCGCAGCTGCCACAAAATAACCGCCAGCAGCGCAAACAGCACCAAATACTGCACCACGCGCACACCGGTGATGGACATAACGCAGAGCAGCGGCCGCAGCCAGATCAGGTAGCCGTGCCAGTACCGCGCATAGGAGAATGGCACCAGATGCACTGCCTTTTGGGCACCGGTGGCCAGCGGAATGGTGCGCTCGCAATAGACAGCAAGGTCACCGGCCATCGTTTCAAAGTTATCCACGTTATAGGCCGTTGCGGTCATCATGGCGGCCAAGGGATCCTGCTCACCCATGGCGGCCGCTTCAAACAGCATGATGGTATCGGTATAGTTATCCATCTGGAACAGCTTAAAGCCGAAATATTCAGGGTAAAGCCCCTCCTGCTGGATGGTTTGGGCTGAATCATACACATGTTCCAGCACCGGCTGGGCCGGCAGCGCGCACGCCCCCAGCAGCAGCACAAACAGCACTGCCACCGTGGCTGCAAACGCCGCCAGCAGCTGCAGGGGTGTGGTGTGCCGCACCGTTGGGTTTGTTTTGATTTCCTGCATAGCATTCCTTTTCTTTTGGGAAGATTGCAAAAAAGTTACAAATCTTTTTTGGTTATTATACCGTATTATTCCGCCAGTTTCAATAGCGCAGAACTGCCGAAAGTTGTGAAATCCCCATCACAAAATTTGCACATTCCCGTTACCGGGCGTCCGCCTGGCGCGAAACGGAGAGCACAATGCCCATTTCGCCCAGCAGCATCATCAAACTGGTACCGCCGGAAGAAAAAAACGGCAGGCTGATGCCGGTGTTGGGGATGGTGTTGGTAACAACGGCAATGTTCAGCACCGCCTGCAGCACCACCTGCACCACAAAGCCAACGGCCAGCAGCGCACCGAATTTATCCCGCGCGCGCACTGCAATGGACATGCCGCGCAAAAACAGCAGCAGGAACAGCACCACCGTCAGAGCCGCGCCCACAAAGCCAAGTTCTTCACACAGAATCGAAAAGATAAAGTCGTTCTGCGGTTCCGGCACATAGAGGTATTTCTGGCGGCTGTTGCCCAGCCCCAGCCCGGCCGCGCCGCCAGATGCAATGGCGTACAGGCTTTGGATGGTCTGGTGGCCTTCGCCCAGTGGATCAGCAAAGGGGTCCCGCCAGGAGGACAGCCGCCCCATGGCATAGGGCACCAGCTCCGGCAGCAGCACCACCGCCGCCGCAATGGCCCCGGCCCCGGCAATGCCTGCCAGGGCAAACCACTTTAAGCCCGTGCCGCCCACAAACATCAGCACCGCGCCGATGCCCAAAATCAGTAGCGTGCCGGACAGATGCGGCTCCAGCAGCATCAGCACCGTAACCGCCCCCAGGATAACCATAAAGGGCAGCACCCCGGTTGCAAAGGTCTGCATCCTGTCATGGTTGAGGGAGATGATGTGGGCAAACACCAGCACTACCGCAAACTTGGCGATCTCGCTGGGCTGCAAGGTGCCCAGCCCCGGCAGCACGATCCACCGCTTGCAGCCGTTATATTCCGGCATGAACAGCACGATTGCCAGCAACGCCAGCGATACCCCCATGATTGGCCACGCCAGTTTGTGCCAGATGTGGTAATCCACCAGACTGGCCGCGTACATGGCCGCCGCACCAAACGCCGCAAACAACAGCTGGGGGCGGATGTAGGTATAAGCATCCCCGCGCCGGTACAGCGCCACCGCATACCCGGCTGAAAACAGCATCACCAAACCATAGCACACCAGCAGCATCAAAATGATCAAAAACCAGATATCCGGTGCCGGCTGCCCGGCCAGCCGCTTTTTGATGACCGTACGGGCCAGTGCCGCTTCTTCTTTCAATCCAAAAACCCCCTTCCCCATCCAGCTTGCAGCGGTTTATTCCGCCACACCCTAGTATATGTACGGGAACGGAGGCTTAATCATTCCTGGGGATATCTAAGGCAACACCACACAATTCCCGCCTTGCGGCTTAAGCACCGCTCCGGCAGCTGCGGCACGGC
>OBAQ01001975.1_pt1 | contig 12381 bp, 9 predicted proteins | sample 1517821 | NCBI WGS metagenome assembly OBAQ01 (sample SAMN04571705, study PRJEB22368) | human gut metagenome | biome: human gut; material: stool | host: Homo sapiens | place: Luxembourg | collected 2012-09-27
TCCAACGGTTCCTGGTCAAAGGTATATGCCGCATTCGTCTGAGCCAGCGTACTGATCACCTTCCCCCATCCGGTTTCCCACCCTACATTCGGAAACACAAGCAGTACCGGAATCATACTTAAGCATATGGTGTAAAAAAAGGAAACAACCACAATGTATAGCATGTTTCCCCAAAACCAGCTTTTCCGCCCGGCCCGCAGAATCTGCCACCCGCTGTTCGGTTCCAGAAACGGAGCATCACAGAAAAGCAGCAGAGCCCCAAGAACGATGATAATCTGGTCTCCATTATATCTGGTCATAAACGGCAGCATCCAAAAAGTCACATCAACTCCGGTCTGCTCGCAGAAGCCTCGAATACCCACCGTCATTACATGAAAAAGGATCGCAATCCACAACAGCGCAACATAAAACCGTGGTGTTGTGAATGTTTTCCGCAAACGTATCTGACATACCCGAAGGCTCATCCGTATTCTATCCATTCTGCTCCCTCCTCTTTACCATTCGCACGAAAATTACACCTTCCATTCCTGTCAGAATGAGGAAATAACCAGCTATCACAAAAAAATCCTTAAAATTCTGGATACTTCCCCCATGGAGCTGGTACCATCTCATCTGCCCCGGCAGCTGCAGCGCTTCTGCTACAAGCTGGCTTGCATAATAAAAAAGAGCCGGTGTGCTGACCAGCACAAACAGATTTTTTATTTTCCCCGATATCATAAGCGCAAAAACTGCCATAAATGCATATTTGACAGCCTCAATTCCAAATCTTGCGGCAAGGTAAAACGGCAGGACGAGTCCATTTCCATAGTTTAAACCGCCTGTTAATGTTTCAAGCTCTTCTTTTTTTATCCACGGTATTTTTAATGCCAAAACGCCATAAACAACTGCCATTCCCAGAAAAATACTGATCACAGAGCCGAAAAAGGCCACTACCAGATGCGACCAGCAATACGCTGTTCTCCCTATGCGTGTCTCAATGCATCTAAGATAGCCATTTCTGCTGTCTTCCCAATAGCTCAGCGCAAACGGCAGCACAGCCAGCACAGAAAACACTTCAAAAAATGCACCCACACCATGGCTGCTGACAACCAGGTAATATACCGATACATTCCACCGGCTCTGCATTGCTTCCTGACTGATGTTCAACACAGTAACCAGCATCGCACCTGCAATGGCAAAATAAAATTTTCCTGATAAAAGCATTCTCGTAAAATCCATTTTTATCATTCGAAAAAAATTCATGAAAGATCACCTTCTTTCTGTTTTGATTTTCGAGATAGTTTTACTGGTTGATACATTCCATCCCTCGAAACTTCTCTGCGTCTCTATAAAAGATGTGACCCCGCTTAGCCCGGAGCCACATCTTTCACAAAAATAATTTATTCTTTGAGTAAATCATAAAGCTCAGACAAACTCACCCCGCAATTTCCCGTCCATCCAGTGCATTGATGTAAACATACTGTTCGATCTCATCTTCTATAAATCGAAACTGCCACGCAGGAATCATATCACACATCCAATGCCCCGTTTCATTTCTTCCCGTTGTCATCGGGTAATAAATCAGTTTCATCTGATCCAGCGTAATCGGCTCGGCAATTGCCAAATCATACTTATTTCTCAGCGTTTCCAAAATAATATCTTTTTCCACAAGAGATACCGGTTCCTTTTCCCGAATAGCATAGTGATTAACTGCTTGAAGATATTGAATTCCTTCCTTTGTTATAACGGCCTGTATTTTAGATGACGGAATATAAAGATCATCCTGCCGGTTAATTTCATTGCATAATACGGGAATCCCATTCAGATAACCCTGAAAAAACAACAGTAAACAATCATCTGCTTTTGACCACTCATATTTCTGAATCTTCTGAGGCTTTAGCAATTCTCCATTCTCGATTGCCTGTTCCATTAATTCCTGCTGTTTTTCCATCTGTTTATACGAAAAACTGTATTTACTGGTCAATTCAACCTTTTCCCAGTCTCCAATCCATCTAACAAACTCTTTTCCCTCCTCTATCAGCTTTTCTTCGTCTTCCAATGAAATTTCCTGCTCATTGTCTCTGACTAAAATCCCTTCACCATAGGCTGATGTAATATATTCAACAGGTAAATTATAATAAACTTTTTTTCCTTCTTCCGTTTCTACTCCTAATATATTGCTGACAGACACCGTTCCATTTTGATTTTTTAATTGTTCGCCAAGTATTCCCTCATACGAATAACAAACATCCGGCTCTCCTGTGTCTCCTTTTCTTGTTTCCAATCCACTTTCCGGGATTTTCCCAAGTATTTTATTGAACACACTTTCTCCTTGAAATCCATCCACTTCTATCACACATTTTTCAAACTCGTTCCATTTTTTGTCAGGCATGTCAACAACCGCATCAATTTTTGCCTGACTGCCAAGCTGAAAACTAATATGCTCACCATCGCTTAATTCCTGATCATTTTCATGTGTCACATTTGTTTCCGTTTCATCATTGCTGATAGAAATATTCCGTTCTTCTCCATTTTCCTGTTTTTTTACCTGCTGCAAATTTTCTGACTCATTCCCCATATTCTGACAACCCGAAAGAAGCAGCAATATCGTCAGAACTCCCAACACTTTCTTTCCCATATATCCCCTCTTTTCAAAATTTCGTTCTTTCTCTTCTGTACTCGAAGCATAACGAAAATTTTCTCCATCGTCAACGGATCTGGGATATCATGCTCTATCTGGGATAATCGGTACAGATGGCAAAAAATAAGACTTTGTCCTTTGAAATCCGCATTCTTTTTGCTTCCTTCATACAAACAAAGTCTTTTTTATTGCGTTCTATGAGGTAGGTATCAAAAGGTCTTTTGACACTGATATCATTTTATCGGAAACACTGCCTCTGCGCAAAACAAATCTCCTGTCTCATAATACTTTAACGCGCCACCTACCTTTTGCATCGTCCGTTTTACACTTTTGTGCCCAATCCCGTGGCTGCTTGTATCTTTCTTCGTCGTATTCAAACTTGAATTTTCATTTAAAACAGATTTCTCTATTTTGTTTTGAATCTCCAACCGAAGATATCCCATTTTTTCCTCTACAAAAATTATAATTTCTTTCTTCTCTGTAACTTTCCGCTCTGCTTCAATCGCATTATCCATAAGATTTCCAAACACAGAGCAAAACTCCAAATCATCAATTCCTTCCATTTTGCTCAGAATCGTACATTTCACATCTACTTTTTCACTTCTCGCAAGAGTAATTTTTGTATTAATCATAGAATCCACATAACTGTTTCCGGTCTGAATCAGCGTCTGCACATCTTCAATTTTCTGATTAATTTTTTCCCATACCTTTACCATTTCCGACTGCGGCATGGTCTCCATTGCCTCTTGCAGAGGTAAAAGATAATTTTTCAAATCATGTTTAAATTCTCGTAATTCTTCATTACTTCTCGTAATAATTTCCATACTTTCCTTTGAATATTTCTCTTTTTCTTTCATCAGTTCATATTCTAGCTTTGTTTGATTATCCTTGCTCATTTGCTGTACTATAAAGTACATAATCAGGCACATCAGCCAGATACAGCATACGCACAGCAAAATCCATTTCTGTTCCTGCATCTGCACACTTGGCAGATCTCTTACTACCAAAATCATAGTATCTCCCGCAATAATTGAGAAAACAAGGTTGCATCCCATGGCAATCCATTGCCAGCTTATCAGATTCTCTCGTTCAAACAAAAGACTATTTAGTAATTTACCAACAAAAAAATAAGAAATTTTTGATAATAGCACGAGCGCAATTCTTACTGTATCCTGATCTTGAATAAACGATGCAACACTTTCTTGAAGGACAAAACTGCCGCCGAAAAGGATCGCTGTGTTTACCATCATCAATACTGCTCTCGCAACTACCGCTGCAGTAACCTTTCTCAGAACACTTCCCCGTGTACCCACCATCAAATAGACAAAAAGCCAAATCAATGTGATCCACATTTCCCACCTGTCATATAACGCAGGATACTTTTCCAACGCAGGAAAGATTAGCCCAAATAGTACTGCAATTCCCCACAAAATTTTACCTTTTTTCCCTCTGGGTTTCTGCTGCATAAAATCCATGCAGAATTCCAACAAAAGTATGTTTTCCCAAACAGAAATTGCAAGTTCAAAAACCTTCCAAAATGCTGCACTCATTCCATCACCACTCCCATAATTTTCATTCGAACCTGATTCAGATAATTTCTGCTGACAGGAATGCTTTTCCCGTTCAATAGCAGAAGTTCTTTTTCGCGCAACCGATATACATAGTTCATGTTAACCAAATATCCTTTATGGGTCCTTACAAATTTATGCGCTTCTAGTTTTTTCTCCGCTTCTGACATTTTCATCCTTACGCGAATCGCCTCATCCCTCGTATCTTTTTCCCGATAAAAAAGCAGATAGTTCTTCTCGCTCTCCACAAACCAAGTTTTACACTCTGACGCCCTGTCTGCAGTTCTATTTGGGGAACTTTCTTTCCTGCCTTTTTCTGCAGTTCCAGCATCTGCGGCTCCAGTTCCTCATCCAGATGTGCCTTGCGGATAAAAAAGAACGGATGATACACCAATGACTGAAACACCAGATCATCCTTATTCGATACAAACACAATGCAACATTCCCTGTTCCACTTTTTCAGATACGATGCAGCCTCAAATCCATTCACTTCCGGCATATCGATATCAATAAAAAAAACAGAAATCTCATCAAGATTTTTGATTCCTTCCAGCATCTCCTTCGCAGATACGTAGCACTCCATTTCCACTGCAATCTTATATTTCTGACATAAACCTCGAATTCTGATTTCCAGTTTATTTAAAAACACTTTATCATCATCGCATAAAATTAAATTCATTATTTTCCCCCGTGCTTCTTATCGAAGATTCTACTTCTCAACAGCATACCAAATTTTTTCTTTTCTCTCAAGTAACCTGGGATAACATGCATGATCTGGGACAAACATCAGATCATTCTGCTCTGAGAGCTTTTTTGCCTGACGGGAAAATGTAACGAGATTTTCCCTCGAGAAAAAAAACAACACCTGAACCGTTTTGCCAACTCAGGTGTTGTTACAATAAATTTATATCGCCCGCAAAGGCTGTTACGCCACCACATCCTCAAACTGCGAATTGTAAAGATTTGCATAGAACCCGTTTGCCGCGAGCAGTTCTTCGTGATTTCCCTGCTCGATGATGTCTCCGTCTTTCATGACGAGAATCAGATCCGCATCACGAATCGTGGACAGCCGGTGGGCGATGACGAAGCTTGTTCTGCCCTTCATCAGGTTATCCATGGCTTTCTGGATCTCGATTTCGGTTCTTGTGTCGACGGATGAGGTTGCCTCGTCGAGGATCAGAATCTTGTTGTCAGCAAGGATTGCGCGTGCAATCGTCAGCAGCTGTTTCTGTCCCTGCGACACATTGCTGGCATCTTCATTCAGTTCCATCTGATAGCCGCCCGGCAGGGTCTGGATGAAGTGGTGGGCTCTTGCGGCTTTTGCTGCTGCGATGACTTCCTCATCTGTCGCATCGAGCCGGCCGTAGCGGATGTTTTCCATGATGGTTCCCTTAAACAGCCACGTATCCTGCAGGACCATACCGAAGGCATCGCGCAGCTCTCTGCGGTTGAAGTCTTTGATGTTGTGGTCGTTCAGCAGAATGGCTCCGCTGTTGACATCGTAGAAGCGCATCAGCAGTTTGACCATCGTCGTCTTTCCGGCTCCGGTCGGGCCGACGATCGCGGTTTTCTGGCCCGGTTTTACTTTGGCGCTGAAATCGTTGATGATGATCTGCTCCGGGTTGTAGCCGAAATGTACGTGGTCGAAGGTGACTTCTCCTGTCACAGTCTCGATTGCTGCCGGATTCTCGACAATCTGGTCTTCCTCTTCCTCGTTCAGGAATTCAAAGACACGCTCGGATGCCGCCGACATCGACTGTACCATGTTGATAACCTGCGCAATCTGCTGGATCGGCTGGGTAAAGTTTTTCACATACTGGATAAATGCCTGGATATCACCGATCGTGATCACGTTTTTGATCGCCAGAAGTCCGCCGGTCAATGCCACGCAGGCGTAGCCTAAATTTCCGACAAACATCATAATCGGCTGCATCATACCGGATAAAAACTGGGATTTCCATGCAGAATCGTAAAGAATATTGTTGGTTTTTTCAAACTCTTCGATCGTATCCTTCTCGCGGTTGAATGCCTTGATGACGAGATGGCCGCCGTAAACCTCCTCAACCTGACCGTTGATATGGCCTAAGTATTCCTGCTGGGCACGGAAGAATTTCTGTGATTTCTTTGTCACGAGTCCGATGAGTCCCATTGAAATCGGCAGGATCACAAGCGCGATCAGCGTCATCAATGGGGAGATACTCAGCATCATGATCAGAACACCGATGAGCGTTGCCAACGAGGTGATGATCGTCGTGATACTCTGGTTCAGTCCCTGGCCAAGCGTATCGACATCGTTTGTGATGCGTGAGAGCACTTCACCGTACGTGCGGCTCTCAAAATATTTCATCGGCATACGGTTGATCTTCTCCGAAATCTCTTTTCGAAGCTGATAGCACACCTTCTGCGTCACGCCCGTCATGATCCATCCCTGGATGAAGCTGAACAGGGCGCTCATCAGATACAGGCCAAGTACAAACAGCAGAATCGTTCCGATTCTTGCAAAATCAATGCTTCCTGTGCCCCGGATCTTTTCCATCAGTCCCTCGGACAGTGCGGTCGTAGCTTTTCCGAGAATCTTTGGTCCGGCAACGTTGAACACCGTTGAGCATGCGGCACAGATCATAACAATAAAAATCGCAATTTTATATTTTCCGATGTACTGGGCGAGCTGTTTGATCGATTTTTTCAGATCTTTCGGCTTCTCGCCCGGCTGCATGCCGCGGCCCATCCGTCCCATCGGTCCTCTTTTGCGCGGCTGCTGGTTCATTTCATTACTCATGGTCAGCCACCTCACTTTCCTTCAGTCCAAGCTCTTTCTCTGACAGCTGGGATTTCGCAATCTCCTGGTAAACCTCGCAGCTTCTCAGCAGTTCCTCATGCGTACCTTTTCCGACTACTTTTCCGTCATCGAGCACCAGAATCTGCTCCGCATGGAGAATCGTGCTGATCCGCTGTGCCACGATGATCACGGTGCTGTCTTTGACATTCTCCGCCAGTGCTTTTCGAAGCGCCGCATCCGTTTTCAGGTCAAGTGCAGAAAAACTGTCGTCGAAAATAAAGATTTTCGGGTCTTTTGCAATCGCACGCGCAATCGCCAGACGCTGTTTCTGTCCGCCGGATACGTTCGTTCCGCCCTGTGCAATCGCGGTTTCGTATTTGTCATCTTTTGCCTCGATAAACTCGGTTGCCTGCGCAATTGCGGCTGCCTTTTCGATCTCCGCATCCGTCGCATCGTCTTTTCCGAAGCGCAGGTTGGATGCGATCGTTCCCGAGAACAGCACACCTTTCTGCGGCACGAAACCGATCTCATCGCGCAGATCCTTCATCGTAATGTTTCGAATATCTTTTCCGTCGAGCGTAATCTTTCCGCCCGTCACATCATAGAGACGTGGGATCAGGTTGACCAGCGTCGATTTACCGCAGCCGGTGCTTCCGATGATCGCCGTCGTCTTGCCAGGCTCGGCAACGAAGTCGATGTCATGCAGCACATCCTCCTCGGCGCCCGGATAACGGAAGTTGACGTGATCGAAGCGGACAACTCCGTTGTGAACCTCCAGCTGCTCCGGATTTTTGACATCCTGAATGGAGGATTCTGTCTGAATAACTTCATCGATACGGCCGGCGGCAACAGCGGCACGCGGCAGCATGATTGACATCATTGTCAGCATCAGGAAAGACATGACGATCATCATGGCGTAGGTAATAAATGCAGTCATTGCACCGACCTGCATCGTGCCGGCATCGATTTTATGTGCACCGACCCATACGATTCCGACGGTCAGCACGTTCATAATCATCATCATACCAGGCATCATAAAGGTCATGACGCGGTTGGTGAACAGGGTTGTTTTGGTCAGTTCCTTATTCGCACCGTCGAAGCGCTCTTCCTCTTTGTCCTCTCTTCCGAACGCACGGATGACAGAGAGTCCGGTCAGGATTTCACGCGATACGAGATTGATGTTGTCGACCAGTTTCTGCATCAGCTTGAATTTCGGCATCGCAAGAGAGACAAGCAGCATCACGTAGCTGAGAATGACGATGATCGCAAGAACAATGATCCATTCCATACCGGCTCCCGTTTTCATGACTTTCAGCACACCGCCGATGCCAAGGATCGGTGCGTAGGCAACCATTCGTAGTACCATGACGGAGACCATCTGGATCTGCTGGATATCGTTCGTGCTTCGGGTAATCAGCGATGCGGTGGAGAACTGATCCATCTCCACATTGGAGAATCCGACAACCCGTTTGAATACTTTTTCGCGCAGATCGCGGCCGATTCCGGCGCCGACGCGGGAGGCAAACAGTCCGACGAGAACAGTTACCACACCCATCAGGAGTGCCATGCCGACCATCTTGAGGCCTGCGGTCAGAAGATACGTTTTCTGAATCTGGTCTAGATCGAGGCCCGCCGCTTTGTCTGCGGAAACTGCATACGCAATGCCCATCGATTTTACCAGGGAGCTTCCCATCGTATCAAGCGTTTTTTCCATGCTGTCGCGCATCGAGAGCACGGTGTCTTTATCCATCTGTCCGCTCTCGAGCATCGCTGCAAAGATTGGACGGACATCCACACAGGTGACTTTGACTTTGTTTCCATCGTCATCCTCTTTTTCCTGTTGGAAGCTCTTCAGCTCCACATGCATCATCTCGCCGATCTGCTCAATCGTCATGTTTTCAAACACCGACGCATCCTGACCGGTCTGCTGTGCCATGAGTTGTTTAAAGGTATCCTCCTCCATCGCGCCCATCTGGTAATTCATCAGCAGTGCAACGGTCAGTGTATCGTCTGCTTCATCAAGTTCTTTTTCAGAAGCTTTGTTCCGTTCATAATAGCCGTCCTTTTTCGTATAGAGGCTTTCCCATAAATCCACCTCATCATCCGTCATGATAAACTCGGCCGTCTGAAATTCTTCCTCTGTGATTCGTTTCGGCGTAACGTGCTCGACGCCGCTGTTCTGAATGCCCACATCGATGATGTCGGATGTATACGACGGGAGCGACAGGTCGCACCACGCCTGGACAAACAGAAGCACAAGAATCACGAGAATCGATTTCCAGTACGGGATCATGTTCTTGAAAATCTTACTCATTTTTTCCCCTTTCTGTCTTTTTTTGTGTACCAGCTTGCCGGCACACTAATTCTGTCGTTTTCGGGTGTCAATTTCTTTTTCTGCGATCTCATAGATACGATCCAGATAAGCAACCAGCTGATCTATATCCTCTTCCTTTAACTGTGACATCACAGAGCAGCCAAAGTCCTGCATTCTGTCCCGTACCTCTTCCCCCTTTTTCCAGCCCTTCTCTGTCAGACTGATATACGTATTTCTGCGGTCTTTTTTGTCAACGCTCCGCTCTACATATCCTTTTTCCTCCAGTCCGCGCAGTGTGCGCGACACAGCCGGCGGAAGTGTTTTTGTCTTCGCCGCCAGCTCTGAGCTTGTAATTTTTCCGTTTTCTCCCATTTGCAAAATCGCACCCATAACGGAAAATTCGGAACTGCTGAGTCCCGGAATCAAGTCTGATACGTTCAGTTTTTTAAACTGGTGCACCGCACGAAACAGTTTTTCAAATGCATCCTTCATGTTTTCCCCTCCTTTTGCCGCAAATGCTTAACAGTGTTATTTATTTGCGCGTGTTAAATAATAACACCGGCAAATTTCTATGTCAAGAAATCTGCCGGTGTTTATGTTTTTTTTAGAATTTACGCCACTCAAATAGAATTTGACAAACGCTGCCATTTTGTTTAGATTAGAAGCAAATACGAAAGGACATCTTCATTCCCATGCCAGGTTTTATTTTACATCTCACCGCAGCCCAAATGCTGTTAAAGCACCTCCCGTCCCACCCGGATTTTCCATATCCGATTTCATCGGTAAATGATTTTCTAATCGGAAATCTTCTGCCGGATGCGACGCAGCAGAAAGAATCCTCCCATTTCCGCAATCCGCTTTACCGCGAAAAAATGATGGTATTCCCGGATCTTACACGGTTTACAGCGAAATACCGTTCACTTCTGCCAGATTCGAGCGCACTGGGATATTATTTTCATCTTTATATTGACCGGAAATTTTTTAAGGATTTCATTCCTCAGATTGTGGAATTTTATAATGCGGATGGGGAAATTACAGATATGAGAGATGAGATTGCAACGGTTTATATCAAAAAATCGCGGACATCCATTCCTTTTTCCAGATATCTCACGGAGGAGTATTATTACGGGGACTATACACGAATGAATACATATCTTGTCAACCGCTATTGCATCCCGCTCGATCTCAATCCTAACGTCACGAACCCTGGAATCGCAGAAATTCAGTATGAGAACGTCCAACAGGTACTTGACCTCCTCCATCACTTCCTCTCCGTCCCGCCGGAAGCTGCGCAGGATCTGAAGGTCTTTCCGCTTGAAGAACTGCTTGCGGCACTGGAGCAATATGTAGAAGAGTTTTTGGCTGTGCCGAATAAGTATATTCCATAATTTTCCATTTAAAAAGGAGCAGAACCCACACCAGATTCCGCTCCTTTTTCAGAATGTAATTTTTTCGTTTCCTCTTACACTACATCTTGAACGATCCATTCTCTGTCATCCGTATCCATTTGTTTTTTTCTTCGATATTCCGTTGGTGTCCTCCCATAATATTTCTTAAATGTCTTGCAAAAATAATCCATATTTTCAAATCCCGTCTCGCCGGAAATTACAGTTATCTTTTTCTCCGTCGTGGCCAGAAGCTTTGCAGCCTCCTGCAGACGATACTTCACCAGATAATGCACCGGCGTATCGTGAAGATATCTTCGGAACAGATTCAATGCCGTACTCTTGCTCACCATAGCCTGCCCGGCAATATCCTCCAAGGTAAGATTCTGTCGGAAATTTTGATGAATATATTGCATCATCAGCTGTGTTCTTCCCTGTGAGGATGCCGTATTTTCTCTTTTTTTCTGCAGCACTTCCGAATCCATGTGCAAATAAAGCAAGTGCCACAATTCCTGCGTCAGAAATAAAGTAACCAGTTCCCGGTCTTTGTCTGATTCCTGCGCTTTGAGAATTTTCTGCATGAGCTCCAGTGCTTCTGCCTGCCATTTTATTTCCCTGCAAAAGACAATGCAGTCCACCTTACACGCCTGTATCGGTGCAATGTATTTTTTGTAAATCAGGCTGTCTGCCGGAGCGAGAAATGTCGGTTTCAGAACAAAATTTGGCACAATCGCATGGCCTTCAGAAAAATAGCGATGCAAAATCTTTGAGTTAATAAAAATGCCCGTTCCCTGTCCCAGTGAAAACTGCTTTTCGCCAACCCAGAAGGTTGCTGTTCCCTCCTGTACAAAAACAAACTCAAACTCCACATGCCAGTGCCATTCTACACAATGAAAATCAAACAACGCAAGATCGTCGTAATACAATTGAAACGGATACTCACTGTTTCCATGCTGTATCGTTTCCATCATGCTTTCATCCGTTTGGATCTTGTTATAAAATGTATTAAATTCCATCTTTCCCCGCCTCCGTTTTTCAGGCACGCCCCTCTCTATTTTACGATATTATACAATAAACAGACGATATATTCCAGTGAAAGCGACACTATTTTACGTTATTATACAAAAAGAATCGTTGTCGCTCCATGGAACACGGTGAACGGCAACGAAACGAACACTACGGCCGCAGCAGTTCTGCCATTTTAAAAAACGGAGTATATCACTATGAAAAAGAACTACCACAAAACCTTAATTGCCTGTTATCTTGGATTTATCACGCAGGCAATTTCTGCAAATTTTGCACCTTTACTATTTCTTACCTTTCACAGAACTTACCATATTTCTCTTGGAAAAATTGCGTTTATCTCGACAGTATTCTTTTTCACACAACTTCTTGTCGATTTGTTCTGTGCCAGATATGTCGATAAAATCGGTTATCGCAGGTGTGTCGTTGCTTCTGAGATTCTTTCCGCCTGCGGCCTGATTGGACTTGCCTTTCTGCCCAATATTCTGCCAAATGCCTATGCAGGAATTTTGCTCAGTGCCATGATCTATGCCGCCGGAAGCGGACTGATTGAGGTTCTTGTCAGCCCAATCGTAGAGGCTTGTCCGTTTGACAATAAGGACAGCGTTATGAGTCTGCTTCACTCCTTTTACTGCTGGGGGTCTGTAGGCGTCATCTTACTTTCCACTGCTTTTCTGGCAGTTTTTGGTATG
>OBAQ01001985.1_pt1 | contig 12337 bp, 7 predicted proteins | sample 1517821 | NCBI WGS metagenome assembly OBAQ01 (sample SAMN04571705, study PRJEB22368) | human gut metagenome | biome: human gut; material: stool | host: Homo sapiens | place: Luxembourg | collected 2012-09-27
CCGGAACGAAGGATAACGCGAAAGGAGAATAAACGATGAAAGTTACTTTTTTTATAGATAGGCCGGTCTTTTCGGCTGTAATCTCCATCGTGATTGTGATTGTCGGTATTATTGGTCTGACGATGCTTCCGGTGGATCAATACCCGCAGATTACTCCTCCGGTGGTGAAGATTAGTGCTTCTTATCCGGGTGCGAGTGCACTTACTGTATCACAGGCAGTAGCTACCCCGATTGAGCAGGAAATCAATGGTACTCCGGGGATGCTTTATATGGAATCAAATAGTTCTAACTCCGGAGGTTTTTCGGCAACAGTTACTTTTGATGTATCTGCTGATCCGGATTTGGCAGCTGTTGAGATTCAGAATCGTGTGAAACTGGCAGAATCCCGTTTGCCGGCGGAAGTGATTCAGAATGGTATTTCGGTAGAAAAACAGGCTCCCAGTCAGTTGATGACGCTTTGTTTGACTTCTACCGACCCAAAGTTCGATGAGATTTACTTGAGTAACTTTGCTACCATCAATGTGCTCGATGTGATTCGCCGTATTCCCGGAGTGGGACGTGTATCCAATATCGGTAGCCGTTATTATGCCATGCAGATATGGGCGCAGCCGGATAAGCTGGCAAACTTCGGACTGACCGTACAGGATTTGCAGAATGCATTGAAAGATCAGAATCGTGAATCAGCAGCGGGTGTGCTGGGACAACAGCCTGTACAAGGATTGGATATCACGATTCCTATCACGACACAGGGACGTCTTTCCACTGTAGGACAATTTGAAGATATCGTAGTACGTGCCAATGCGAATGGTTCTATCATTCGATTGAAAGATGTGGCACGTGTATCGCTGGAAGCTTCTTCGTATAATACAGAGAGTGGTATCAACGGTGAAAATGCTGCCGTGCTTGGTATTTATATGTTACCGGGTGCTAATGCGATGGAAGTGGCCGAGAGAGTAAAAGAGGCAATGGATGAGATTAGTAAGAACTTTCCGGAGGGATTGAGCTATGAGATTCCGTTCGATATGACGACTTATATTTCCGAATCTATCCATGAAGTATATAAGACGTTGTTTGAAGCGTTGGTATTGGTGGTTCTGGTAGTTTATTTATCCTTGCAGAGCTGGCGTGCAACGTTGATTCCGGTAGTGGCGGTGCCTATTTCATTGATCGGTACTTTCGGATTCATGTTGATTTTCGGTTTCTCATTGAATATCCTGACATTGCTCGGATTGATCCTTGCGATCGGTATTGTGGTGGATGATGCGATTGTGGTGGTGGAAGGTGTGGAACATATCATGGAAACGGAGCACCTAAGTCCTTATGAAGCTACGAAAAAAGCGATGAACGGACTTGCCAGTGCTTTGATTGCCACTTCGCTGGTATTGGCGGCTGTGTTCGTCCCGGTTAGCTTTTTAAGTGGGATTACAGGACAGTTGTATCGCCAGTTTACGGTGACAATTGTAGTATCCGTGCTTATTTCTACGGTCGTGGCTCTGACATTGAGTCCGGTGATGTGTTCGCTGATTCTGAAACCGGATAGCGGGAAGAAAAAGAATATCGTTTTCCGGAAGATTAATGAATGGCTGGGTATCGGTAGTAATAAGTATGTAGCTGCCGTAACTCGTACAATTAAGCATCCTCGTCGAGTTTTGAGTGCTTTTGGTATGGTGTTGATTGCTATCATGTTGATTCATCGCATTATTCCGACCAGTTTCTTACCTGTGGAAGATCAGGGATATTTCAAGATTGAATTGGAACTGCCGGAAGGGGCTACTCTGGAACGTACCCGTATCGTGACAGAGCGTGCCATTGCTTATCTGGAAAAGAACCCGTACATTGAGTATATACAGAATGTAACGGGAAGTAGTCCTCGTGTCGGAAGTAACCAGGGACGTGCAGAACTGACGGTGATCCTGAAACCTTGGGAGGAACGGAAGAGTACCACTATTGAGAAGATCATGCATACGGTAGAGAAACATCTTGAGGAATATCCGGAATGTAAAGTCTATCTGTCCACTCCTCCGGTTATTCCGGGGCTCGGTAGTTCGGGAGGTTTTGAAATGCAGCTGGAAGCTCGTGGAGAAGCCACTTTTGATAATTTGGTAGACGCGACAGATACATTAATGTACTACGCATCCAAACGCAAAGAGTTGGCGGGCTTGTCATCTTCTTTGCAGTCGGAAATCCCACAACTCTATTTTGATGTGGATCGAGACAAAGTGAAGATGCTGGGTGTACCTTTGGCTGATGTGTTTTCTACCATGAAGGCTTATACCGGTTCGGTTTATGTGAACGACTTTAATATGTTCAACCGTATATATAAGGTTTATATTCAGGCAGAAGCTCCTTATCGCGAACACAAAGACAATATTAATTTGTTTTTTGTGAAAGCCTCCAATGGAGCGATGGTACCATTGACTTCTCTGGGAAATGCATCATATACCACAGGACCGGGAAGTATCAAACGTTTCAATATGTTTACTACGGCCGTTATTCGTGGAGCAGCTGCGCAAGGATATAGTTCCGGACAGGCGATGGAGATCATGGAACAGATTGCCCGCGATCATCTTCCCGATAATATCGGACTGGAATGGAGCGGCCTTTCCTATCAGGAGAAGCAGGCGGGAGGTCAGACGGGTATGGTGATGGCACTGGTATTCTTGTTCGTTTTCCTCTTCCTTGCTGCACAATACGAAAGTTGGACAGTGCCTATTGCTGTGTTGCTTTCTTTACCTGTGGCTGCTTTGGGAGCCTATTTGGGAGTATGGGTTTGCGGATTGGAAAACGATGTCTATTTCCAGATTGGCTTGGTTATGTTGGTCGGACTTGCCGCTAAGAATGCAATTTTGATTGTAGAGTTCGCAAAGGTGCAGGTAGATAAAGGTGAAGACTTGGTGCAATCGGCCATATACGCAGCCAAATTGCGTTTCCGTCCGATTCTGATGACCTCTCTTGCCTTTGTGCTCGGTATGCTTCCGATGGTACTGGCAAGTGGTCCGGGTTCGGCAAGCCGGCAGGCAATCGGTACAGGTGTATTTTTCGGAATGATATTTGCCATCGTATTTGGTATCATTCTTGTGCCGTTCTTCTTTGTGATGGTGTATAAAACAAAGTCGAAAATCTTAAAACATAAGAAATAATGAAACGAAAGAAACTATATATTGCTATCCTGTTACTTGCCGGAGTACTGACTTCCTGCAAGGTAGGGAAAAGCTATGTCCGTCCTGATCTTCATTTACCCGACAGCTTGGAAAGATCACAGGATTCGGTTAGCTTCGGTGACCAGGACTGGAGGGATATTTATACAGATGCTACATTGAGAAGTCTGATAGAGCGTGCATTGGATCATAATAAAGATATGCTGATTGCTGCTGCCCGTGTGAAAGAAATGGCTGCGCAGAAACGAATTTCTACGGCTGCATTGCTTCCGGATATTAAAGGAAAAGTGACAGGGGAACGCGAACTCGAGAATCATGGAGGAGATGCTTTCAAGAGATCGGATACCTTTGAAGCACAATTCCTCGTTTCGTGGGAAGTCGATCTTTGGGGAAATCTGCGTTGGGCGCGTTCGGCCAGCATTGCCGAGTATCTGCAATCTATTGAAGCACAACGTGCATTGCAGATGACGATTGTGGCTGAAGTGGCACAGGCTTACTATGAACTGGTAGCTTTGGATACAGAGCTTGATATTGTCAAACAGACATTGAAAGCCCGTGAAGAAGGGGTGCGCCTGGCGCGTATCCGGTTTGCCGGTGGATTGACTTCCGAGACTTCCTATCGACAGGCACAAGTGGAGTTGGCACGTACGGCCACTTTGGTTCCTGACTTGGAACGTAAAATCTCCCTGAAAGAGAACGATATTGCTTATCTTGCGGGTGAATATCCTAATAAGATAGCCCGTTCCCGTTTGCTTCAGGAGTTTAATTCTCCGGAAACACTTCCTGTAGGGTTGCCGTCTACTTTGTTGGAACGCCGTCCCGACATTCGTCAGGCAGAGCAGAAATTGATTGCTGCCAATGCAAAAGTAGGAGTGGCCTATACGAATATGTTCCCGCGTCTTGCCCTGACAGGTGGTTTCGGTAGTGAAAGTACTTCTTTGTCGGAACTCTTGAAATCTCCCTATGCAGTTATGGAAGGAGCTTTATTAACTCCTATCTTTGGTTGGGGAAAGAACCGTGCGGCATTGAAAGCGAAAAAGGCTGCTTATGAGGCTGAAGTACATAGTTATGAGAAATCCGTACTGGAAGCTTTCAAGGAAACACGTAATGCGATTGTCAACTTCAACAAGATTAAGGAAGTGTACGAACTTCGTGCCAATCTGGAACGTTCGGCCAAGAGCTACATGGACTTGGCACAATTGCAGTACATCAATGGAGTCATCAACTATCTGGATGTGTTGGATGCCCAACGTGGATACTTTGATGCCCAAATCGGATTGAGTAATGCCATTCGTGACGAGTTGATTGCGGTGGTTCAACTTTATAAGGCTCTTGGCGGAGGCTGGGAGCAGAATCCCTAGAATTATATTATAAATTAGCTCGCTGAAGAAAACGTAAAGGCTATCTCCTACGTCGGGAGATAGCCTTAATTTTTCTTTCTTCTTTCTTTTGTCTTAAAAACAACAGAAGAAGAATTTTTATAATTCGGAAAAAAATGCGAAATTTGCAACGCTTTTCAAGTTTGACAAGAAACTTACTAACACCTTTAAATAAAAAATTAAAGAAAATGACTAAAAGTGCATTGCAAATCGCAAGGGCTGCTTACCAGCCCAAACTTCCGAAAGCATTGGCATCAGGAGCTGTTAAGGCTGTAGCAGGTGCTGCTACTCAATCTGTAGCCGATCAGGAAGCTATCAAAGCATTATTCCCGAACACGTATGGAATGCCGTTGATTACATTCGAAGCTGGTGAAGCTGTTGCTCTTCCTGCTATGAATGTAGGTGTAATTCTTTCCGGTGGTCAGGCTCCGGGCGGACACAATGTAATCTCCGGTTTGTTCGATGGTATCAAGAAATTGAACCCGGAAAACAAATTATATGGTTTTATTCTGGGTCCTGGTGGTCTGGTAGATCACAACTATATGGAGCTGACTGCTGATATCATCGACGAATACCGTAACACAGGTGGTTTCGATATCATCGGTTCCGGACGTACGAAGCTGGAAGCTGAAAGCCAGTTTGAAAAAGGACTTGAAATCATCAAACAACTGGGCATCAAGGCACTGGTTATTATTGGTGGGGACGACTCTAATACAAATGCTTGTGTATTGGCTGAATACTATGCTGCTAAGAAGTATGGTGTACAGGTAATCGGTTGCCCGAAAACAATCGACGGTGACTTGAAGAACGATATGATTGAAACTTCTTTCGGTTTCGATACAGCTTGTAAGACTTATGCTGAAGTAATCGGTAACATCCAACGTGACTGTAACTCTGCTCGTAAATACTGGCACTTCATCAAATTGATGGGTCGTTCGGCTTCTCACATCGCACTGGAATGTGCTTTGCAAGTACAGCCTAACGTATGTATCATTTCAGAAGAAGTGGAAGCAAAAGATATGTCTTTGGACGATGTAGTAACATCTATCGCTAAAGTGGTAGCAGACCGTGCAGCACAAGGACACAACTTCGGTACAGTTTTGATTCCGGAAGGATTGGTAGAGTTCATTCCTGCCATGAAACGTCTGATTGCTGAATTGAATGACTTCCTGGCTGCTAATGCTGAAGAATTCGGTCAGATTAAGAAATCTCACCAACGTGATTATATCATCCGCAAACTTTCTCCGGAAAACTCTGCTATTTATGCTAGTCTGCCGGAAGGTGTTGCCCGTCAGTTGACTTTGGATCGTGACCCGCACGGAAACGTTCAGGTATCATTGATCGAAACTGAAAAACTGTTGTCTGAAATGGTAGCTACTAAGTTGGCTGCATGGAAAGAAGAAGGCAAGTATGTTGGTAAATTTGCTGCTCAACACCACTTCTTCGGTTATGAAGGACGTTGTGCTGCTCCGTCAAACTTTGATGCTGACTATTGCTACTCTTTGGGTTACACAGCTTCTATGTTGATTGCTAACGGTAAGACTGGTTATATGTCTTCTGTACGTAACACAACAGCTCCTGCTGCTGAATGGATTGCTGGTGGTGTGCCTATTACCATGATGATGAACATGGAACGTCGTCACGGTGAAATGAAGCCGGTTATCCAGAAAGCATTGGTAAAACTGGATGGTGCTCCTTTCAAAGCATTTGCTGCACAACGCGAACGTTGGGCTATCGAAACGGATTATGTATATCCGGGTCCGATCCAATACTTCGGTCCTACAGAAGTTTGCGACCAGGCAACTAAGACTTTGCAACTGGAACAAGCTAAATAAATACATTTCAAAGTAGTTGTTAATACAACAGCTGCAATGAAGGGTTCTTTCAGGCACGGATTACGCGGATTAATACGGTTTTTAGTTATTTCTTATAACCCTGTATTCCGTGTAATCCGTGCCTATCTCTAAAAACATTGATCGTTTAAAGTAAATGCCACAACGCAACAACCCGATGTCTGCCGTACAGAAGAAAAGAACTGTTTCCACCACTAAAAGAAAGGGAACGACCTCTTCTTCCAAGACTTCCCGTACTTCAAAAAAGGAACAGGTGAAGCATCGAACTGTGATGCCTACCTGGCTTCGTAATATTCTGGCAGTGATGATTGTCGGTTGTTTCTCCGTCGCTTTCTATTATTTCTTTATCCGCCCTTATGCTTATCGATGGAAACCTTGCCATGGCTTAAAGGAATATGGTGTCTGCATCCCTGACGGATATGATATTCATGGTATTGACATTTCTCACTATCAGGGAAAGATTGACTGGAAGAAGCTGTTGCAGAATAAGGAGACGGCTACTCCTTTACATTTCGTCTTTATGAAGGCCACAGAAGGAGGAGATCATAACGATACCACATTTGAGGCAAATTTTGCCAATGCCCGTAATCATGGATTTATCCGTGGCGCTTATCATTTTTATATTCCGAGCACGGATGCTTTGAAACAGGCGGACTTCTTTATTCGCACGGTAAAACTTGTTTCCGGTGATTTACCTCCCGTACTTGATGTGGAAGTGACCGGGCGGAAGGAAAAAAAGGAATTACAGCAAGGCATCAAACGCTGGCTGGACCGGGTGGAATCTCATTATGGAGTGAAGCCTATTCTATACACTTCTTATAAATTTAAAACCCGTTACCTGGACGACTCTATCTTCAATGCATACCCTTATTGGATTGCCCATTATTATGTGGACTCTGTGCGGTATCAGGGGAAATGGCACTTTTGGCAACATACGGATGTAGGAAGTGTTCCCGGCATTAAAGAAGACGTAGATTTGAATGTGTTTAATGGCTCGTTAGAGGAACTTAAAAAGTTGACAATTAAGTAACGGGTATTTCTTTTCCCTACAACTTATCTCTTCTCATATTTGTTATAATCGTATTATTACTAAAAAATACGATTATGAACTTTGATATAGCTATTATTGGTGGTGGTCCGGCCGGGTACACAGCTGCCGAACGGGCAGGGGCCAACGGATTAAAAACTGTTCTTTTTGAGAAAAAGGCAATGGGGGGAGTATGTCTCAATGAGGGGTGTATTCCTACTAAAACTTTGTTATATTCTGCTAAAATACTGGATAGCATCAAGAGTGCTTCCAAATACGGCGTTTCTGCCGAATCTCCTTCGTTCGATTTATCCAAGATTATGAGCCGTAAAGATAAAACAGTAAAAATGTTGACGGGCGGTGTGAAGATGACTGTGAGTTCTTACGGAGTGACTATTATAGAAAAGGAAGCTCTGATAGAAGGAGAGAAAGAGGGGAAAATACAAATCACTTGTGACGGAGAAACCTATTCCGTGAAATATTTGCTGGTATGTACCGGCTCTGATACAGTGATTCCTCCTATACCGGGACTGTCAGAAATCAGTTATTGGACTTCCAAGGAGGCCTTGGAGATAAAGGAACTCCCTAAGACACTGGTCATTATTGGTGGCGGGGTGATCGGGATGGAGTTTGCTTCTTTCTTCAACAGTATGGGCGTGAAAGTACATGTTGTAGAAATGATGCCGGAGATTCTGGGAGCGATGGATAAGGAAACCAGTGGTATGCTTCGTGCCGAATATGCCAAACGGGGAGTCACTTTCTATTTGAATACGAAAGTGGTGGAAGTAAATCCTCATGGAGTTGTGATAGAAAAAGAAGGCAAGATGTCTGCTATTGAAGCGGAGAAGATCTTGCTTAGTGTAGGACGTAAGGCAAATCTATCCAAGGTGGGACTGGACAAGCTGAATATAGAACTGCATCGGAATGGAGTGAAAGTAGACGAACATCTGTTGACTTCGCATCCTCGTGTATATGCGTGTGGTGATATTACAGGCTACTCTTTATTGGCGCATACTGCTATCCGTGAAGCGGAAGTCGCCATCAATCATATTTTAGGAGTGGAAGACCGGATGAATTACGATTGTGTTCCGGGAGTCGTTTATACCAACCCTGAAGTGGCGGGAGTGGGAAAGACGGAAGAAGAACTGGTAAAATCAGGAATTCCTTACCGTATTTCGAAATTACCGATGGCTTATTCCGGACGCTTCGTTGCGGAGAATGAACAGGGAAACGGGCTCTGTAAGCTGATTCAGGATGAAGATGGGAAGATTATCGGTTGTCACATGTTGGGAAATCCGGCATCAGAACTTATTGTGATAGCAGGTATTGCTATTCAGAGAGGGTACACGGTGGAGGAATTCCAGAAGACTGTGTTTCCACATCCTACGGTTGGAGAGATCTATCACGAAATTATGTTTTAACTCTTATTCCGCTTGATCTATGATTCGATGTATCTATAGTCCGTTTACTGATATTTACTTTCACTTGGCAGCAGAAGAGTATCTGTTGAAGCAGGGAAATGAAGATATTTTCATGCTTTGGCAGGATACTCCTTCTGTGGTAATAGGTAAGCATCAGCGGTTGCGGTCGGAAGTCGATAAGAAATGGGCGGAACAGGAACGAGTACATATTGCCCGTCGTTTTTCGGGTGGGGGAGCGGTGTACCATGATTTGGGCAATATCAATCTGACTTTTATAGAAACGGCTCCCCGATTGCCGGAATTTGTTACGTACTTGCAACGGACATTGGATTTCCTGAACTCTATAGGCCTGATGGCAAAAGGAGGCGAACGACTGGGGATTTATCTGAATGGATTGAAAATATCAGGGAGTGCGCAATGCGTACATAAGAATCGGGTGTTGTATCATTGCACTTTATTGTATGATACGGATCTGACAGCATTGCATAAAGCTTTGAATCCGGAACTGATGGTTGATGATGAAACTTTATCGTCAGTATATGCCGTTCCTTCCGTTCGGAGTGAGGTAACCAATATTCGGAGTTATTTACCGGAGGGAACTGTAACTGATTTTAAAGAGAAGGCTTTTCAGTATTTCAGTAAGTCCCAATCTGTCAGTGCTTTTACCGGGAAGGAAATAGAGGCTGTTAATCAGCTCCGGGAAGGGAAATATATTCAGAAAGAGTGGATATATAGTCGTTGATGTCCGGGCTGGCTTTGTCAGCATCCGGTTAAAATTTACTTAACTTAAAACTTTCTATTTCAGCCCGTTGTTGTAATATATCAAGGTTGAATAATAAATTTACTGTCTATGTCAAAATTCGAAATAAAAATGCCTAAGTTGGGCGAGAGTATAACCGAAGGGACAATCGTCTCTTGGTCTGTAAAGGTAGGTGATATGATTCAGGAAGACGATGTGCTTTTTGAAGTGAATACTGCCAAAGTAAGTGCGGAGATCCCTTCTCCCGTAGCGGGAAAAGTGGTGGAGATTTTATATAAGGAGGGCGATACGGTTGCTGTAGGAACAGTAGTCGCTATAATTGATTTGGATGGAGAAGAATCTTCAGGAACGGAGCCGATAAATGTTTCTGAAACATCACCATCGTTAGCGGAAACTGCTAGGAACGAATCAGCGAATACTGCATCGAAACCTGTTGTTGTAGAGGAAGAACGTTGGTACTCTCCTGTTGTGATTCAGTTGGCGCGGGAAGCTAAAATTCCGAAAGAAGAGCTGGATGCTATACAAGGAACTGGTTATGAAGGGCGATTGAGTAAGAAAGATATAAAAGATTATATTGAAAAGAAGAAAAGAGGAGGTAGTGTTGAACCGAAGCCGGCATCTGTTGTTGCTGCTCCGGCCGCAAGCAAACCATCAGTTGCTGTTTCTTCTGAACAGGCAAGTCCGAAGGTTGCTCCTGTAGCAATGCCTGGAGTCGAAGTAAAAGAGATGGATCGTGTCCGCCGGATTATTGCCGACCACATGGTTATGTCTAAGAAAGTATCTCCTCACGTGACCAATGTAGTAGAAGTAGACGTTACCAAATTGGTACGTTGGCGTGAAAAGAATAAAGACGCTTTCTTCCGTCGCGAAGGAGTGAAACTGACTTATATGCCTGTGATAACGGAAGCCGTGGCAAAAGCATTGGCTGCCTATCCACAGGTGAATGTATCGGTAGATGGATACAATATTCTTTTCAAAAAGCATATTAATGTCGGTATTGCCGTCTCTTTGAATGATGGAAATCTGATTGTTCCTGTGGTGCATGATGCCGATCATCTGAATCTGAACGGGTTGGCTGTTGCCATCGATTCTTCGGCCTTGAAAGCAAGGGATAACAAATTAATGCCGGAAGATATTGATGGGGGTACATTTACGATAACCAATTTTGGTACATTCAAGAGCCTGTTCGGTACGCCAATCATTAATCAGCCGCAAGTTGCTATCTTGGGAGTAGGGTATATTGAGAAGAAACCTGCTGTTGTAGAAACTCCGGAGGGTGATACGATTGCAATCCGGCATAAAATGTACTTGTCTTTGTCTTACGATCATCGGGTAGTAGACGGAATGTTGGGAGGTAACTTCCTGCATTTTATAGCCGACTATCTCGAAAATTGGAAAGGCTGATAACTGATTGTTTCATTCATTAAGAACTTCATTACTCATGAAAAAGAAATATGATATAAAGACTACAGATGTAGAAACCCTGAAAAAGTGGTATCATCTGATGACATTGGGGCGTGCCTTGGACGAAAAGGCACCGTCTTACCTGTTGCAATCTTTGGGTTGGTCTTATCATGCTCCCTATGCAGGGCATGATGGTATTCAACTTGCTGTCGGTCAGGTATTCACTCTCGGTGAAGATTTCCTGTTTCCATACTACCGGGATATGTTAACCGTGCTTTCCGCCGGAATGACCGCTGAAGAAGTTATCCTGAACGGTATTTCCAAAGCAACGGACCCAGGTAGCGGAGGACGTCACATGTCGAACCATTTCGCCAAACCGGAATGGCACATTGAAAACATCTCCTCTGCTACTGGTACACACGACCTTCACGCAGCAGGTGTGGCCAGAGCAATGGTATATTATGGACATAAAGGCGTAGCTATTACTTCTCACGGAGAGTCGGCTACTTCCGAAGGATTCGTTTATGAAGCTATCAATGGTGCCAGCCTCGAACGTCTTCCTGTGATTTTTGTAATACAAGATAATGGGTATGGTATTTCCGTACCCAAATCGGAACAGACTGCCAACCGTAAAGTAGCCGAGAACTTCTCGGGCTTCAAGAACCTGAAAATTATCTATTGTAACGGAAAGGATGTATTCGATTCGATGAATGCTATGACCGAAGCGCGAGAATATGCTATCAGTACCCGTAATCCGGTTATTGTGCAGGCGAATTGTGTCCGGATCGGTTCGCACTCCAATTCAGATAAGCACACCTTGTATCGGGATGAGAATGAATTGGAATATGTGAAAGATGCTGATCCCTTGATGAAGTTCCGCCGGATGCTGCTGCGTTATAAACGTCTGACCGAGGAAGAACTGCAACAAATAGAAACTGATGCAAAGAAAGAATTGTCTGCTGCCAACCGGAAGGCTTTGGCTGCTCCCGATCCCGATCCTAAAAGCATTTATGATTTTGTAATGCCCGAACCTTATCAGCCACAGAAATATAAAGATGGTACACATGAGGCGGAAGGGGAGAAGACTTTTCTAGTCAATGCCATTAATGAAACATTGAAAGCTGAATTCCGCTATAATCCCGATACCTTTATTTGGGGACAGGATGTGGCAAACAGGGAAAAAGGAGGCGTGTTTAATGTAACCAAAGGTATGCAGCAGGAATTCGGCGAAGCCCGTGTATTCAGTGCACCGATTGCGGAAGATTATATTGTAGGCACCGCCAATGGAATGAGTCGCTTTGATCCTAAAATTCATGTGGTGATTGAGGGAGCGGA
>OBAQ01002005.1_pt1 | contig 12249 bp, 10 predicted proteins | sample 1517821 | NCBI WGS metagenome assembly OBAQ01 (sample SAMN04571705, study PRJEB22368) | human gut metagenome | biome: human gut; material: stool | host: Homo sapiens | place: Luxembourg | collected 2012-09-27
GAATGTTACAGTTCGCTGGAAACCAGTGAACTGTAACCATATGCAAAAAGGACCGGCATCCGAACGGATGTCGATCCTTTTCTCTATGTTTGCGCATACGCGCTGATGTTCATATGGATTAGTTGGTAATGGTGATCTCTGTCTCTTTGTCGAACAGATGAACTTTCTCCATATCCAGAGCAAATTTAACGGTATCACCGCTTCTTGCAGTTGTACGAGGATCTACGCGGGCTGTCATTGGGAAGCCTTCGCAATCGAAGTACAGGTAAACTTCTGCACCTAACAGCTCGTATACGTTGATCTTGCACTCAACTACGCTGTCTTTGGAAGTTTCGATGAACATCTGAGAATCATGTACGTTCTCAGGACGGATACCCATAACAACGGTCTTTCCGTCATATCCGCCGTCGATAACAGCTTTTGCTTTGGAAGCCGGCAGTTTCATGTTGTATTTACCAACAGTAAGAGTAACGTCGTTTCCGTTAACTTTTACTTTTGCATCCAGGAAGTTCATCTGCGGAGATCCGATGAATCCTGCAACGAACAGGTTGCCCGGTGCGTTGTACAGGTTCTGCGGGGTATCTACCTGCTGAACAACTCCGTCTTTCATAACAACGATTCTGGTACCAAGTGTCATAGCCTCGGTCTGGTCATGTGTTACGTAGATGATGGTAGCGCCCAGTCTCTCATGCAGTTTGGAAATCTCGGTACGCATCTGTACACGAAGTTTTGCATCCAGGTTTGACAGAGGCTCGTCCATAAGGAATACTTTAGGATCACGTACGATTGCACGTCCCATAGCAACACGCTGTCTCTGACCACCGGAAAGAGCTTTCGGTTTACGGTCAAGCAGTTTCTCCAGGTCAAGGATTTTAGCTGCTTCTTTAACCTGTTTGTCGATCTGATCTTTCGGAACTTTTCTCAGTTTCAGACCGAATGCCATGTTATCATATACGGTCATGTGCGGATACAGAGCGTAGTTCTGGAATACCATTGCGATATCACGGTCTTTCGGCTCTACATCGTTTACTACTTTATCGTCAATTTTCAGAGTACCATCGGAGATCTCCTCAAGACCTGCGATCATACGAAGTGTTGTAGATTTACCACATCCAGATGGTCCTACGAAGATGATAAATTCTTTGTCAGCGATTTCCAGGTTGAAGTCTTTTACTGCTTCAAAACCGTTCGGATATCTTTTTGTAATGTGCTGTAAAGATAAACTTGCCATTTTTGAATCCTCCCTAAATGAACATCATGCGTTTTATTATGAGTTTTGCATTTGCATCTCTCTTGCTTATGGGATTAGTATACCTTTTCTACCCGCATTCGACCATGCCACAATTACACAAACTTTCCTCCGGCAGATTGGCAATTCTGCTTTCGGATTTTCTCGAACCGTTCTCTTCTGTCCACTTTGCACAAACAAAATGTTCACTCTTATACAAAATGACGAAACGAAAAGTTTATATTCTCTTCATTGCATTTTTCTGAAAAATTCGCTATACTTTTCTATGATGTCTGCCAGCCGGAACGTTAATCGGCGGCACACTTAATTCAACAGAAAAGAGGAACAAATTATGAGTTTTTTCAGCCTGGACAGTAAGTTCTCGCAGATTATGGGCCGTGTCTTCGACCTGATGATGCTGAACATTATTTTCCTTATTATGTGTATCCCGATTGTGACAATCGGCGCCAATTTCACAGCAATGTACTACGTCACGCTGAAGATGATCAAAAATGAGGAGACGTATATCTTCCGTACCTACTGGAAATCCTTCCGCGAAAACTTCAAGCAGGCAACTGCCATCTGGCTCATCCTGCTGGCGGTTCTGATTGTTCTGATTCTTGATCTTCTGCTGGTCATGAGAATGCCGGGTACCATCACCTACCTGCGTTTTGTTTTCCTGGTACTGATCTTTTTCGAGGCCATGGTACTTTCCTATGTATTTCCGGTACTGAGCCGCTTTGACAATACTGTAAAAAACACGATCAAGAACTCCATCCTGATGGCAATCCGCCACCTGCCGTGGACCATCATGATCCTGCTCGTCAATCTCTGTCCGCTGCTGATCTATGTATTCTCCACGACAAAGATTGTCAGCTATCTGATTCTTCTGATGTTCCTTCTGGGCTTTTCTACGGTAGCGCTTGGATGCTCCTGGTTCTTCGTAAACAAAATCTTCCCATTCTATATGCCTGAGGAAGAAAACGAGGTTCTGACACCGGAAGAAGAATCCTTACGGGCACTCGAAGCAATGGACAGACCAAGCCCGCTGACTGAACGTTCCGATGACGCTGCTCCGGCTGAAACTACCGATGCTGCAGAAACTGCTTCGGAAGAGGAATCTGCAAGCCCGGCTGAACAGACAGAAACAGACGAAACAAACGAATAAATAAACTGCATTTCATAAACAACTCCCCGCCGGGAACCGCATCTGCTGCGTGTTTCCCGGCGGGGAGTTGTCGTTTTCTATTCTCTTTTATTTTTCAACACTTCTCAGGCATCCTGCTGTGCTTCCTCCTGTACCGCTTCCGGTACGATCATCGGAGGCATCGGTTTTTTCTCCTTTACAGCTTCATCAAACGTAATCGTAACCTTGAACAGGTCGCCGTCCAGATAAATGTTGAAGCTTCCATGCTGCAATACCGTTAGGTTCTTTGCGATTGAAAGACCCAGGCCGCTGCCCTCGGTGCTCCGGCTGACATCGCCGCGGATAAAACGCTCCGTCAGTTCATCTGCCTGGAAGTTCAGCGGGTTCTCGGAAATGTTCTTAATCGAGAGCTGAATCTTTCCGTCTTTTTTGATGGCATCCACATAAACCCGTGTTCCCGGCATGGCATATTTGCAGACATTTACGTACAGGTTCTCAAGCACGCGCCAGATGCGGCGGCTGTCCGCACGGATCAGAAGCGGTTCCGGCTGGAGAATACAGATCAGGTCGAGATTGCGGCCTTCGAACCGCTCCGCAAATTCTCCGTTCACCTGCTGTACCAGTTCATTCAGGTTCAGGTTCATGAATTCCAGTTTAATATTTCCGGAGCTGATCTTCGATGCCTCGACAAGGTCCTCCGTCAGCTGTTTCAGGCGCTGTGATTTTTCGTCGAGTACGCGGATATAATCTTTCGCTTTCTCGTTTTCAATATTTTCCCGTTTCAGCAGATCGACATAATTAATAATAGAAGTAAGCGGTGTCTTGATATCGTGGGATACGTTGGTGATCAGATCCGCTTTTAAGCGCTCGCTCTTCATCTGCTCCTGCACTGCCGCTTTCATTCCCTCTCCGAGCGAATTGACAATTCCGGCAAGCTGAAGGTTGTCTTCCCCCTGCAGCTCCGTCAGGTCAATCTTGTAATCCAGATCGCCCGCAGCAATCTCTTTTAAGCCATGTTCAATCTGTTTTCTTCCGGATGCCTCGCGCAGCAGAAGAAGCAGCACTGCGGCATCCATCACCAGGGTAAGGAATACGCCGAACATTCCGAAGCCGCAGCAGAGAATGATCTGCACGCCGCAGAAAACGCAGAACATAAGGATCGTTCGCTCCGACTCCTGTCTGCCTTCATAGAAGGTTCTTCCGGCAGACACGATCCGGTGGCCGACGCAGTACAAAAACGACTGTTTCCAGACGTTGCGTGCTTTGATCCGGCGCACCAGTGAGCAGTACGGAATCAGTGTGATCAGAAATCCGGCGAGGATGCCCGATGCGGCCACCAGGCTTCGCCATGTATCTGCTTCATTTCCATAGGATCCGCTGTAGATGTAGTTTCCGTCAAAATTCTGGATATAATGAACGCCGCCGTAGGAAAGTTCGATGCAGACAGCAACGATTCCAACTGCTCCCATCACAATCAGGATGGCGGCTGCAGCTGCGATTTCCGTGTACCACTGATCGAAAAAGTAAAGGCGGATTTCTTTGTTTTTTCCATTTCTTCCTGCCTGCAGTGTGAACAGGACCAGGCAGACCAGCGTTCCGATTCCGCCAACTGCAATCATCAGAAGAAGGAGCTGCATTTTCGGAAGCCACTGGCTGTAGATCTCACTGTACTGGGAGAAATAGTCGCTTGCTGCCAGATCCGGATCCAGTGCAACAAAGATCTTCTGATAATTATCTGCAATCTGATTGTTCAGTAGATAGCTTCTCGCTGCTTCCACGGCCGGGCTGTTTTTTCTTGTTGCATAAGAACGGACTTTGTCGGCACCGCCGGTCCGGTCAACAGCAAAGGCGAACGGATAGGGCGATTTCTGCGCAATGGCTGTTGTGTAACCATTTTTCCAGGAATCCACATTCGTATAGATATTTCCTTCTTTATCCTCCAGACAGTACCAGAGATTGGCATCGTCCGCATCGACGCTGATGCCGCTCTCCTGGTTTTTAAAAGCAGCAACTTCTTCCGTGACCCCGGAAAGTGTCATATACAGATCGCGGATGGATACCTTTTTCAGATTTGCCGCCGCGTACTCATAGAGGTACGTTCCCGCTTTCGTTTTCTGCGTTTCCAGGCTCATTCCCTGATCGTATAGATACAAAAACTGGGAGGAAACATCAGCAGGATCAATTTTTTTCTCTTTCAGGCTTTTCACTGCATTATCGGAAGGAAAGTAGACCTCGCCGTCCGGGGAAAAGCTGTCAAACGTCTCTGCATCTGCCGCGCTCACTTCTTCGGTGAGTGCGGCTACATCCGTCTCTTCTGTTTCCTGGCTCACGTCAGTTCCATCTTCGTATGCAAGATAGGCTTCTTTGTCAATTCCGGCATCGTTCGTCGCATAATTGTCCGCAGTATACGCTGCCACCTCATTGAGGTCTGCGCTGCTGCCGTCATCGTACATCTTGACAAGCTGGTCAATGGTGTACGTTGTACTTATCCCGCCGCTTCCCTCTCCATCGGTTGCAAAGGCACGGTAATCAATCTCTTTTGTTCCGTCGTATCGACCGTTTGTGCCGAATTTACTCATATCATTATAGTAGCTCATGACGTTATGAAGCTGCCGCTGCACCAGTGTGCCGCATGCGGTGGTTTCTTCAAACGCATACTTTTTTGCTGCCGCATTCGGCGTCAGGCCGACGCTGGAAAGCATCAGTGTCTGAATGCCCCCGAACAGCGCACTGGCGGCAAAAACGATCAGCAGAAGAAAAACGATCAGCTTCCCCGTCAGGCTGTAGAGTTTTCGTTCTTTCACAATTATTCACTCCTTATTATTGTTTCTCAATCTTATACCCAATTCCCCATACAACTTTCAGATAGCGCGGCTCCTTCGGGTTGATTTCGATTTTCTCACGGATGTGACGAATGTGGACCGCAACGGTGTTGTCCGCACCGATCGCCTCCTCGTTCCAGATGCTCTCGTAGATCTGTTCAATCGAAAATACCTTGCCTGGATTTTTTACCAGCAGCAGGAGAATGTTATATTCGATCGGGGTCAGTTTGACTGGTTCACCCTCGACGCTGACTTCTTTTAAATCGTCATTGACGAGAAGCCCGCCGACCTGATACACATTTTCTCCGTCGTCCGCCGGAAGATTTCCAAGTTTCGTGTAGCGCCGCAGCTGAGATTTCACCCTCGCCACCAGCTCGAGCGGGTTAAACGGCTTCGTCACGTAATCATCCGCGCCGATGTTCAGTCCCAGAATTTTGTCCACATCCTCTGATTTTGCGGACAGAATAATGATCGGAATACTGCTCTTTTCCCTGATTTTCAGCGTCGCACGGATGCCGTCCAGTTTCGGCATCATGACGTCGATAATCAGCAGCTGAATCTCCTCCCTCTCGAGCATCTGGATGGCCTGCATGCCGTCATATGCTTTCAGCACATGATAGCCCTCCTGGGTCAGATAAATCTCAATGGCGTCTACAATCTCTCTATCATCATCACATACTAAAATGTTGTACATTTCTTCTTTCTCCACCTTTCATTTTTTCTTTTCCGGCACTTTTTTTCCGCGCCGGACCTCCCACATGATTCAAAGATGATTGTACCGCAAATTCCCTCAAGTTGCCAGATGTCTTTTGTTTTCATCCTTACTGTACCAAAGGAATCTTTAGGTCCGCAAAGGAAAATCTTAAGTTTCTATAAAGTTTTGTCTGTGAATTCAGAGCTCAAACATTTTTTAGACAATTGCAATTATTTTCTTAGCACATCCTGCTTGCCGTCTATGCGGATCTCAATAATTTAAAGATCATCAACGACCGGTACGGGCATGAAGAAGGGGACTTCTCCATCCGCCTTGTCGGACAGTTTCTGCAGGATTCCATCGGCAAACGCGGTGTCTGCGGACGCATCGGCGGCGATGAATTCGCATATCTTGTTCCGTGTTCCGACGAAACAATGTCCAGGGATCTGTACCGGACGCTGCACTCCGCATTCGACATTTTTAATAGAACGAACGAAAAAGCATATAATATTACCGTTTCCACCGGCTTTTATCTGCTTCCGAAAGACATGGATTCCACACTTCCGGAGATGCTCGCGCATGCGGATGCAATGCTTTACGAGGAGAAACAGAAACGAGATAAGAATGTTGCGAAAATTTTACCAAAATAGGAATTGATTTTTTTCCGGAAAGCAGTTAGAATACTTGAGGGATGATTTTTGAATCCCGTATTTCAAGCGAAACAGACCGGCAAAAACGGCTGTTTGATCAAAAAATTTCTAAAAAAAGGCAGGTGAACAGAATGGATAGTTGTGATTCTCATGGGCGAAGTACCAGCATAGGACGGGAACCGGAAAATATGCAGGATGACGGCCATCCTTCTGTCCTGCTTTAATCTTAAATATTTTCCCTTCTTATCCTATGAAAACCCGAAGTAAGACACATGATCCAAATCAGTTTTGAAACGTAATTCTCTGGTTCTTTTTTCGTGTGCTTTTACTGCCCTGTGAGGGTTCCAACATGCTTTTTCGCACCGACAGCACGCATGTTTTTTTCTGCTGTCAAAAAAAGAATGGAGGATAACGAAAAAATGGAAAAACGAGTACAGGATTATACCCAGGAGATCCTGGATACAATCCGCAGTAACTCTTCTCCGGCTGTCATGGGCAGCCGCCTGGAAGATTACCACGAAAATGACCTGGCAGATGTTCTGCCGCTTTTAACGGTTCCGGAGCGATGCAAACTGTACCGCATTCTGGACACGGACATGCTGTCCGATATTTTTGAGTATGCTGAATCCGACAACGTAGCCGAGTACCTCGAAGAGATGGATGTCAAAAAAGCCGCTTCCATCCTCTCCAAAATGGAGACCGATGCACTGGCCGAGGTTCTGCAGAAACTCGACAAAGCAAAGAAAAAACTTCTGATCGAACTGCTCGATCCGGAAGTACGCCACGATATTGAGATGATCGCCTCCTTCGATGAAGATGAAATCGGCAGCCGCATGACGACAAACTGCATCATCATCCGCGAGGATCTGAATGTCAAACAGGCGATGAGCAGCCTGATCGATCAGGCCGCAAAGAACGACAACATCTCTACCATCTTTGTTGTCAATGCGCAGCAGAAATTTTACGGAGCGATCGATCTGAAAAACCTGATCATCGCAAGACGCGACGAGACGCTCGAGGATCTGACCGTAACTTCTTACCCGTACGTATATGCAGAGGAGCCGATCAACGAGTGTATCGAAGAACTGAAGGATTATTCCGAGGATTCTATTCCGGTCCTCGACAATGACAACCGCCTGCTCGGTGTCATCACATCATCAAACATCATCGACCTGGTTGATGATGAGATGGGTGAGGACTACGCGATGTTCGCAGGTCTGACCGCAGAGGAGGATTTAAAAGAGCCGTTAAAAGACAGTATGAAAAAACGTCTTCCATGGCTGATCATCCTGCTCGGTCTTGGCATGCTGGTTTCTTCTGTAGTCGGTATTTTCGAACAGGTTGTCACAACCCTTCCGATCATCATGACCTTCCAGTCCCTGATCCTTGACATGGCCGGAAACGTTGGTACCCAGTCCCTGGCTGTTACCATCCGTGTCCTGATGGATGAGTCCCTGACCGGAAAACAGAAATTACAGCTTGTTTTCAAGGAAATGCGCATCGGTTTCTGCAATGGTCTTCTGCTTGGTGTTCTGTCCTTTGCTGTCATCGGACTTTTCATCTTCTTATTCAAAGGAAAGACCATGATGTTCGCATTTTCTGTTTCCGCCTGCATCGGTATCGCGCTGCTGCTGGCTATGCTGATTTCCAGTGCCGTCGGCACCTGCATTCCGCTGTTCTTTAAAAAGATCCACATCGATCCGGCGGTTGCTTCCGGCCCGCTGATCACAACGGTCAACGACCTTGTCGCTGTCGTTACATTCTATGGCCTGAGCTGGCTGTTCCTGATCGAGATGCTGCATCTCGCAGGCTGATCTTTTGATACGACTGAAAAATTTTTAAGAGGCAGATATCAACTTTTTCTGGTTTTGGAAAAAGCTGATATTTGCCTCTTATCTTTTCTCTTCCCTTCTTTACATTCCAAACAGAAACCGATATAATAGCAGGTAACGGTGCTTTTATGCTTTGACGTTTCACAGTGCCGCAAATATTTTGAAATGAGGGTTTTTGAAAACATGATTGTCAATCTCATCACCACAGTCTACAACTTTCTCTGGGGCGATCTTTTTACGATTCCGCTCCCGGGCGGCGGCAGTCTCGGAATCTCCCTTCTGATTCTTCTGCTGATCCCAACCGGCATCTATTTTACGATCCGGACACGTTTTCTTCCTATCCGTCTGTTCCCGGACATGATCCGTGCCCTGTCGGAAAAGAAAAATGAAAAAAGCAGCCTTTCTTCTTTTCAGACACTGATCGTTTCCACCGCAACGCGTGTCGGTATGGGAAATCTGGTCGGCGTTGTCGCTGCAGTCTCCGCCGGAGGCGCAGGTGCTGTGTTCTGGATGTGGGTGACGGCTATCATCGGCTCGTCTACCGCGTTTATCGAAGATCCTCTGTACGGCGGCTACCGCGGCGGTCCTGCCTACTACATTCACGATCTGGTTGAAGACCACCTCAAGAAGAAAAAACGATACGTTCTGCCGGCTGTTCTGTTTGCCATTGCCGGTCTGATCTGCTGGTGCGGTATCAGTCAGGTAATCAGCAACTCCGTGGCTTCTTCTTTTAAAAATGCATTTTCCATTCCGCCGCTTTACACCAGTATCATGCTGGTGATTCTTTCTGCAATCATCGTACTGCGGAAAAATGCAACCGTAAAGGTGCTGGATTTTGTAGTTCCTGTCATGGCAGTCTGCTATTTCTTTATCACACTGTTTATCATCGCAGTCAACCTCCGTCAGATTCCTTCTGTGTTTGCACGCATTTTTGAGGAAGCCTTCGGACTTCGTCAGATGGCAGCCGGCGGTTTTGGTGCTGTTCTGATGAACGGTGTAAAGCGTGGTCTGTTTTCGAATGAAGCCGGTTCCGGCTCCGCTCCATGCGCCGCTGCCGCCGCAGAATGTGACCGCCCGGCCAAAGCAGGCCTTGTACAGGCGCTCGGCGTTTTTGTTGACACAATCGTCATCTGCAGCTGCACCGCAATGATTATGCTGCTTGCACCAAAGGATCTGATTAATGGCCTTTCCGGCATGGATCTCTTGCAGACCGCCATGCAGTATCATCTGGGAAAATTCGGTGTGATTTTTATCGCACTTACGCTGTTTTTGTTCAGCTTTTCCACGTTCCTCGGCATTTTGTTCTATGCAAGAAGCAACGTTGCCTACCTGTTCGGTGACAAGTGGTGTTTCCAGACCGCTTACAAGGTTCTTGCACTTGTAATGCTGTTTATCGGCGGTATTGCCGCATACACTTTTGTGTGGGATCTTGGTGATGTCGGCATCGGGCTGATGACGATTTTCAACATTATTGCGCTGTATCCACTTGCAGGTGAGGCGCTTTCCGAATTAAAATCATATGAGGAGTCGAAGAAATCATAAGTCATCCATACTTATTGTTTCTGACAGAAGGGGTTTACCCAAAAGGAGGTTTTTACACATGATTATTGAACCATCAAATTATACGTATGAGACAATGCCGGACTACGAGGACGCAGTGGACGGTGCTGTGGAGATTCCGGTGACCGGAGAGGAAATTGAGATCCGCTATACCCATGAAGTTGTCTACGACGAGGCACACAATCTTCATCTGGAAATTTTCACACCATTCCAGATGGCGCACCCGGAGCGCACCTGGCCGTGCATCACATTTATTCAGGGATCCGCCTGGATGAAACAGTATGTCTACCAGAAGGTCGGCATGATCGCCCGTCTGGCGCAGCGCGGCTACGTTGTTGCAATCGTCGAATACCGTCACAGCGGAATCGCACATTTCCCAGCGCAGATCATCGACGCAAAAAATGCGGTACGTTTTCTGCGTGCGCATGCGGAGGAATACAAGCTGAATCCATCGCAGATGTTCCTAATGAGATTCTTCCGGCGGACAGGTTTCCTCCGTTGCCGGCATGACCGCAAAGAGTGGAAAGCTCGATGAGCCGATCAATAGGGAAAGCTGCGAGGTATGCGGTATTATCGATCTGTACGGAGCTGTTGATGTGACACTGCCGTACGGCTATCCGATAACGCTGAACCATCAGAAACCGGACAGCCCGGAGGGCATGCTGATGGGCTATGACATTACCGAGCATCTTGAGGAGGCTAAGGCAGCCTGCTCCAAAACATACGTGAACGAGGATTTCCCGCCGATGCTGATCGCACACGGCACCAAGGACACGATGGTGTTCTGCCAGCAGAGTGTCGATCTCTACCACGCATTAAAGGATGCCGGAAAAGATGTACAGCTGTATCTTCTTCGCGGCGCAGACCACGGCGGTGCAGCATTCTGGACCGAGGAAATGATTACCGTTTACGATAACTTCTTCAAAAAATGTTTGGGTGAATAACATGAGGATTGCTTACTGCGAAGATGAACCGGCGCAGCGTTCCCGGATGGAACTGCTGCTCCACACCTTTGCGGAGCGAAAAAGGCTTCCTCTTACCGTGGAAGCCTTTTCAGACTCCGCTGCTTTTCTGTTCCACTACCCTGACTCGTATCCGTTCGATCTCATCTTTCTCGATATTGATCTCGGCGGAATGGACGGCATGGCGCTGGCGCGGAAAATCCGTGAGACGGACAGCGAGGTGCCGATTCTCTTTCTGACGAACCACAGAGAATACGTTTTCGAAGGGTATGAGGTGCAGGCGTTTCGGTATCTCTTAAAGCCGGTGACGGAAGACACACTGTTTCCGCTGCTCGACGAACTGCAGACGATGCGCGGACAGGAAAAGCCGCATCTGCTGCTTTCACTTGGCGGGGAGACGCAGAAGCTGTTCCTCTCGGATCTGCTTTTTGTGGAATCCGATAATCATTATCTGACGCTGCATACGGCCGCCGGCACGGAAACGTTTAAGAAAAATCTGTCGGAGTTCCGCGAAGAGCTTTCCGCCGCATGGCAGGCTTCTGGTGGGACAGGAGAATGTTTTGCGGCAGCACACCGGAGTTATCTTGTGAATCTCGCTCATGTGGAGCGGATCACGCGGACGGAATGTCTCTTGTCGGACGGAACAAAAATTCCGGTCAGCCGCGGATGCTATGCATCACTCAACCATGCGTTCCTGCAGTTTTACCGGCCGAATGCGTTTTAAAGGTTTTGCATTTTTTAATTTCCAATTCCGAACGAACCGAGGTGATGTTTCATGGCACACATTCCTTTTTTATCCCATTATCTGGAACGCAAAAATATCGAATACCAGAACCAGCTTCTCGCCCGCCAGGTCGAGGAAGTGCAGAATATCTATCTGACAATGCGCGGCTGGCGTCATGATTACCACAATCATCTGCAGTCAATGAAGGCATATGTTGAGATGGGACAGTATGATAAGCTGCAGGAATATCTCGGGCTGCTCGAAAATGATCTCGATCAGGTCAACCAGCTCTGCGACTCGGGGAATGTGAATCTCGATGCGATTTTAAATTCCAAAATTTCACTCGCCGAAAAGAACGGCATCCGCGTGGATTACAAGGCAGCCTGCCCGGCCAATCTGAGTGATATTGATCTCTGCGCGCTGATCGGAAATCTGATTGACAATGCGGTGGAAGCATGCGAGGGCCTTGCGGATCCCTATATCCGGCTTTATATTGGTGTGCTGAAAAACCAGCTGTATATTTCCGTTACGAATGCAACAAAGGATACTGTGCGGAAGCTGGACAGCGAGTATATCACCACGAAGCGCGGAAATCACGGGCATGGGCTGAAACGGATCAATCTTGTTGTG
>OBAQ01002025.1_pt1 | contig 12159 bp, 10 predicted proteins | sample 1517821 | NCBI WGS metagenome assembly OBAQ01 (sample SAMN04571705, study PRJEB22368) | human gut metagenome | biome: human gut; material: stool | host: Homo sapiens | place: Luxembourg | collected 2012-09-27
ATTATAAATCAAATAAAAAGAGACAGGGACGTATTATAGTCTTTCCTGTCTCTTTTTTCTATATTGAGCCGGCGTACAATTGTTTCGCTCTATGAATATACGGTAAAAATATCCCTTGTTATGATATCCGACCTCTTCAGCAATCTGTTCAATAGTATTATTTGTCTCGGTAAGCAGCAGCTCTGCACGTTCTAAACGAAGCATCTGCAAATACTCGATATATGTCATTCCTGTTTGAACCTTCAAAAGACGATTAAAATAATCTTCATAAAAATGAAATTCCTGTGTCAGCATCTGAATTGAGATATGATTTAAGTGAAGCTTTATGAAATCAGTAAGCTGATTAAAAAGAATGACATTCATACGTTGGCGCTGCTTTTTAGAAAGTGAAAATTCATATTGGGAACCCAACATCTGAAAGACGCGTGTCATAAGTCCGCTGCAAATAATCGGTGTTGCAATGTCATGACGTGACAGCTCATATAATACAGAACGCAGCGTATCTTCTATATCTTGAATTACATGTGTTTCACGCGGTCGGAAGGTTAAAAACTGCTGTAATGCTTTTTGCTCCAATAGTGCCATATGAAGAAATGATGCAATATCTTCTGGTGCGGTATGATTATCACTGATACTTGTAAACATTGCATTTGTAATACCAAAGAATACAATCGTGCACTCATTTTCATCTAAAATTTCCTGATGCAGACAATTTTTATCAATCAGACAAAATTCACCAGGATGAAAAATATATTCTGTTTCCAGAATCTTTTGGTGATATTCGCCTTCCAAAACATAGAAAAATTCAAGATATTCGTGAGAGTGCAGCTGTGTGCGTGTTCCAGACAGGAAACTTCTTTCATAACAAAATGGGTAAGGTGTCGGAAGAATTGTAGCCGACAATAAATGACCATCATGAATATTCCAGAGGAGAGCAAATAAATGCTCATCCTCTGGAAGTGGAAATGGGCGAATGCCCTGTACACTTGATGAAGCTTCCGGCATAAGGATTCCAAAGCTGTCATATGGAATCCTTACGTTATCAAAGCTCTTTGCTTTATAAATAATGTTTTTTACATATTGAAGCAGTGACATAATAATTATTTCTTCTTCTCAGCCTCTGCCAGCTTCATTGCGCGAACCTTTAAGGAAAGACCGAACAGGTTAATGAAGCCCTCTGCGTCATGATGATCATACATATCTCCAGTAGCAAAGGAAGCAATGCTTTCATTGTACAGGCTGTATGGAGAAGTAGTTCCCTGCTTGATGATATTGCCCTTATACAGCTTAAGATTAGCAGTACCAGTTACATATTCCTGGCTCGCCTTGATGTAAGCGCGAAGAGAATCACATAAAGGTGTAAACCACTTGCCCTCGTAAACAATATCTGCAAAACGGTTATCAACAGTCTTCTTGAATGCCATGGAATCACGGTCGAGAATCAAGATCGCAAGCTGCTTATGAGCTGCCATAAGGATAGTTCCGCCAGGTGTTTCATAAACACCACGAGATTTCATACCAACAACACGGTTTTCAACGATATCAACGATTCCTATTCCGTTTGCACCACCAATCTTATTTAATTCAGTAACGATTTCAGAATACTTCATTTCTTTTCCGTTTAATGCAACCGGAATACCCTTCTCAAAAGAAATAGAAATCTCAGTAGCAACATCTGGTGCTTTCTCAGGAGATACGCCAAGAACAAGCAGATGATCATAATTTGGTGCCTGAGACGGATCCTCTAACTCAAGACCTTCATGACTGATGTGCCACAGATTGCGGTCACGGCTATAGCTGTTATCAACAGAGGAGAAGATTAATGCCATGCTTTTTGCAGTATTCAATCTCATCTTCACGTGATTTCATATTCCAGGTTTCATTACATCTCCAAGGAGCGATGATCTTTAAATCAGGAGCAAGTGCCTTAAATGCCAGCTCAAAACGAACCTGATCATTTCCCTTTCCTGTAGCACCATGACATACAGCAACAGCTCCTTCTTTTCTTGCAATCTCAACAAGCTTCTTTGCAATAAGCGGACGTGCCATAGAAGTACCTAACAGATATTCATTCTCATATGTAGCGTTTGCCTGAACACATGGAGCAACATACTCATCGCAAAACTCATCTACTACATCTAAAATATAAAGCTTCTCAGCGCCAGAGAGCTTTGCACGTTCCTGCAGACCATCAATCTCGTTGCCCTGTCCTACATTAACACAGCAGCATACAACATCATAATCATAATTTTCCTTCAGCCACGGAATAACAGCAGTAGTATCAAGACCACCAGAATATGCTAAAACAACTTTTTCCTTCATAATAGTATCTCCTCTGTTTTTTTTCACTTTTTGTTGAAAACCATATCAAAACGATATGCGTTATTTGTTTTCTGTACACCACTATACAACATTACTTTTTGAAATGCAATAGAAAAAACAAAAAAATCAAAAAAGCTCTTGCATAAATGCAAATATATGCGTATAATACTGAATATTAGCCGATAACACGGCGCATATATTCAATTACTGTGTATAAAACTATAACGCATGACTATTTTATCATAGTAAAGTAAAATAGTGGATTATACTTGATTTGACCTCAAAGTGTGTTATACTTGGCATAGAAATTACAAAATCAAAGAAAGGATACAAAAATGGCAATTACAAAGATAAATGGAGGCATAACAGCTCCAAAAGGTTTTTTGGCATCCGGATTAAATGCCGGCATTAAGAATCAGACAAAAAAAGATATGGCAATGGTTTTTTGCAGTACACCATGTGCAGCAGCTGGTGTATTTACCACAAATCTTGTAAAAGCAGCACCTGTCAAATGGGATAAGGAAATTGTAACAACATCTCCTTATGTACAGGCAGTCGTTGTAAACAGTGGTATTGCAAATGCATGTACAGGCGCAGAGGGGCTTGGCTATTGTGCAGATACAGCAGCAGAGGCAGCAGCAGCTTTAAACATTCCTAAAACTGCAGTTCTTGTCGCATCAACAGGCGTAATTGGCAAACAGCTTCCTATTGATAAGATCAAGTCTGGTGTAACAGCCCTTTCTAAGGTACTTGGAAGCAGCAGGGAAGATGCAAAGCTTGCAGCAGAGGCAATTATGACAACTGATACCAAGAGCAAAGAGGTTGCATGTACCTTTGAATTAGGCGGCAAGCAGGTTACAATTGCAGGTATGTGCAAGGGCTCAGGCATGATTCATCCGAATATGTGCACTATGCTTTGCTTTGTAACAACAGATGCAGCAATTTCTCATGAGTTGCTTCAAAAAGCATTAAGTGAGGATGTAGTTGATACCTTCAATATGATTTCTGTTGACGGTGATACTTCTACAAATGATACTGTACTTGTAATGGCAAATGGACAGGCAGAAAATACACCAATCATAGAGGAAGGAGAAGACTACAAGACATTCTGTGAGGCCCTTCATTTTATTATGCTTGAGCTGTCAAAGAAAATTGCCGGAGACGGAGAAGGCTGTACATGTCTGTTTGAAGCAACTGTAATTGGCGCAAAGGACAAGAATCAGGCACGAACAATCGCAAAGTCTGTTGTATGTTCTAGTCTGACAAAAGCAGCTGTATTTGGTCATGATGCAAACTGGGGACGTATCCTCTGTGCAATGGGCTACTCAGGTGCACAGTTTGATCCTGAAGTGGTTGATATCTGGTTAGAGAGTAAGGCTGGTACTATTAAAATCGTAGAAAACGGAATTGCAACAGATTACAGTGAGGAAACTGCAACAAAGATTCTTTCTGAGGAAGAAGTAATTGCAAAAATGGATATTAAAGAGGGAAATGAGACAGCAACAGCATTTGGCTGTGATCTGACTTATGAATATGTAAAGATTAACGGCGATTACCGCAGCTGATAAAAAGCTTGTAACAACGACTACCCATAAAAAAGAGGAGAACACAAAATGGAATTAGACAGCAAAATTATGGAAAAGGCCGCTACCTTGATTGAGGCACTGCCTTATATACAGAGATTCAACAGAAAGATTATTGTCGTAAAGTATGGCGGAAGCGCAATGGCAGATGAGGAGTTAAAGCGAAATGTCATTAAAGATGTTGTTTTGTTAAAGCTGGTTGGTTTTAAACCTATCATTGTGCATGGAGGAGGCAAAGAAATCAGCCGTTGGGTATCTAAAGTGGGCATGGAGCCGCGCTTTGTAAATGGACTTCGCGTAACCGATGCTGATACGATGGAAATTGCAGAGATGGTATTGAATAAGGTTAATAAAAGTCTTGTCTCTATGGTAAATGAGCTTGGAGTAAAGGCTGTCGGTATCTCTGGCAAGGATGGTCAGCTGCTTCGCTGTGATAAGAAGCTGTCTAATGGACAGGATATCGGTTTTGTAGGTGATATTAAAGAAGTAAATCCAAAGATTTTATTTGATCTTCTTGAAAAAGACTTTTTGCCGATCATTTGCCCAATCGGATTTGATGATAACTGTCAAAGCTATAACATCAATGCGGACGATGCAGCTTGTGCAATTGCACGTGCTGTTAAGGCTGAAAAACTTGCATTTTTAACAGATGTTGAAGGTGTTTATGCAGATCCAAAGGATAAAGATACGTTAATCTCTGAGCTGACAACTGATCATATGGAAGAGTTGTTAAACAGCGGTAATATTGGAGGCGGTATGCTGCCAAAGCTTCAAAATTGTCTTGATGCTGTCTTAAATGGTGTATCAAGAGTTCATATCATGGATGGTCGAATTGCTCATTGCCTGCTTCTTGAGATCTTTACAAATAAGGGCATTGGCACTGCTATTTTAAAAGCAGGCGATGACCATTTTTACACACCTGACGAAAAGTAATCTATTTTACAGAAAGGCACTTTAATTATGGAAACACAGACAATTATTCAGACAGCAGAGAGCAGTCTGCTTCATACCTACAATCGCTTTCCGATCGTTCTTGATCATGGCGAGGATGTTTATCTGTATGATACTGATCAGAAAAAATATCTTGACTTTGCAGCAGGAATTGCTGTATTTGCATTAGGCTACAGCAATGACGCATACAAAATGGCAGTTAAAGAGCAGGTTGATAAGCTTGTACATACCTCTAATCTGTTTTACAATGAGCCAGCAGCCAAGGCAGCAAAAAAAATCACGCAGCTGACAGGAATGGACCGTGTATTCTTTACTAATAGTGGAACTGAGGCAATTGAAGGAGCTATCAAGCTTGTTCGTAAATATGCCTATAATAAAGATGGACGCACAGATCATGAAATTATTGCCATGAAGCATTCATTCCATGGAAGAAGTATGGGAGCTCTTTCAGTAACAGGAAATGATGCTTATCAGGCACCATTCAAGCCGCTTATTGGTGGTGTTCGTTTTGCTGAGTATAATAACCTTGAAAGTGTAAAGTCACTGATTACAGACCGTACCTGCGGTATTATCTTAGAGGCACTTCAGGGAGAAGGCGGAATTTACCCGGCATCAAAGGAATTTATGCAGGGACTTCGTGCCCTCTGCGATGAGCATGATATTTTACTTGTCTGCGATGAAATTCAGTGTGGAATGGGACGTACTGGAAATATGTTCTGTTATCAGAGCTATGATATCTTGCCAGATGTTGTCTGTGTAGCAAAGGCTCTTGGAAATGGTCTTCCAATCGGTGCATTTTTATGCCGTGAAGAATGTGCAGCACTTGTACCTGGCGATCACGGTTCTACTTATGGCGGAAATCCACTTGTGTGTGCTGCTGCTAATGCAGTTATGGATCAGTTTGAAGAATTGAACCTGACTGCGCATGTAAAAGAAGTGGGTGCATATTTGTATGAGCAATTAGAGCAGTTAACAGATGAATTTGACTGTATTAAGGATCATCGTGGCATTGGACTTATGCAGGGAATTGAGCTTACAATTCCTGTAGGTGATGTGATCAAAAAGGCTCAAAAAGAGGGCTTAATTATTATTTCTGCATCAGGAAACGTAATTCGTTTTGTTCCGCCGCTTGTCATTGAAAAAAAGCATGTTGATGAGATGATTGCAAAATTAAAAAAATGTCTCCAGTAAATGCATGATTGTTCCTTTCGCGGATACACTCTTATTAAGCAGCAAAATCAATTGGAAAGTGTATCCGATGGAAAGTGAGGTATTATGTTGGGTATCATTCTTGCTCTTATTTCAGGGGCACTGATGAGTATTCAGGGGGTATTTAATACAGAAGTGACAAAGCAAACAAGCCTGTGGGTATCCACAGGCTTTGTCCAGTTAACAGCATTTTTCGTGTGCGTTATTGCGTGGCTTTGTACAGGACGTGAAAATGTGGCACTTCTTACAGAAGTTCGCCCATGGTATCTTCTTACCGGCGGTATTTTAGGAGCCTTTATTACAATAACAGTTGTTCAGAGTATGGGATCACTAGGCCCCGCTCAGGCTGTCATTATTATTGTAACTTCGCAGGTAGCAGTTGCATATCTGATAGAGCTGTTTGGCTTGTTTGGCAGCAGTCAGGCATCATTTTCATGGAGGAAAATCCTTGGACTTTTGATTGCCATTGCGGGGATCGTGTTGTTTCGATGGGAGAAGGCTTAAAATAAGAAAACGAAAGTTTTTCAGAAAATTGCAAAAGCCCCTTGCATACTGACGCATATTTTTGTAGAATGATAGTATCGGTGCAGCAGTATGCCTGCCGAAAGGCGGGATAGGATGAAAAAGACACATCAGTGGATGCTGTTTTTTCTTTTTCTGTTTTTTGTGTCTGAAATCTTGGCATGCACAAAAAAAGAAGAAAAGCTTGTCTTTTATCAGACAACACAGATACAAAAGATGGACGATTCCAAAGAGGATACGCAATTTTTTCAGGAAGAAGCACAGACAAGTCAGGTGTCCGAATCCAGTTTGCATGAAACAACACAAGCAGCAGTCGAGACGATTGCTGTTTATCTGTGTGGTGAAGTTTGTAAGCCTGGTGTCTATGTACTGCAGGAAGGATCACGTCTTTATCAGGCAGTAGAAGAAGCAGGTGGCCTGACTGCAAATGCTCAGGCAGAGGCAGTAAATCTCGCCCGGATTCTTGCAGATTCGGAACAGATTTATATTCCAAATATTTCAGAATCAATCGACCAGATTGAAAACGAGACACAAAATGTCATATCATCTGCAGCAGCAGTTCCCTCTGCATCATCGGATGGCTTACTTAATATAAATCAGGCATCTGAATCTGAGCTGATGCAGCTTCCTGGGATTGGTCAGGTTAAAGCCGCGGCAATTGTGACATATCGAAACAGCAATGGTCCGTTTTCTTCTATCGAGGAAATTAAAAATGTACCGGGGATAAAAGAAGCAGCCTTTGAGAAAATCAAAGGCATGATTACAGTTTTTTAGGTAAGACAGAACAGGAGTGGCTCGAAGGTGGCAAAGATATTAGTGGTAGACGATGAAAAGATTATAGTAAAGGGCATCCGGTTCAGTCTGCTTCAGGATCAAATGGAAGTAGACTGCGCCTATGACGGAGAGCAGGCAGTCGAGATGGCAAGGAACACAGAGTACGATGTGGTTCTTCTTGACGTAATGCTGCCAAAGCTTGATGGTTTTCAGGTATGTCAGGCGATCCGTGAGTTTTCCAATATGCCTATTATTATGCTGACAGCAAAGGGAGACGATATGGATTATGTTACAAAGCCATTTAATATTCTTGAAGTTAAAGCACGCATCAAAGCCATTATGCGAAGAAGCAGCAATACTATGATTCATCCGCCGCAGCCACCGGAAAACAGTACAGATATTGTCACTGGTGATCTGCGTCTTGATGTTCAGGGCCGCCGTCTGTTTATTTTAGGCAGTGAGATAAATGTAACTTCAAGAGAATTTGATCTTCTTAAAATTCTAGTACTTAATCCAAATAAGGTCTACAGCCGTGAAGAACTGTTAAACCTTGTTTGGGGGTATGAATATCCTGGTGATGTGCGTACTGTTGATGTACATATCAGAAGGCTGCGTGAGAAGATTGAGCGTAATCCAAGTGAACCGAAATATGTATTTACAAAATGGGGAGTGGGATATTACTATAAGGCATGATAGCAAAACGGGATCATAATTTTTTCTGGGGAAGCTTTCGCTTTCGTATATTTTTTCTTCTCATGATTATGGGATTGCTTCCGCTTCTTGCAGGCTCTGAGATGATTAAGCGTTCCTATCGAAGTTCCATTATTGATCAGAAGCTTTCGGAGCTGCGTTATACATGTCAGACTGTAGCAGGACAAATGAGCGGAAATTCTCTGGCGGAAGCAGTAGATGATGAGATGACACGGGAATTAAATTTCCTTGCGGAATACTGCGGTGGACGTCTTCTTCTTGTAGACAGCTCTTATCGTATTTTATTTGATACATACGGTGTAACGCAAAATAAATACTGCATTTCTGAGCAGATTATTGATACATTCAGCAGTCGTCCGTATGAACATTATTCACAAAAGACAGAGTATCTGGAGCTGGCTGTGCCGCTTCGGACAAGGACGATGCTCACAGATGGTGATGATAGTATTACAGGAGTGCTGCTTCTTAGCTCGTCTGGTGCTTGGATTGCCAAAATGATAAATTCTATGAATCGACAGGTCCTTTTGATCGAAATCACAGGCTCTATGATTTTGTTTGCACTTAGCTTTATTTTTGCTTGGACCAGTTCAACACCGTGGAAAAATCTTGTAACGACACTCAATCAGGTGCTTGATGGAAACCTCGATGTTACATTTTCGACAGAAGGCGGCTATAATGAAACAAAAGAGATCATTAATACATTTAATCAGGTATTGGAGCGTCTGCGTTCAATTGACCAGTCGAGACAGGAATTTGTTTCTAATGTCTCTCATGAATTAAAAACACCTATCACATCAATGCGTGTGTTAGCTGATTCGTTGATCTCAGGTGACAATGTGCCTGTTGATATTTATCGCGAGTTTATGCAGGATATTTCAGACGAGATTGACAGAGAAACAAAAATTATCAATGATTTGCTTACACTTGTTCGTATGGATAAAAATGCAACTGAGCTTAATATCAGCCAAGTTAATATTAATAATCTTGTCGAACAGATTTTAAAGCGCGTGCGTCCAATCGCAAAGACGCGTTCAATTGAAATCATTTTCGAAAGCTTTCGTCCTGTAACGGCAGATGTTGATGAGACGAAGCTTAGTCTTGCTGTTACAAATCTTGTGGAAAATGGTGTAAAGTACAACAATGACGGCGGATGGGTACGAGTATCTGTGAATGCTGATCATAAATATTTTTATATTAAGGTATCTGATTCAGGTGTGGGTATTCCAAAGGATGCGCAAACAAGAATTTATGAGCGTTTTTATCGCGTAGACAAGGCTCGTTCACGTGAGACTGGCGGAACAGGTCTTGGTCTTGCTATCACAAAAAATGTAGTGCAGCTGCACCATGGTGGTATTAAGCTAAACAGTACACTAGGAGAGGGAACAACCTTTCTTGTTAGAATACCGCTCAAATATATTGAGTAAATTAAGTAAATGGAAAGGAAACAGAATATGAAGAAAAAATTAAATCTGGTGCTTTTTCTTTTGCTTTTATGTATGGCAGCTGGATGCGATAAAAAAACTGTATCAACAGATGGAATACGTATTTATTATAGAGCTTTGTCCGAAAATGGCATTAGCTCCTATTATTATAAGCCGACAGGTACCGATCAGGAAACAGTTATAAATGAACTGTGGGCAAAGCTGATTAAAAGTGATACTGAAAAAGCACGTATAAGTCTTATTCCGTCTGATTTAAAGCTTGTACGTTTTTCAGTGGAAAACAGCAGCCTTGGGCTTTATTTTGACAGTTCCTATCAAAATATGGACACTGTGTCAGAGCTTTTATTTAGGGCAGGTATAGTACGAACCTTCTGTCAGGTTGAAGGTGTGGAGTCGGTAACATTTTTTGTAGATGAAAAGCCACTTACAAATAGTTCCTTTGCACCTCTTGGTGCTCAGACAGCTTCTGATTATGTGGATATTATAGAAAACGGACTTAGCAGTCAAAAAAAGACCACACTTACTTTATACTATGCAAATGAGAAAGGGGATGCTCTTGTAAAAAAGATTCAAAATGTTGTATATGAGAGTTCCTATTCCATTGAAAAAGATGTAATCAACCGCCTGATTCAGGGACCTTTTGAAGATGAATATTTTCGAACACTGCCTGCTAATCTGCAGGTGATCAGTATAAGCGTTAAAGACAAAATTTGTTATGTCAATTTTGATTCGTCATTTCTGACTGATGCGCTTTCTATTGATGGCAATTTGATTGTATATTCGATTGTAAATTCATTGACGGAGCTGCCAGATATCCAGCGTGTTCAGATCATGGTGGACGGCGACAGCAATATCGTATTTCGCGATATATCACTGAGCAGTCCACTAGAAAGGAATTTAAACTATTGAAACGACCACTCCTTGTTCTTGTAGTTTTTTTTCTTGCAGGAGAACTCCTTTGTATAAAGAGCCTTATAATATCAATTATTTTAAGCGCCGGCATTTTGATGCTGGCGCTTATTTTTATGCTGATACAAATTGTATGCAAAAATGTCTTTTTCAAAAAAATGCCTTTCTTTTTGTGTATCTGCGCTTTTTCTTTTTTTACAGGGGCAGTCTGCTGTTTTAGCGCAAATGCACATAGTCATATTTATGATACACATTTATCAATGCAGTACTCAAAAAAAAATACATTGGATGACGTGCTTGTCGAAGGGAACGTAACAAATGTAGAGGAAAAATCTAAGCTTTGGATTTACTTAAAAAATGCCTCTATTAATAAAAAGGCAGCAGGGGAGGGTGTTATTGTGCAAGTGCCTATATCAACTCATTCCAATCAAAAGCGTCCGCTTGCAGGAAGTAAAATTTCTGTTTATGGGAAGTTATCATTATTTTCACAGGCTTCAAATCCAGGTGAATTTGATTCAAGAAGTTATTATCATAACTTAGGGTATGATTTTTGCCTTAGTGGTAAGACGTGGACACAAAAAGGTAGCCGATATGATCCCATTGCTGAGTGTCTGTGGCAGCTAAAAGATGCCATAAAGATGAGACTCTCACAGCTTTTAGAAGGAAATATTGCTGATTATGGCATTTACTGTGCCGTGCTTTTGGGCGACAAAAGCGAATTAGACAAAGAACAGAAAGAACTTTTTAAAGATCAGGGAATAGCTCATATTCTGTCTGTATCAGGACTTCATATATCAGTAGTTGGGCTAGCTGTATGCGGTTTGCTTATGAAATTAACAGGATCATTTGCCATTTCAGGTATGGCTGGAAGCATTATTGTTCTTTTTTATTCTGCCTTTACTGGAAATGCAGTTTCAACTATTCGCGCTTGTGTTATGTATCTTATTTTAATGATCGGGCGACAAAAAGGCCGTATTTATGATATGCCGACGGCAGCGGCAGCAGCAGCCCTCTGCCTTCTTATTTTTCAGCCGCTTGCCATTTTTCAGGCATCTATGCAGCTGTCATTTGGCGCAGTGCTTGGAATAAGCCTTGTTGGAGATATCTTTAAAAAAATTTTAATGCCTTCTTTTGATAAAATAACTGTAAGGATTAACCGCTTTTGCAGTGTTATGGGACTTTCTATTGCAATGCTTCCTGTGCTGTTATATCATTATTACCAATATCCGCTTTATGCAATTTTACTTAATCAGCTTGTCATACCTTTTGCTGGTATTTTACTTGTATCACCGGCCGTGGCACTTGTACTTTCTTTATTTGCACCGACTTTTGGTGCTGTATGCTTAAAGGCAGGCCATCTTGTCATTTATTTTTACACTGTGCTTTGCAAACTTTCAAAAAGCCTTCCAGAATCAGCACAGTATACTGGAAGACCAGCTTTATGGCGAATTGTATTATATGTTACACTGTTATTCACAATAGGCATGGGAACTAGGCTTATATATGAGAAGCAAAAAAGAAAACAGACAGATGATGATAAGGAAAAAAGGAAAAAAAACAGACGCCACTGTCAGATTGCTGCTGTTTTTCTTGCCATAGGCTGCTACATATTCGGCTGCGTTTTTTTACATGCAGATCACACAAACAAATTGGAAATTACTGTGCTTGATGTAGGTCAGGGAGATGGTATTTTTTTAATGCTTCCTGATCATACGACAATTCTTTCAGATGGCGGA
>OBAQ01002044.1_pt1 | contig 12079 bp, 8 predicted proteins | sample 1517821 | NCBI WGS metagenome assembly OBAQ01 (sample SAMN04571705, study PRJEB22368) | human gut metagenome | biome: human gut; material: stool | host: Homo sapiens | place: Luxembourg | collected 2012-09-27
ATCTGCAATCTTTTTTATGCTTTGAATAACTGTATCGTAGGTTTCTGGCACAAATAGCAAGCCTAATGTTATTTCCTCATAATCTTTTTTATAAGTCTCTTTTTCTATAATTTCATATAAAATATCCGTCACACATACATTTTCTTTTGCTGATGGACAAACTGCTAATGTTGAACGCTGTTTTCTTACTTCATCATGATGCAAATTCATAAATCATTCCCCATTCGATCAATTTCTTTGCCGTTGCACCAGTTAATGCCGGAATCACTTCCGACAACTGATCTTTCGTAAAACATTTCTTTCTCACATAAGAAATCAATATATCTATTGTCTCATGAATCGACAGCTCCGTGTACTTTTCTGCCTGCCCAATACTGTCAAGTAACTGTAGAAGATCAGCATTCGAATCTGAAACCATAATCGGAGCCTTTTTTATTCTAACTCTTTCACTTCCCACTGTTATAGTACGGCCATTCGTCGCCTCACGATTTGTAACCACTTCAATCACCGCTGGCATCTGCGTTGTTAATCCTAACTGATTGGCAAATGATTCTCCTGTGACATACCCATAAATCTCTGATTTACTTTGTATATATTTGCGCATAATAACCAGCGACGGATCAAGATAACTCTTCCCAAGTAATCCGTCACGCTTTGGAATATAATAGATTCCATTATCATACCGTTCCAAAAAACCATTAGCAACAAGTCGTTTCACGGCCTGCCGAACTGCATTTTCAGACAATCCCTGAATTGTCAAGTCATTCAAAAAAATAGGTTCATTATATCCATAATTTTCCATCAGATAAGTTTTTAACATTTTCTCACCTCTTTTTAAGAGAGTACCATATTTATATATATTATGTCAATATCTGTGTCATTTTATTATGAAATTGCGATTATCAATATGTTCTGAATCATATTTGTTATTAATTTCCATATCCCTCTATGTCCTAATTAGCGGCCAGTAATAATAATCCTCATAAATATCAAACGCAGTAATGATATCCATTATTTTTGTAATAACAACCTCTAAAGTTGATCCATGCTGTTGAATCTTTTGTATGAATTCTTCTTGTTCCATATGCCGTTATTAATTCTTCCAGACTTTTATGATATTCTTCTTGCTCACCAAAAACTTCATTCAGTTTACAGATCGTATTTTCCAATTCTGAAAAAAAATTTATTTTCTTTTTTTAACGTTGCAGTGTCTTATTTCTTGACCACTTTTCTTCCAAGAGTTTTTCTTCATATGCCCTTTCAATCGTATCTACCCGATGCAATTTAGCCTCAATGAATTCCGGGTAAATATCAAATGTAACAGGCATTTATTCCACATAAATGCCATTCTCTCCAACATGTATGATTCCATCATACTGCGAAAGGCTTTCTTCTCTTGTATCATGTGTAATGACTAAAACGGTTTTTCCTTCAAACTCTTTTCCTGTAAACAGATAATGTTCTACTGCCGATTTCATTTTTGCATCCATTGCAGAAAACGGCTCATCGAGAAGTATCACCTCTGCATTTTTTGCTGCCATACGCAAAAATGCGACTGCCTGTTTTTCCCCTCCACTAAAACGCTGACATTCTTTTTCTTTTCTGTTGAATATCCCTTCAAAAAATTCCGGCCAGATACTCTTTCCTACGCTGTCGATCCCATCCATTGGATAAGAATGAAAAACGGTTATATTATCTACGATCCCCGCTCTGTAAATATGTTTGTTCTGATCCGTATAGGATATCAATTCAGAAATGTCATAGTTTCTGATATCTTCTCCATCTAATCTGATAACGCCGGAACTGTTTTTTTCATACCCCATAATAAGTTTGAACAAGGTTGATTTTCCTGCTCCGCTGTGTCCGACAACAGCATACTTCATGCCTTTTTTTATTGTTAAATTTATATTTTCCAATGCAAAACTTTTCCTTTTGAATGTCACATTTTTGAATGTTATATCTGAATTTAATTTTTTCTTTCGTGGCAGGACTGTGACATGCGTATCCTGCGTATAAGATAATACTTTTTTCTTCACGTCCTTCATGGACTGTATTGCCGTGAAATTATAGAGGACAGTGTCGATTGGTTCGATGAAAGAAGATACATAACTAAGCGTGGCAACTCCGACTCCTACCGTGATCTCGTGCTTATAAAAAAGAACTGCCACCACTGCAAATGTAAATATTTTCACGAATTTAGTCGTTAATTCACTCACGCCTAATACCATGCTCTTCTTTTTCCCATACTGATACCGCTTTTCTGCTGTTTCATTTAAAACGTGTTCATGCTTATCAAGTATTTTTCCTACCGTCATCTGATTAATAACACGAAAACCTTCCAATAAATCCGTAATCTCTGTAACGTACTCCGCCATCTGTTCCTGATATGTACTTCTTGCGTCAGTCAGCGATTTTCCTATCATTCTCGGTATCAGGATTGCAAATATCGAAGTCAGAATTATCACCAGCGCAATTCTCCAGTCAACTCCGAAAAACAGCACGACACCATATACAATTATCATGTTTACGCAGCGTATGATACTGATAACCGGTTCCAGATAATCCTGCTCTAACGCTGTAATATCATTTCCCTGTAAGGAAACATATTCGCCATCACGATCTTTTTGAGAGGGCTTTGCAGCCCATAATCAAACAGCCATTGTTGAAGCAATGGTGAAAAAGCCAGACAGATAACACCTGCCAAATCCCATAAAATCTGGGCGATAATATATTTTTTTGTTTTATATATATACGTGTTCAATGTTTTTCTCCTTATATACCCGGCTCTAATCTCTGCTTTTTCACATGCCATCGATGATGCTTGTACTCACTTCCTTTAATAAGACCATAATAATCTATATTGTGTCTATTCAATATTAATCCCAACTCATGATTGCACCATTTCTACATCTTCTGCAACCGTATCAGTTTCCCCTTGTCCAAGTGTTCTGGAAAAAAACATGCACACAGTCACAATCAGTGCCAGCACACCGGAAGTAATAAATATTGCTGATGTATCCACATATGCAACAACGATACTCACCAGAAACGATGCCACAGGCATTGATGCTGCACCTGCCGCGGTTGTAATGCCGGATATTCTGGCAAGGTAATCTGTGCGGATTCTTTTTACTGCAAACACACTCAAATGCGAATTTACCAATGCCACCGTATATCCCAGAATAAAGCTAAATACTGCGGTAAACGCACAAACCAAAATCCGGCTTGTATAAAGCGGTCTGCACACCGGGAGCATAATATAAAACAAAGCAATCCCCAAACCACTCGCAATCCAAAGCCCCTTTCCCAGAATAATACGCTGTACCATTGGATAAGTGACGGATCCAAGCAGCATACCTACGGTTATGGAGATTCCAAGAATCGATAATATCTCCGCTCCACCGCCCAATATATCACCGGCAAGGGGTGCCTGCAAACTATTCAATGGAACTAAAATTGCATTCAAAAAAACCGCCAAAAGTAAAAAAATGCGGATTATTGCATCTTTTTTCACATAAGAAAATCCATCTGCCAGATCTTTCACATACGTCTTGCGGTCAAATTTCTGCTTGACAAGCCCCTGCTCTTTTGTATTTACAAATACAATGATCAGTGCGGACAGCAAAAAAGTTGTCATATCCACGTAAATTGCACCGGAAGTTCCAATTACAGCTATAATTGCCGCTGCAACAGCCGTTCCGATTAATTCTACCATACTTGACAAGGTTGTCGATAACGATATTCCATATTCATAGTATTCTTTTTCCAGCACCTTTGGCGTCAATGCAGCACTTGCCGGTCCCCGGAATGCCTCTACCGTAGAAATCGTCAAAGTTGTAACCAGCAGCATCCATGCCTGTAAAAATCCGAACAGATACCCGGTTGCCACAAATGCAACACAGACCGCACGTATCAAATCCGTGACAATCATAATTGTTTTCTTTTTCTGCCCCTCTACCCATGCTCCGGCTAACGGCGTAATGATAATAGATGGGATTCTATTCACACCATAAATGATAGCCGACCATGCGGCATTTCCTGTGATTTCATAGACAATCCATGTGGATGCAATTGCGTCAATGGAATCTCCGAAACGATTGATCAATGCCGCTATCATAATTTTCATGTACTCGGTCTGACGTAGGATATCACGATAGCCGACCTTACTTTCCTGTTTCATACAACACTTTTTATTCCTTTCTTCTTTTCGCCTTTTTTCATTATACAAGCTCCGCACAAATTTGTAAAATAAGTAACCAGAAACAAAAAAGTTTCCATTTATGTATATATCAAATTGATTGATATACATTGTCTTTTTCTTCTTCCCGCTATATAATTTATTTCAAAATATACGTTGAAATTAGAGGTTATTACAAATGGGTGTCAGAAACGCAGGCAAAGCAATCCGTGAAGCACGATTAAAGGCTGGTTTAACACAGGAACAGTTATCAGAAGGGGTATGTTCCGTTCTCTCGCTTTCAAGAATCGAAAATGGTTCCGCCGGTGTCAGTCCTGTCACTTTTCAGGCACTTATGGCTCATGCGGGTGCTCCCTGCGAAGTTTACCCGATCTTTGCAGGTAGAACAGACTTTGACTGTTTCTATACGCTTAATCGTGCACGCTTCTATCTGGGTTCCTGGCAGTTAAGTCAGGCATATAAGGAATTGAATAAGCTGGAAGAATGGAACTTTGCAGATAACAAACTCTATTATCAGGAATACCTTTATTTAAATGGTCGGATTCAGGTGCGTTCTGGCTGTACAGACCATCATGCAATTTATGACCTTTTTTCCTCGGCGCTCCATATAACACGTCCTGAAATTGACTATTCGGATTTTCATCATCTTTTATTATCGATTGTTGAAATCGAACTGCTTATTGGTGTTGCACAGGAATTACTTTATCTGGGGAAATGCGATCTTTGTTATAGCATCTGTTCACAGGTCACTTCTTATCTAGCAAACGCTGAAATTGATTATCTGAAAAAAGATTATTTGTGCGCAGAATATGCGATTGTCTACACAAAGTATTTATTAGAAATAAAAGATTATAAAAAGGCTCTTGCCATAGCAGACCATCACCGTCATAAAATGGTACAAAATTCCGAGGATTCCCCTTTATTAGAATTGACATTTCTGACTTCGGTTGGCTATTATCATACCGGTGAAATGAAAACTGCCTATATTTATTTTAAGAATACTTTTTACGCCGCACACTCCATCGAAAGCTGCTACGCTTCCATTTGCAGAAATTATATTTTGAGTGAACGTATGTTTGTACCAGATGATTATCTCTCACAAATGGACGATATTCCACAAATTACATTTCCAATGAAAAAAGCCATAAACACCTCTGATTTAACAGATGGTACTTATGACTTTTTTTCCGCAGATGTTTTGACGATTGGCAGATTAATCCATGAGCTTCGGACAGAACAGGGACTTTCTCTGACTGCATTATGTCAGGGATTATGCTCAAAATCCAAGCTTTCCAAAATCGAAAATAAATCCCTGCAGCCGGATATTTTTCTGACTGAAGCCTTATTACAGCGTCTTGGCATATCCGAATGCGGTTTTACTTTCTGGGGAAGTGAACGTGAAAGCAGACTTTATGAATTAAAATTCAAATTAACACATACACGTCTGCTGACCAACGAACAAATAGAAAACTATCTGCACCAGTTTCACTCATTGATTACGAAAAAAGATAACATCTTAATGCAGCGTTATACTTTTGACTGTAACTTATTGTCATCTTCTCCCGAAGAATGTATCCAGAACCTGCACACCGCACTCGCTTATACTCTGCCGGATTTTGACATTCGCTTTATTTATAATTACCACCTGTCACACAGCGAACTTTCCATTTTAAATAACATTGGATTCCAATATCGAAACATTGATGGAAATAAAAGCAAGTTATATTTTGCAAAATTACTTGACTACCTCTCCGTTCATTCGCTCGATATACTTTTTATAAATAGTATTTTTCCACTGACATTGTATAAGTATGAACACAGTTTATATACACAACATCATTATCACGAGGCGGCTGATTTGTTCACAGGTTCGAATCACCAGCTGCTCAAGGGAAATGTAGCCACCTTTGGATATTTTCTTTTTTATTATTGCCAGTGTCTTGCAGAATGCCAGCAATATGAACCGGCAACAAAATTTGCTCATTACGCATGCAGTATCCAGGAACTATATGAATTAAACTCTAATTCTGAAGTACTACAAAAATACTTCTGGAGTGATTTTTCTATTCATATATCCTAATTTGTAATTTCATTCTCAATTATAACTTCAGCACACGTCGCAATCCCTGCACTGCTTACTCCACCAAACAATGTAAGCAGTGAACAGACAAGCATCATTCCTGCAACCATCTTTTTCATTTTGTTTTTCAGATTTTTCTTCATATTTTTCTCTCCGTTTCATTTGTTTTTCATCTCCATTTTATCTGCCTCCACCAAAAAAGAACATTACATAAACGGAAACTTTTTTGGTTCCATTTATGTAATGTTCCTTTTTGTTTTCTGCTTTTATTTACCTTGCATCTCATGTTCGCCATCATGAAAACATTATTTTCCTGCGACCGCTACCCCATGAAATTCGACCGCAAATGGTCCGTCATAATTTTTATCTTTATAACGTTCGGTGGAAAATGCCATATCTTTCTGTAATTCCAACAGATTGCCGCTGACGGAGCCTCCGGTTACCGGCGTCACTTTCTCACCGTCGAAAAGATAGGCGAGACGAATTTCACCGCCAAAATATCCGCTTAAGCTATCCATGGAGAAGTCAGAAAAACTTACCACATAAAGGTATGGTTCTTTTTTCATCTCGTCAAAAGCTTTTGTGCCGTTATCCAGTTTTACCGCACTGTAGATTCCGGTCGGCTCGACACCTAAATAGTATGCAAACCGGGCATTTCCATGAATTGCCTTCAGTTCTCCCTCTTTTAATAGTGTAAGATCTTTCATCGGGATTCCCTCACTTGAATAAGGATTCGATGCATGGAGCGTGATATTTAATTTTTCTCCCTGCACATCCATTCCTGCCTGATAGCCTGAATAACCCGGATAGACCATGCCAGAGGATGACCGGTCTATGTAAAAATCTATCAGTGTGCGCACATTTTTTCCGGAAAGAAGTAGCTTATAGTTTCCTTTTTCCGGTGCTTCTGTCGCCCTTGCCCTGTCGCATACCCGTTCCAATGCTTCTTTTGCCTGTGCCGTCAGAGCCTCTGTGTCAAGATCATCATATGCGAACTCCTGATACTGCTCGACATCCTGTGGTGTGATGCACTGTACCACGAACTCTCCGTTCACACTGCTTTTTTCATAAGAAACATCAATGCCCTCTGAATTGTAAATCGCAGTCGATGTTTTTTCCATGAAAAACTCAGCCGTATTGATAAATGCATCGTCCTGCACATCCACACAGTAAAGCGCTTTTACAAATGCATCTCCGATCTCCTCAAGGCTTTTTCCACAAAGTGTGCTTTTTACCTGCACTTTATCCTCTTTTTTCCCTTTTGGAAGTTCAAAAAATGGATTTTTTACAAAGGAAGCTGCGTAATAAGCACCTTTTACCGCCTCATCTACTTCCTCCTGTGTCATCTCCGGAAAAATGTTAATATTTGCGGAACCACGCATTTTCTTTCCGTCTGTCTCAAAATCACGGTAAATGGTAACCGCAGACACCGCATCCTGTTTCATCCTGCGCATATCAAGTTCTTTTTTTATAAAATAAAGTTCTGCACCCTCGACTGTTTTCTCTGTCACAAGATAGGTTTCTATCTGAAATTTCCGAATTGCCTGTAATATTTTTTCACGCATCTGTCTCTCTCCTTTTTATCCCAATCTGATTCTGGCTTTGATATATGGGCCGCCGTCCGACACTTTTACCCATTCTTTGTGTCCTTTTCCACAGTAGCCGGTTCCTGCAAGTTCACACTCATCTGACATCATGGAAATGGATTTTAACAAGTCCGGGACATATCCGGTCAGTACGATCGGAGAAAATACTTTTCCGGTAAATTTACCGTCTTTGATTTCTCTTGCAATGTCAACTAAGCACTGGATTCCCCAGTTTTTCGGATCTTCCATGCCGCTGCTCGCATTTTCCAGATAAAACCCATAGGAAATAGAGGCGATCATATCTTCCACTTTATCGGTGCCCGGCTCAAAGAAAGTATTGGTCATCCGCGTGTACGCTTTGTGGCTGTTCTTTTCCCTTCTTCCGTTTCCGGTCGGTTTTGTGCCAAGTGCCATAGCAGCCTGTGTCTTCAAGATTCCTTTATCAATGATGACGGTATCCTGCGCAAGTGTTCCCTCATCATCAAAAAAGAAGGTTGCTGTCTCAGATGCTGCTGCAGCACCGTCATGCATGGTAACTAACGGGGATGCCACATATTCGCCAATGTATTTTTCGGCCAGAGCACGTTTTTTCACAAACATATCCATCTCAACGCCGTGTCCGAATGCTTCATGCACGATCATGCCTGTGACATCCGGTGCACAGATGCAGTCATACTCGCCCGGTGTGATTGGTTCACTTGTGGCAAGATCATTGAGTTTCTGCACTAATGGTGGGATTTTTGTTTCCATGTCATCTAAAATTTCCATTCCGCCACAGCCGGAGCAGCTGTCAAATGCCATCTTCATCTCCTCGCCCTTCGGGATCAGTCCCATGATCATGCCGTTTGTCCACATGACGTTCTGCGTCATGTCTTTGTTTGGAGATAAAAATAATTTGTGATAAATCTGGTAAACGCATGCTGTCTTGATCTCAACGATTTTTTCATCCTGTGCCATTGCTTTTTCACGCACTGCGCCAAGGCGTTTTACGATCTCCTCATCGCCTAATTCTTCCGGCAAAACTTCATAGTCAGTGCTTTTTTCAAAATGATATGCTTCGTCCGGAATTTCTGGATACTGTTTCACTTTCATGTCATCCGGAAGCTTTTTTGCCCACGGCATCACATGATTTTTGATTTCCTCTGCAACGCTGTCAATCTCACTCTCATCAATGTGGCTGAACGCATATTCTCCATAGTTCTCGCCATCGTATACTTTTACCACATATCCTAACTCCACAAACATGTTCTCCGTAATGCTGATTCCCTGTTTTGAAATGGTGTACTGTTTGCCTTTTGAATCTGTCATCAGAATAGATGCATACGAATATGTCTGCAGCAATCTATCTAATAATTGTTTCAGAACCGGTTTCTTCTGATCGATCAGTTTACTGGATGTAACCTTCATTCCTTTTTCCTTTACCTTTCATGTTTTCGTTGTCCTTATCGACTATCTCAGTATAGGAAATGGAATATGGTTTGTAAATAGATTTCGGATAAGTAGTAAAGTTTCAGCAGTAAGACGCAAAAAAAGACCTCACAGAATGTTTTTTCCACTCTGTGAGGTTTTAATGTAATCTCTTATTTAAAGTAAGCCACACCGGATTCAAAGATCTTGATATCCTGCTCTCCGTAAATATTCATCGCAACACTTCTGTCACGTCTCTCGGAGTGAGCCATCTTACCAAGTACACGTCCATCCGGGCTTGTGATACCTTCGATCGCCATGTAGGAACCATTGACATTCCATTCTTCATCCATAGTCGGAACACCGGATTCATTCACATACTGGGTAGCAACCTGTCCGTTTGCAAAGAGCTTGTCTAACCACTCCTGTGGTGCTACGAAACGTCCTTCGCCATGGGATGCCGGATTGCAATATACTTTTCCAAGCTCTGCACCCTGTAACCATGGGGACTTGTTGGAAACAACTTTTGTGTAAACCATTTTGCTCACATGACGTCCGATGGTGTTGTATGTCAGAGTCGGTGACTCAGCTGACTGTGGACAGATCTCTCCGTGTGGAACTAATCCTAATTTGATCAGTGCCTGGAATCCGTTACAGATACCAAGTGCAAGTCCGTCTCTCTCATTTAACAGCTTCATGACTGCCTCTGTCATCTTCGCATTGCGGAATGCAGTCGCAAAGAATTTTGCAGAGCCGTCCGGTTCGTCACCGGCGGAGAATCCGCCTGGGAACATAATGATCTGGGACTGTTCGATTGCTTTTACAAACTCATCTACAGATTCACGGATGTCATTTGCATTCATGTTTTTGAATACCTTAACGATGGTATTGGCACCTGCACGCTCAAACGCATCTGCACTGTCGTACTCGCAGTTGGTTCCCGGGAATACCGGGATGAATACAGTTGGTTTTGCCACTTTGTTTTTGCATACATAAATGCTGTCTGCTTTGTATAATCCTGTTTTCACTTCATCCTTATTCTCTGTTGCACGGGTTGGGAAAACTTTTTCTAATGTAGCTGTCCATGCGTGTAATGCTTCCTCCATGGAAATTCTCATATCACCGTAAATAAAGCTTTCTTCCTCATTTACCCATCCGACAAGTGCTTCGTATCCTGCAAGTCCTGCTGCATCGAATGCTGCTTTTACCTCTGCAACCTTTTCAGCCGGAACTTCTGCCACAATGTTACCGAATCCCGGAGCGAATAATGTTTCTTTGGAAACATCTTCATTTACTGTGACGCCAAGCTTGTTACCGAATGCCATTTTGCTGACTGCTGCTGCAAGTCCTTTTCCGTCAAGTGCATAAGCGGATACGATCACGCCAGCCTGGATCAGTGCATGGATGGTATCGTATAATTTCATGACCTGTGCGTAATCCGGAAGGTCAAATTCATCTTTTTTAATTGTAAACAGTACTAACTGGTCTCCCACTGCTTTTAATTCCGGTGTGATGATATCTTTTTCTTTTGCGATATCCACAGCGAAGGAAACAAGTGTTGGTGGAACATCAATATCATTGAAGGTTCCGGACATGGAATCTTTTCCACCGATGGATGGAAGTCCGAAGCCGATCTGTGCATTGTAAGCACCAAGTAATGCTGCAAATGGCTGGCTCCAGCGTTTTGGATCCTCGCTCATTCTGCGGAAGTACTCCTGGAAAGTGAAACGTACTTTCTTGTAATCACCGCCTGCTGTTACAATTCTGGACAAGGATTCTAATACTGCGTAAACAGATCCGTGGTATGGGCTCCAGCTTGATAAGTATGGATCAAAACCATAAGACATCATGGTCACGGTATCGCAGTCTCCCTTTGCAACCGGAAGCTTTGCAACCATGGACTGTGTCTCTGTAAGCTGGTATTTTCCACCGAATGGCATGTAAACGCTGTTCACACCGATGGAACCATCGAACATCTCCACAAGACCTTTCTGGGAGCAGACATTTAAATCAGCCAGTTCTGTCATCCATGCAGCTTTCATATCATTTGCCGCAACTGCCTCTGCTACCTTTGGTGCTGCGATCTTTTTGAAATAGTTCTCTTTTTCCTCAGGCATCTCAACTTCTACGTTGGTCTCCTGATGTGCACCATTTGTATCTAAGAATGCTCTGGAAAGATTTACGATCTCTTTTCCTCTCCACTCTAACACAAGTCTTGGATCCTCTGTTACAACTGCAACTTCCACTGCCTCTAAGTTTTCCTCAGCTGCGTATCCTAAGAAGGTCTTAACATCCTCCGGAGCTACAACAACTGCCATACGCTCCTGGGACTCGGAGATTGCAAGCTCTGTTCCGTCAAGTCCGGCGTATTTTTTCGGAACTTTATCTAAATTAATGCGAAGTCCATCTGCTAATTCACCGATTGCCACAGACACACCGCCTGCACCGAAATCGTTACATTTTTTGATGATGTGGGCAACTTCCTCACGGCGGAATAATCTCTGGATCTTACGCTCGGTCGGAGCATTACCTTTCTGGACTTCTGCACCACAAACGGAAGTAGACTGCGTATTGTGCGCTTTAGACGAACCGGTTGCACCACCGATACCGTCACGTCCGGTACGTCCTCCGAGTAAGATAATGATATCTCCCGGATCAGAAGTCAGTCTCTGAACTGCACGTCTTGGAGCAGCACCCATAACGGCACCGATCTCCATACGTTTTGCGACATAGTCTGGATGATATACTTCTTTTACATAACCGGTTGCAAGTCCGATCTGGTTACCATAGGAACTGTAACCGTGAGCT
>OBAQ01002051.1_pt1 | contig 12053 bp, 8 predicted proteins | sample 1517821 | NCBI WGS metagenome assembly OBAQ01 (sample SAMN04571705, study PRJEB22368) | human gut metagenome | biome: human gut; material: stool | host: Homo sapiens | place: Luxembourg | collected 2012-09-27
TTTGGAGTTATATAAGAGAAAGGCCAGATATGCAACACAGCATACAAAAGGCATAGCATCCTTTACTTCATTGTATTTCCCTCGTCGCAATCTTTGCCATAATCCCATTTATGCCTCCTAGGCGCCAAATATTTTCCAGCACTTATTATCCACAATTCGACAACAAAGGGGATATTGCATTGATTTATACGAATTTATTTTCTCACCCACCTGGCATAGAGTTTTCTGCTGCCGGTGCTGCCGGCTGCAATCTTCGTAACCTTTTTCTTGTACTTGGGATCGCTGTACCACCCCTTAAATGTGTAGCCTTTTCTGACCGGATTCTTCAAGACGATAGTCCTAGACGCGACGGTATAACCGACTGGATTGGACCGGCTGTTTGTCCCCTTGCCAAGACTGTACTGGATCTTATACTTTACCAGCTTCCACCTTGCGTATAATGTCTGATTCTTGGTAGTCCTCACAACCGAACTGCTGCCGATCCTGCTGCCGCCACTCTTTGCTGTGTACCAGCCTGCAAATGTATATCCCCTTCTGGCCGGTGTCGGCAGTGTTCCGTAAGTTTTTCCACAAATGACCGTCTTACTTCCAGAACTCACACGCCCTCCATTTGGAGCAAATACTATTCTCACGCGCTTTACTGTGTCCGTATATTTTGCAGTAAAAGAAAGCTTGGTGGATGTTCCTGCCACACGCAACGCAACCTTTTTACTTCCCGCCTTCCACGTCATCTGATTTAAGGCATATGCGATAATCCCATTTTGAATACCCGAAATGCTCGGCGGATATGACGAATTGTCAGTGCTGACTTCGAATTTGGTTTTACCTGCATTGAGATTTTTCTGAATCCTCTCAGCGTAGGCTCGCGCCCACTTTGCGGCATCTCCGTTTCTGACAAAGTAATTGTCTGCCAGGCTTGTAGAACGTGTGCCATAACCGCTTGCCGTATAAATCTGATCATGACCGTTGTGTGCCAACGCCATGAGTTCATCCGTCAGTCCAAAATACAAATGCGTTTGATCAAAGTTATAATAATTGTCTTTTGTATCATCCCATGTACAGTCCACCTGATACCATTTGCCATCCAGCTTCATGGCATTCCAGGTATGTCCATCATAGGTATCCCTTGTCTCAGCATTTGTTATGCCGGCTGCAGTAAGCAGTTTTGAATAGGCACTCTCATAGGCTTGACATGTGCCCAGCTTTCGTGTCAGTGCGCTCTCTGCCGAAGACCATTTCAGGGAATGATCGTAATCAAGCTGCTTCAACAGCCAGTCATGCAGCCACAATGCCTTTTCATAGTCCGAACCATCCGTATCCTTGCTGCACTTTTTTACCGCAGCATTCACAATGTCACCCACGCTCGGATAAGCCCTGTCCGATACCTGTATATTTGTGCTCACACGCATATAATAGACACCTGACGTCTTGTCCATTACATAAAACCTGAAGTTATAGACTCCCGAAGCAGTCATTGTGAATTCAAAGTCGTGAGATTCACACTCATCTGTATATTGAATCCACGCTCCGCGGCTTGGATCCGCCACGGATTCAAAACTATACTCACCCGGATTGGAATAACTCGGTGCATCCATTCTAAACAAATACCGGCCACTGCCACCATCCGCCGAAACGTGGAATGTTGTATTCTCCCCTAATTTGGGTTCGTTCCATTCAACCTTCAATACTACACCATTTTGAGGGTCACTTTCTGCACTGTACTTATATTCTGTAACTCTCTCTTTGGGATTTGTTGATGAACCAGCAGATTCTTCCTGCGCATAACTTATCACCTTGATCATCGATACGCCTGTCATCACCAGCATTAATGTCAACATAAATGTTGCTAATTTCCTTTTTATCATAAGCAATACCTTGAACCTTTCTTAATGTCAAAATAACATCGCTGCATATCAATCTCTTAATATATCCAGCATAACAGAAACACCATTTTTTTGCCACAAAAAACCCCACTGCAGAGTATTTCTGCAGCAGGGTTTTGCGGTTATTTTGGCGTTATGAACGGTTGTAATTATTAAACCGTAATCATGTTCGATAAATCATAATAAGAACGGTTATGGTTCCATAAATTTAAAACTCGCCTTTTTTTAATAATGTGTCTGACTTAATTTATCTTTTGACCGGTTCAGATAACACCATTACTTGATTTTCGCGCTGACAAGCTTGCTGAAATCAGAAGCCACAACAGCCTTTCCGACCTTCTTGTTGGCAACAACCTTAAAGTAGTAGGTCTTACCACTTGTAAGCTTTTGGATGTCCGCGCTGTTTTTGATAACAGTGAGCTTTTTGAAGCCGCTGTCTTTCTTTGTGCTGTAATATACTGTATAGCTGTTTGCACTCTTATCCTTTGTCCAGCTGATGATCGCCCTTTTCTTTCCTGCCTTGACCTTGACCGACGTCGGCGCAGAAAGCTTTGTTGCGGTCAGAAGCTCCTTTGAAACAAGAGAAAGAGACTTTTTGCCGTCAATCGTCTTATAGGCTTTGACAACAATCTTGTATCCCGTGCCCTTTGAAAGCTTTTTAAATGTGAGGGTGCGCTTCGTTGTGTCAACGCTCTTGGCAAGCTTTTTGCCCTTGTAAAGGTATACTCTGTACCCGCTTACACCGGCAACCTTTTTCCAGGAAGCCTTGATCGAGTTTGTGGTCTGTTTAACAGCGATCTTGCTCGTCGCGGCGGGAAGGATTTTAAAACTCAGCTTTTTGCTGCCGCTATAATTGCCCTTGAAGGTAACAGTTACGATCGCCTTGCCAATATTTTGGTTTTTGCTGTAAGAAACGGTGTAATCTGTTCCATTCTTAAGCGTTTTTTTATTTGCATCCTTAACGATGACCGAAGGCTTCTGAACCTTTCCGTTATATGTATACGCCGACTTTTTCAGCGAAACTGACTTAATTCTCGCTATCGAAATTGTTGGTTCTATCGTACTGCAAACAGTGCACTTCTTGGTAATCTTGCCATTTGAGGTAAGAGTAGCCTTGACAACAGACTTGGAGTACTTATGACCGAGAGCCTTGACTTTGGTCTGAGCGACTATAACGGTGTTACAAACTGAACAGTGCTTACCTTTGGTGAGACCTATCTTTGTGCAGGTTGCTTTAATTTCGTTATCTATAACCGCATTATGTTCCTTACAGGAGATGTTAACTATGCAGTCTTGGCTTTCTGAATTAGTGATATACGGTGTAACATCGTAGGTTTTGTCTTTTTCAAGTCTGACTTCGGTAACTTTTCCTTTATCGTTACTAGAGACGGATTCACTAAGCCGGTTATTCTCTACAAGGTTTACTTCTGTTCCCTGAATATTTCCGCTGCCGAGATTTGACGAAGTTATGGTGATAAGATAAACCTTCGTTTCCGTCGGAGTAAAGAAGTAAGCGGTTTTGTTTTTACAGGAATTGTCACCGTAACCTATTTTGGTCGGGTTAACATATTGCTTGCAGCTTTGGCAGTATGTACCATTACATACAAGGCTCTGGTGCTGCTTCGGAATGACTTTCTGAATTGCATACTCACAGCCAGTGTGTTTGCAGTGTCTGGATTCCCTTCCATCTTTGTCGCAGGTTGCCGGCCAGTCAACCGTATAGGTGTCGCTCAAATCGTGTCCAAGTGCTGGCAGTTCGGTGTAACCCTCATAATATTTGCAGCCGAAGCACTCATAGCCGACCGTTCTTCCCTTTCTGATGCATGTTGCCTCTTTAGCAGCGAGAGTTCTGCCAAACTGATGCTCCTGGAAGCTTTCAAGAGCATCACACTTTTTACAGTACTTGTAGTGACCAAGAAGTGATGTCCTTTCCTCTAATTCAGGCTCAGAATCGTGACAGGAGGAGATAATTTCTATATCCGCATCCAACTTAACAAAGTCAGGCCAGGTATTGTATGCCCTGGTACCGTTGTGCATAATAACATAGTTCGGCTTTTCCAGAGATTGTGATAGAACTATGTCATAGAAATGAGGAGGCTGACCACCGTAATAGATTGAATTTACATTTCCCTTTTGTCCAATATAACAGCCGCCAAGCCTTACTTTTCTGCTAGATGGGGTGTTTTGGAAATATATTGTGCTGAACGGCTGTTCATTAAGAAGCTGATTTGAAATTACTTCTATTTCTGAGTTTCCTGTTATTGTAACATTGCCCTGCGGCTCCAGTCCGTATGAATATATACAAGACGGGACGCGTGCATTATTCTGAATAAGAGTACCGGTGATATAGAGATTGTTTATATCATAGAAGGAAATAACGTGGTGCCTGTTCTTATCGTTTATATAAGTGTCACTTCCGGATTGTGCTGTAAGAGTGAGATTATAGTTGATAAACTTCCCTGCTTTTCCAAGAACATTCACATCTGCGTTCGGATTATTCACAGCAATCATTGAAGTTTCGTTGGCTGTTGAGTTAAAGATTATCTGTCCGCCGGACTGGGTTGTGGTAATTGTGAAGTCGGTGTTTGCCTTGGAACCTGAAAAAACCACAAACAGATCCCTTGTCTCCTCGTCTGAATGCATATCTGTTGTAACTTTCAGGGTTTTTCCGTTCAAGTCAAGGGTGATTTTTCCGGGATAGCTAACTGTGATTTCGGAATACCACTCCTGCTCATCCTGATAGCTCCAATCGCTCGGAACTTGTTCTTCGTAATCTATGTTGTTTTTGAGAACAACAAGCTTATCGGGCGGGTTTGTCTCGTTCGAGGTGGCTTCAAGAGCTTTTTCAAGCTCAGCAAAGTTGGTTACATAGGTTGTGTTTTCGTCAACCGAATGATTGTCCGCTGCCGAAACAGTGAATACTGATGCCTCGAGCATCAGTATGACTAATGTTACGACAGTCAAAATTTTTTTCTTTTTGTTCATAGTTTTCCCTCCTTTTAAAATTAATAATATGTAAATGTTTCCCTTCCCTACCTTAATCGGCAATGCAGAATTTTAACAGGTTTCAGATTTTTATTTTCCACTTTTCGCTATCTCCGTGAAGGCTATAACCACAATAAGAACAGCATCCGTTTTCATCGGGCAAGAATGTTGCTCCGCAGCTCGGACATTCCTTTTCAACAAAAAATTCACCGTCAGACTTTCTTTTTTCTGGATATCTTGCCCTTTGCATGGTCAGTTTCTTTTTGAATTTTTTTGTAAACGGTCTCTTATTTTCAGGAAGAAAAGTTTTTGTTCCATAAACTTCAGACTTAACCGTTGTTATTTCATCTGTGTTAGAGACTTTTAAAAGCTTGATCGTGCCAACACTGAAATCAAGCAGATCATTGTCATTTTCGTTTTTGCTAAAGTATTCGTTTAAGCAGGATCTGAGGTAGTTCTCTGAATATCCTACGATCTTTTTCGCTAAATTGTCTTGTTTAACTTCTCCACAAATAATAGGTGTAACAATCGTTCCAAAAGCAAGAATCGCTGCACCGACGCCGGCTGCAAGGGAAATCTCCGTATCCTCGATCAAGTATAAGCATAGAAAGACACTTAAGAAAAGTATGAAACCGGACAAAAGAAGCTGTAAAAATCTTTTCATATTTGTACTGATCGTTTCATAAATCTCAAACGATTCGATCTGCCAATCGTAAAACTCGTTTTTTATAACGGCGCCGCAATATTCACAGGTAACCTGCTGACTGTTCAGCTTGACTCTTGCACCGCATGACGGGCAGGTTATTCTCAACATATCGTGATAATAGCTTTTCTTATTCTCTTTTTTGTCTGTGCGGCGAACGTGTCTCGACTGGAGTATTCTGAGATATGAATTTTTACGGTATATCTCATGCTGAACCCTGTTGCCTTGCATTGACTCGAAACGCTCCAGGGTGCTGCACTTCAAAACCGATTCCCGCCATTCTCTGCCATCATCGTTCCATGTTTCAAAGTTATTTTTAGGAATGGGAACAACATCCGTGACGTAAATTTTGCGGCATAGCTTATTCTTATTAAGTACGTTGATCTGACTGACGATTTTTTTTCGAAAAGCCAGGTCCATTCTTGCCGTAAGAAGCTTTTGATCCGCTTTTCCAAGCGGAATCAGCACTCTTTCAAATGCTTTTCTTATATCCTTTCGGATTTTCGAATCCTGTAGAGGAGTTTCCCTTTTTGCCAGCAATCTTTCCAGCTTAGCTTTTTTCAAATTCTTGGGAAGATATTCCGAAAAATCCATTACAAGTATACTTTTACCGATATAGAATGTACATAATATAGCAAAAGCGGCTGCAATGCACAGCGATACTGATAAATCCATAAAATCACCTCTGATTTATTCCTTGCTGACCACTTCGTTTTCGCTCTTCTTTTTCCGTTTGTCTTTTACAATGTCACATATCATTATAACAACAAGGAACAAGCCAAAAGGGATTGCCGCGCAATAGAGAAGGAAATCAACGGGATTACCATCCGGGGAAAGCTTGTAATTTCCTTTTGTAGTTTTATAGACCTCTACTTTTATTGTATCGCCTTTTCTCAATTTATCGTATGTGTATCCTTTTGCGATATCTCTTGACCAAACGCGTTCTTCGCACTTTCCTTTATAGGTCTTTCCGTCAATTTCATATGAAATTCTGAATTTATATGTTGTATAATCTACATCGCCATTGTCATCCTTACTATCGTGGGTTGAAAAGTCAACAATAACAGCGGAAACTTTCCGTATATCAGTTGAGGCTGCATATTCTTTCTTTTCAATTCTGCTTGTGACAATTCCGAAGACACCCACAACCATCGATGCTATGCCGACGACCATAATAAATATGGTCATTTTAATGTCCTCTTTTTCTTTTCTTTTACTCATAACAAGTTCTCCTTTCGCAATCAGGACTGTGCCCGAAAGAGTTCAGGCACAGTTCCCAATTTTAAGCCATATTTGTCTATAGGCTGTCAAGAAGTCCTGTCTATTTTTTTTGAATAGGATTTCCGTCTTTGTCAGTGAATTTGCCGGTAATGATCTTTATCAGATCAACAAGTACACCTATTCCAAAAACGCCGGCGGTAAAAAGATAGAGAATGCCTGTTCCGACTTTACCCGCATAAAAACGGTGGCCACCAACTCCGCCGAGGAAAAGGCAGAGTAGAAGGGCTACAAGCCAATCCTTTTCCGTCTGTCCACTGCCGTTGACACCAACGGGTGCTACATAATCTTCAACCTGCTCGCCGTTGAGTATCTTTTTAACATTTTCGGTCACCTCATCAAGATACTCACCTCTTTGAATAGGAAGATTCGCTACTCCGCTTACGCCTTTCTGAATTACGCTGTTTTTGTCAACTCGCATACCATTGACGGTTGTTGTGTTCTCCTGGATGTTTGCCATGACTTTAATTTTGTTTCCATCCTTAACAAAGACCCAGACCGTAACGTCGAGGTTCGGTTCTTTCTCAAAGGAAATGCGCTTTCCTGGGATGCCCCCTTTGATTTTGAAAGGCATTTTAAAAGCCGATGCATGTGTGCTAAGCTTTTCATATACATCTTCAATTGTGGTTGTATAAGAGAGTTCAAACTCTCTCGGGGCTGTTGCAGCTGCCATTGATTTAATATCTACCATATTTTTTCCCTCCTTTTTTTCTTTTTTCCCTTTTTTATTTTATTATTCCGTGCTTTAACTCACACGGTAAGTTATGTGGATGTTTATCCTTTTCCGAGCACCTCCCATTTGTCGTTCAAGGAATCATAATAATATATAAGGTTGTCACATACTCCGTAATAACGTTCTCTGACGAATTGATCGTCTCTGTCTGTGCCGAGTGCAAAAATCCAACACGACCGTCCCTCAATTTCATCAATCTGACCCGTATACTGTACACTCATACCCATGCTTATGTAGTATTGCACCTCATGAGACTCCAAAAGGATTTCCCTTGCTATTGCTACATTCTTATCCTCGGACTCACCGCTGCCGCCATAATCGGAATATATTGAAAAATCATAGTATTTTCCGTCAACAAGCTGCCCATCCATTCCTGACAGCATCGGGAATACAGAAAAAGAGTCGTTTCCTTTTTTTAAGCTCAGCGATACATTTGAATGTATTTCACTTTCATTGCAGCGCAGTAAAAAATAATCAATTCCATTTCCGTTGTAATTATAGAGTGTATTGTCGGTATTTACAGAATATTCACCATTATCAGTTATTTCCGCCCGATAAACAGACACACTGTATTTTGTATCGGCAATAACTACCGCATAAAGCTCCGCACCGCCCACATTTACAAGGGGCGCACCGCAGAGAAAATCATATTTATCCGCATACTGACTGTCTTTTACGAAATTTAGGATTCCTTCCTCATCAGCCTCGTAACCAACATAACCGATATAGGCAATCCCAACCGATTCTTTATTGTCAAGAATTGTATTTTTAAGTTTTGATAAATCGGTATCTTTTTGCACAGTTGCCTCTGTGGTTGCCTCTGTAGTTGTCTCTGTAGTTGCTTCTGTAGTCGCCTCTGTGATCGCCTCTGTGGTTGCTTCTGTAGCCGCCTCTGTGGTTGCTTCTGTGGTTGTGGCGGTTGTTTTATCTTCGGTCAGATTAGAATCCTCTGACGGTTTTGCCGCACATCCAGAAACCAAGACTGGCATAATTAAAACCATCAACAGGGTCATAATGTATTTGTTATATTTCAACATTCATTGCTCCCCCCTTTCTACTACAACTATAGTCTTACACATTCTATTGTACGGATTTTTTGAGGTCTGTCACTGGCACAAGTGCCAGTAACAGAAAAAACTATTTTCAAACTTTTTTGACTTTGGGACATAAAAACCCCTTGACCGTGTCAGTCAAGGGGTTCATTTACTCTATTCGTCTTTTAAAGTGGTCACCATGAGCTTGTTCTCAATAGCTGTCACAACCAACGCTTCTCGATTCTCAAAGCCACCTTTTTCAACCATATCGTCTAAGTTCCAGCGCACACCGTTTTTGGAGATACCCAGTTTATCGGCAATCTCCTGGTATGTAAAGCCCTTTATGTATAAGCGGAGAATATCAAGCTGTCGGGGCGAGAATGTATCGGACATTGTGCCTTCCATTTCAATTGCAGGAGAGGTGTCAGGAAATACTTTTTCGCCTGCAAGGGTACGCCTTATCACACTTATCAGCTCCTCTGTGCCGTGGTCTTTATACCACAGGCTGTCTGCTACACCTGTCTTTGCTCGTTCCAATACCTGCGGGTCGACAAGCGAGGTTACAATTACTATTTTGATATTCGGAAAAGCCTTTTTTATACGTTTTGCGGCGGCAAGACCAGAGTGCTTGTGCTGTGTCTGCACATCCATAAGAATAAGTTGTATTGAGCTATTGCAGTTTCTCTCTGCATCAAAAGCGTCACGATATACGCCGACAAGGCGAAAAATTTCGTTTGATTTCAATCGCTCGGCAAAATGCTTTTGAATATATAAATCATCTTCAACCAGTATTGTATTTATCATATGTCGTTCTCCTTTTATTGAACATCAGCTCATTAATAATTGTATTTGGGGAGAGCTGGTGCTGCATGTCAGGTTTTCATATAAAACTTGACGCATCCTTTGGAATGATAAGCAGCAATTCAAATCGTGGTTTATATACCGTGTGCATTTCTCCACCGGCAGATTCTATGCTGTGGCGAATCGATGAGAGTCCGCTGCCCTCCTTAATAGGACCCGACGGTGCAGCGCCATTGTTCGTTATCGTAATATCAAACACATCCTTTCGCCCATTTACGCTGATATATACCTCATTGCCTCCGGCATGCCTGATACAATTTGTTACACATTCTTTTGCAGCGACAACGGTAAGCTCTTCGGCAAGCGAATCGGCCGGAAGGCATCCATCCATCATCACCGTTACACCGAGGATTTCCGCTGTCTGAACAACCTCTTCCATCGTTCCGCTAGCTGTCACTCGATCACTTGTAAGCACTGCGGTTGCTTCCTGTAAAGCCTCAAGCTTTTTGTCAGTGTTTTCATCGCTTTCCATTATATCACGAATTGTCAGCAAGCTTCTTCCGATTGTGTCATGTATATGTATTTTCAGGTCAAGAATTTCTTTTTCTTTTATATCATCGGCCATTCGTTCATACATTTTTTGTAGCTTTCGGTTGACCTCTTTCAGCTCATCGTTAATAGCAGTTTGACGAACGTTGCCATTATAAAGTTCAGTGACATTATGCGCTGTCATTTGAAGCCAGTTTTCATCATTGTCAACGGTTATATTCTGCTTGCGGAATTGCCAAACTGTCTTATCGGGCAGTATGTAACAATCTCCGTTAGCGATAATACTTTTATCGGGGTGCTCCAACGCTTTTTCAAGATCGTCGGTAATCTGAAACTCATGCCCGCTCAGCGCAAACGACAGACGGCGCATACGGTCATTGCAAAGGACAATACGCCCGTTCGGATCAGCAAAGCACAAACCCATAGGCAGCTTGTCTGTGGCATCTTTAACGGAAAATGGAGATAGCATGTTCTTTCGGCGGCGATACTCTCTCGTCATAGCAAAGGCAAAATGAACAACAACAACTAAAATTACCGTAATGAAAATCAGCCAAGGCGCATCTAATAAAAATGCATCCTTGCCATTAAACGGATCCCCCTGAGTTACCGAGAACAAAAGCGTAAGCAAAAACGCAAAAATCACAAGACTCGGTAAATTATCATGCAATTTTGAACGATGCGAAAGTTGATATATAAAAAGTCCCAATTCAAGCACAGCTTCCACAAACAGCAGAAGTGGTATTAAGGTCTGCAAAAAGACCGGAAGTGAAGAAAAGGCACTCATACGGCGGCACCTCCCTCAATAATAAATACAAGATGCTGGTAGCCTGCGTCATCGTCCATTTCATAAAGAACGTTACCTTTATTTAAAAAGATCGACAGATCGGCTTCACAACAGACATTCAGCGACAGCCGCAATCCGTTTATATTTGCGAGGCTTATCTGCACACTTGTTAAATTTTCAAGATCTGCTTCAATTACTTCTTCATAAAAATCTAATATCGCAGCAGCATTTTTGCCCGAAAGCGCGGAAAGTTCACTGTCCACATACAGAGTATTGCGTACATTTAAAAGCTTTAATGTCTGTAACGATTCGAAAAAAGCTCTCTCAAGCTCGCTGACTGCAACCTTACAATCTCGGTCGGCAAGCAGTGTCAGATGCTTACGGCGTTTGATATAACTGCATAAAACGGCAATCTCGGCAAGTAGCATTTTAACTCTGTCTGTATCAGATTTTGAGATTCGGCGGTATTCCTGTGTCAATGCCGAAATGCGGTTGATCTGTTTCTGTGTTGCCGACTGCAATAGATCGAACAGTCGGTTTTGCTCCTCCACCTTGCGGCGTTTCGACTCCCGCCTGTATTCATAACGAAGAATCTCATTTCTTTCGGCAAGCTCTTCTGCGAGACATTCTGATTCTTCCTTAATGGCAAGCAACGCCGACACATCCTCTGTCCATACCGCATAACCGCCGCCGATGGGCATAGTATGTACGGTCAGCCCACCGTCTACTGTGACAGGAGCTTTCTCGGCTTTTCTCATTGTTTCCTTTGATATAGGTTCAATATTCAACGCTGCATAGCGAATGTTGAAGTCTCTGTCAGTAATTTCTGCCGATGTGCCGACAGATGAGGCAAAAAGATCTGCGTAACGGCTGTTTGAATGAATATATCCGCAGGCAATGCAAGCCTCGAAACCGAGCATATACATAAGACTTTGAAATGCCGTAACGTCACCGAATAAATGTTTCAGCCATGGCGTACCAACATAGTTCAATGCAAGATAAGCCAGTGATATCGCAAATGGAATTACGGGCAAATAACGATGCTTACCGTTCTTTAACCTGCATTTAAAGAGCATAAAAATAAGCGCTGCTACGGCACAAAGCACCTGCCATGCGATCACGGCAAAATAGCACACACCGTAGCCATGATCTGCATCAGACCAGACATCCGCATCTTTAGGGAATGTGAAAACTAATTGATGTAGATCATTCGTAAGCACTAGAATAAGCAAAAATCCCGAAACGGCAGACAATAGCCAGACAGATTTTGGCAGTTTATATTCATCGGGCTTGCCCAGAGACA
>OBAQ01002066.1_pt1 | contig 11988 bp, 6 predicted proteins | sample 1517821 | NCBI WGS metagenome assembly OBAQ01 (sample SAMN04571705, study PRJEB22368) | human gut metagenome | biome: human gut; material: stool | host: Homo sapiens | place: Luxembourg | collected 2012-09-27
ACTCTTGAAGCAGACCTAATTTCAGTCAATTCCGAGAACTTACGCTGTTCCCAAGGAAAAGTAAAAGAGCTAAGGGAAATACCTTAACTCTTTTATAAAAACGTATATTTAGAGGGTGTTAAATACCTTTTATCCCTCATCAGGATCAAAGCCACCTGTTAAAATGAATTTTCTGAGGATTTTATCGACTTTCATATTTACTTTTGGCGGAATAATCACTTTACCCTCGATTTTTTCAAGAAAAGCTTTAGCAGCTGCTTTATTTACTGACTGTTTCAGCTTGTCAAATCTTCCGAATTCATCAATATTAGCCTCTGTAAGATTTAACTGCATCATATTTTTAAGCAAATCTTCGTCCAATCCGAAAGCAACAGCAAAACTATGGATCTGGTCATTTTTAGCCTTATATTGATACTCTGTGATATAGTCACGAAGTGTCTTTCCATCTTCAACAACTACTTCTCCACGCTGAACATCGTGCAGAAAGATCTCAGCATACTTCTGCTCGTCTTGTGTAAGCGTAGCAAAGGACTTGTGCAGTTCATCAAGCGACGCTTGCAGCTGCTCTTCAGTAATATCAGCTTGGTGCAGATTTTTTAAATATTTTTCAAATCTGCTGTTCATATAAGCTGCATCTATTCTTCCTGTGTCAATTTCAGTAATATAACCGACAAGATCAAATGGAACATCATCGCCGTCTGAACCACCATTACCGTTTTCGTCATCATTTCCGTTGGAGAGTTCTTTATAACGCTGTACCAATGCCATAAAATCGTTGCTGCCAAAGTCTAATTTGATCGTTTCATTTAAACCGGTTTCCTCATCATTAAATGTATAAATGTCCTGTTCCCAATTAAATCCTTGCAGCTTAGCAGCATCAAGATGGTGATTGAAGTCTTTGAAAAGCTGTGCAAATTTAGCTTTTTCTGCGTGATCATTAGGCAACTTTGTGAAATCAGATACTCCCGAAGATTTAAAAACTTCTGAAATATCCATAAAGATCACATTAAGCTTTTTAAGATTATACGGCAGTTTCTCGACAAACAGAACCGTAGGCTTGTCACCTGAATAAGTCTTTACCGCTTCATCAATATAAGCTTTCATTGTAAATGGTCTGCGGTAATATTTTATCACACCATAAGGCTTTTCATTGCTTTTGAAAAGTCGATTTGTTCTTGACATTGCTTGAATAAGATTTTCATACTGGAGTATCTTATCCATATAGAGCGTGTTTACCCACTTTGAGTCAAAACCTGTAAGCATCTGATCAACTACAATAAGAAGATCAAGCATTTTCTCAGGTGTGCGTGTAATCGTTGAATATTTCTCTTTATGGGCAAGTCTTAAAGACACGTCTTTTTTGAAACTTGCGTGAGTAGGTATAGTAAAATCTTGTCCAAACATATCATTGTAATCGTTAAGGATCTTTACAAGCCCGTCCTCTTTAAATAACGCCACAGGTTTGCCCTTGTAAGTATTTTTGTATTCTCCATCCTCGTTGCTGATATGAGGGTCAAAAAGGCAGGTCACTTTTAGACTTGGCATTTTGTCTTTAAAAAGCCCGTAATACTCAATAGCTTCAGGAATACTGCTTGTAGCAAAAATAGCGTGAAATTTCTTGTTTACGCTGAGAATGCTCCAATTATCGCAAATATCGTTAACAACTGCATTCTGATGTTCAGGCTCTATATACTGTGAATTAGGAAGATAGTCTTCAACGCCCTTGACATACTTTCCGTCATCATTTTCGTATCCTGCCATTGGAACATCATTCATAAATTTATTGAAAACTTCTCGTTTCTTTTCATCAGCAAAAGCCTCCTCCACGTTGTTTGCTTTTGCCTCAGCGAGTGCGACCTGTTTGCGAACGTCGTTTTCTTTAAAAGTCTGTACCATTCTAGGGTCAAAGCCGAGAACATTTTTATCTCTGATTCCGTCCGCAAGTACATATCTATGAAGTTCTCCGCCAAATATCGTAGATGTCTGGCTCATTTTCTTCTGATTTTCTTCAAATATAGGTGTTCCGGTAAAACCAAAGAATATAGCATTTGGGAACGTACTTTTGATAGTAGAAAGCATTTCACCAAAAGTTGAGCGGTGACATTCATCAACAATAAAAACGATACGCTTTTTGCCTATTTCTTCAATATCATGAGCGTTCAGACCGTTTTCATCATTCTTGATATTGCTCATTTTCTGAATAGATGTCACTATCAAAGTATCAGCAGGAGCTGAGCTTTTCAGCTTTGTGATAAGAACATAGGTATCCTCAGTTTTCTGTACGCTTTCGCCATCATCAGCAAAATTATTGTATTCAATATATGACTGATTTCCGAGTTCTATCCTATCAGTAAGAAAAACTACTTTATCTGCATCCTTAGAGTTTGCAATAAGCTGAGCAGACTTAAAGCTCGTCATAGTTTTTCCCGAACCTGTTGTATGCCAAATGAATCCACCACGCTGATTGCCCTCGCCCCATTTAGTTTTTGAAACCTTGTCAGAGATCGCACTTGCGGCATAATACTGATAACTTCTCATAACTTTCAGAACGCCGTCAGTATCATCAGCAACGGTGTAAAAACCGATAAGCTGGTGTGCCATAGGGATCGAGATAAGATTTGACGCAATACCCTTCCAATCATTTATGACCTCATTATTAAAGTCTGCCCAATGAAAATAATAATCGGGATTAAATGCGTCCCAACTGCCGGGGTTGGCAAAGTACAGCGTTTCATCGGGTGTCATTGCAACAAATATCTGAACAAGGGAAAACAGTCCTGAAAAAACGCCCTCGTGAGAATACTTTTGAATTTGATTGCACGCCTCACTTACAGGAACACCGCTGCGTTTGAGTTCGATATGTATAACAGGCATACCATTTATCAAAAGCATTATATCCCCTCTGCGGTCATTCAATATTCTAGAGGACGCCTTGAATTTTGGCTGTCTTGCTATCTGATAACGGCTCTGACCTGCGGCGATCTCCTTGCGGTCGTATATCTTAAGTGAAACTTCCTTGCCAAAGTGAAGCTTATCATCGACATTATCACGAGTGATCGAGATAGTTTTGCCGTTTATAAATTTATTGAGCATAAGTGGAGTACGCAAAGTTTTTATTTGCTCCATTATCTGCTGCATTTCTCCGCTTGTCAGCGGACAGCCATTGAGACGATCAATGCTCTGATTATTGTCAAAGAGGATATTTGCCCAATTCTGTATCAGATCTTCCTCCGTTGGATACATAATAACTTCCGAAGACCAGCCCTTGTTAAATAGGACTTTTATCAAAGCATCTTCAAATTCTGCCTCTTTTTTGAAGATCATACAAATACCTCCTATACAAACATCTTTTCAAGGCACGCTTTTTTGATATTTTTAAGCTTTTCGAGCTTACGCTGATGAAGGGTGATAAGGGTGTCGATGCCACAAAGGAAATCACCAATTTTAATCTGTTCCTGTATTTCAGGAGCTAATACTTCTAAATCAGAAATGATTTGCTTGTTCAATCCGCCCCTTGTTCCATCGCCTGATGAAACTTCTCTTAATTCATTATATCTTTCTTCGAGATTCTGAAATAGGAATTTATAATATAAGAAACTATCGGGTTGAATAGCAGCAATTGATTGATTGGTTGTCAATGGAATCTCCGAAATTGCGACAGTTCCACGAGTTTTACCTTGTCCAGCAAGGGCAATTAAAACTGATTTTTCTTTTACCCATTTAGCACTTGAATTGGAAAATCCGATTTTTGAAATCATATTGTCAGTAGAATAAATAACCTTATTATTTATCTCTCCTGATGACATCCACGGTATTTCCTTTGGATTCCAATACTCAGGATGTCCTGTATTTGGAGTCCCACCAGCAACTATTTCGGAGTGGTCACCCAACTTACGCTGTTCCCAAGCGTCAGTAAATCCCTTAAACCGAATTTCGGGATATGGACTGCCATTTTCTGGAAACATTTTTTCAAGCATAGCCTTTTTGACTTTGGTCAATTTGTCATACTTACGCTGATGAAGGGTGATAAGACGGTCGAGATATGCTAAATATTCTCCTATTTTTTTCTGCTCATCAATATGTGGTATTGGGATAGGCATTTCAAAAAAGACGGAGTCTTTAATCGAAAATCTATCCGACCTTGCCCCAGAGTCACCATTGAAATTCATAAATGAATGCCAGTACTTACTCTTGAAGAAATATTCAAGATATGTTGTGTCAATATCGTGTGGTCTAAAAACCGTATAAAGCGGTGACATTACGCCAATTCTGCCTAACTTATTGCGATTTATTGGTCCAACAGGCGCAGAAGTTGAAATACGAGGGTTATAAACAAAGTCCTCGCTTCTAACGATATAATAACCGCCTAAACTGCTCATCTTTGCAATATCGTGGTCGAAAAAATCTCGTTGACTGATTATTCCGAACTCTGCCGAATTAGTAAAGGTTTCAATATATTGTAGTCCAACATTTTTCTCGGTAACTTTATCTGCAATCGCACTTAACTTACGCTGTTCCCAAGTATCAGTAAAACCCGAAAATCTTATCTGAGGTATGACTTTTTCTTTAGTCATTTTGCACACCTCCCAACAGTTTCTTGAACTCACCAAGACCTTTCATATCAAATTCATTTCCGCACAGATCGTCAATCATAGAACACAGCTCTTTTTCCGTTTCTGATATCTCAGTTTCAATATCAAAATATGTGGTATCATATTTTTTAGCAAGAGCCGTGATCTTAGAAACAAGGCCGTTAACGATCGTCGAAGGGATAGAATAAAGGTTATCGACAAGGCTCTTTATCCATTTTATCTCAAGCAGTGTTTTGACCTCCTCGTCAGAAAGCCCCTCGATAGTGGTTTTGGTTTTTGCGTGAAGTTCCGCAGTTTCGGTCTTTATCTGCGATTTCAACGCCTTTTCTTCTTTAGAAAAAGCCTCGACCTTTGAAAGCTTTTCAATCAGTGCAAGAGTTTCATCTGACTTAGGTTCGCTCTTCAAAGCCTTTATCTTTTTAGAAATTTCCTTGATGATAAATGCACTATTGTCCTCAGTCAGCTGTTCTTTGCAGGTCTCTTTTTCATCTTCCGTCATATCCTCAATAATTTGTTCATACTCTGACGGGATCTCAGCAAGGCAGCGTTCCTTGGCTTTAAGAGCGTTATACTCCTCGCACAATAGTGTTGTCTGAACAAGTTCAAAAGGAATAACGTGTCCTACCCAACCTTCTTGCGTTTCCTGTTCCTTGCCGTCTTTTTTCTTTATCACAATGTTCGGGTCAACCTTTCTGGTTGCCTCAAAGCCCTCTGTTTGGATTATTTCAAGGTCTACGGCTATCTTTCCCCATTCATCATCAAGAAGCTGATAAGCCTCATACTTATCGACCAACTGAATGTCTGCCAACCGTGCAAAGATATTCTCGCTTATTGCGGTTTCCTCTTTTGATACCTCAACAGTCTCAGCATTTTCAATAAGCTCTTTACGCAGATGATCTTCAAATCCGTTAAATGCCTGCTCATATGCCTGCTCAAATTTTATTACATCGTTGCTCTTGCAAATTGCTGATTTAATATCATCGCAGGCAAGCTGAAGATATGGTGTATCGCTCGTCTTGAACAATTCTTCTCTTAAATTCGGAAAAGCGTTCCAATATTCCACAAGACCATCAACTTCATTCACTGGGATACCGCCAAACATAGAGGCGTAAATATCCCAAGTCTCCGCACTTTCAGAAGAGTCAACATATCTTGGAATATTGAGATTGTAGTCATTTTGTCTTATCTCATCACGAGAAACGACCTTTGAGAACTTCGGTACGCTTGTTCTTGAAGATACCGTATCAACAATACGTTTGATGTCAGACGCTCTAAGCTTATTGTTCTTGCCGTCTTTCACAAATCCTTTGGAGGCGTCTATAATAAGCACGTCGTTATTATCACGCATTTGTTTCAGTATCATAATAATTGTCGGTATTCCAGTTCCAAAAAATATATTTGCCGGAAGTCCGATAATAGTGTCAATATGATTATTCTCAATCAAATTTTTTCTGATTATGCCTTCCTCTCCGCCTCTGAACAGCACCCCGTGCGGAAGAACGATAGTCATAATACCCTCTGGGCGGATATGATAAAGGTCATGCAGTAAGAAAGCATAATCAGCCTTACCCTTTGGTGCTAAACCAAATCTTGCATAACGAGGGTCAGACTCCTTGCCAGAAGGATCCCAGGGCTGAGAGTACGGAGGATTTGAAACGACCGCATCTACATACAGCGGCTCATAAGTTTCTGCGGGGTTGCTGTCATCAAAATAAGGCCAGTCCTCCTCAAGTGTATCTCCGCAGCGTGTTGTGATGTTTGACGGCTTGATACCTCTCATAACAAGGTTCATACGGGTAAGGTTGTAAGTATTCTCTTTAAGCTCCTGCGCATAGTATTTGATATTATCCGAATTTGTAACATACTTAGAAACGCTCTTGCCGATATTTATAAGCAAAGAACCTGAACCGCTTGTTGGGTCATATATTTTTATCTCGTCCTTGCCCTTAAGATGATTAGCAACTATCTCAGACATAAGCACAGACACTTCGTGAGGCGTATAGAACTCGCCTGCCTTTTTACCCGCATTTGAGGCGAATTTTTCAATCAAATATTCATATACAAAGCCAAGAACATCATAGTCCTGTTTTCCGTCCATAGGAATATCTTTGATAAGCTGTAAAAGCCCGCTGATAGCCTTAGTTCTTGCACCCGAAGTATCTCCAAGCTTTGAAAGACCTGTTTCAAGCGTATCAAATACTTTATCAAAGACCTTTTTGTGAGTGCTTGAAATTAGTCTGCTAAATGCAGAAAGAGCGGTAGTAACATTGTCTACGCTAAAGTCATTGCCCATATCGAGCCACGTTGAAAAAAGATCATTATAGCCAATAAAATATCCAATATTCTTTTGAATATACTCGACCGTTTCCTCATCTTCCTCAGTAACGGTTTTGAGCAATTCATCATCATACCCCTCGTCTTTCAAGAATTTTACTTCCTTATCGGACAGGTACTTGTAAAAAATGAAACCTAAAATATAGTCTTTATATTCATTTGCCTCTATTTTTGAACGCATTTTATTAGCGGATTCCCAAATTTTATTTGCCAGCTGTTGTTTGTTCATATATAACTTCTCCTAAATATTCTTGCTTGATTATGACTTACACTTGAAACCTGTGTAAACTCCTGCAAGGAATATTATACTACAATTTGTACAAAATTTCAATACTACACAGCTAAAAATCTAAAAAATAAACAAGAATTTTGAAATATACACTATGTTAGTCTATATTTACTTTTAAACATACTTGGGAACAGCGTAAGTTGGGGGATACTGTTCAAATAACTATGGGACAATCACCCGACGGTAGCACCTATTCAGATGTACCGAGTGATTATATCCTTGTCCAAGGCAATGCAGATTTGCAGAATGGTTGGGTATCTCCAAGAGTTTGGACTTCACAAATGACAAAGAAAGCCGATGCAGGAGACTTGATAATGAGTGTAAGAGCACCCGCAGGAGCAATGGGAAAAACCGCTTATAATGCGGTAATCGGGCGTGGTGTTGCGGCGATTAAAGGCAATGAGTTCATTTATCAACTGCTCGAAAAAATGGATAGTGACGGATATTGGAAAGCATTGTCCTGTGGTTCTACCTTTGAGTCGCTAAACTCTGACAATATCAAAAATGCCGATGTGCTTATCCCCGATGTTGCCGAACAAGAAAAGATTGGAGAGTATTTTCTTGCAATCGACCGCCTTATCACCCTTCATCAGCGTATGTAAATCCCAACGTAAATAAAACCAATTATTACACACCACTTCAGCGTAAGTTAAAAATAATTACAAAAAATACAAGCTATTGACAACCACATCGTTATATGTTATAATACACAAGGAAAAGTTTTAAAATATAACGATCTGCCTACCACATACATAAAAAACATAATCAACCACTTAGAGCTATAAGCTCGTACATATTATCAGGCACGATTTAAAACAACAGGATAACTATATCCTGTTGCCAAATCGTGAATCTGAAATATGTGCGAGCTTTTTTGTTTGCATAAATTACATATATAATAACGGCAACTTGAAAATAGAATAGGAGGTCTGGTAGCGTGAAAAAACTCATCACTCGATCCTGCGAAGAAATAATGACAACTGTGTACAAGCCAATAGAGTTCGTTATAGACGGCTTGATTGCACAAGGTCTGTACATTTTAGCAGGAGCACCAAAGGTCGGAAAGTCTTGGCTGGCACTGGATATGTGCCTGTCAATAGCGAAAGGAGAAAAAAATTTAGGTCTAAAAACTTCACAAGGAACTGCTCTGTATCTGTGTTTAGAGGACAGCTACGCAAGAATACAAAACAGGCTCTATGAGCTGACCGATGAACCAACTGAAATGCTTTACTTCTCTGTTATGTCTGACCCGATAGGAGGCGGTCTTGAAGAGCAGATCGAAGGCTTTGTGAGTGAACATCGTGATCTGAAAATCGTTTTTATCGACACTCTGCAAATGGTTCGTGGTTCAACAGATTCAAGCTATGGTTCAGACTACAAAGACCTATCCGTTCTGAAAGCTCTTGCAGACAAGCTTGAGATAACTGTCATAGTGGTTCATCACACAAGAAAATGCAAAGACATCGACCCGTTCAATATGATCTCAGGAAGTACAGGAATCAGCGGCTGTGTTGACGGAAGTTTGGTGCTTATTGAAAACAAGCGTGGCAGCCGTAATGCAAAACTTTATTGTGTAGGACGTGATATTGAAAACGCAGAAATTAATTTGCAGTTCGATAGTGATTTGAAAAAGTGGGTCGTTACCGATGAGCCGTCCGCTCCCAAAAGTAAGGACAACATTTTTCTTGCAGCATTGTATGTTTACATCAAAAAGAAAATTGATTTTTCAGGTACGGCGTCAGAACTTATAGAGAAACTGAAAAGTGTTTCTGATGAAACATTTTATCCCAACAGAGTAACAAGAGATCTGGTTCGCAACGGTTACACGCTGAGAAAATACGGCATTGATTTTGAGTACAAGCGGACACGAAACTGCAGGCTGATAATTCTTCATTACGACCGTGAGCGTGACAGCAGTGACAGTAAAAACACTAGCGAAGTTACTGTCAACAGGCTGACCTTGAAAGTATGAAAAGTCCTGCAAAACCTTGCTTTACAAGATGTGACGGTAGAAATCAAAGCAAGTTTTACTGTCAACCCAAATCAGCGAACGTGGGGCGATTTGTGGGCTAAAAAAATCAGTCGGGTAAGTTTAGCAGAAACTCACCAAAACCACACACAAGCGATTTGTGAGCCGCTGTGAGCGATATTTTAAATAAGGTTAGCTTGTGCAAGTCGAACTCAACGATTTGAGCAATTATGTACTTTGCACAATTAAGCAGCTAGAGCTATAACCACCAAAGCTAAATATTTCATTGCAAGTTAAAGTTTCGGGGTCGCAGCCCCCGAAACACTCACAGCGGACGAGCAAAGCTCGCCGCAAAAGTGCCGTAAATACGCAGTTTTAGAAAAGCCTTTGTGCATATTTTTTATGGGGTCAAGATACGGCTTTCAAAGAAAATTAGGGGTCGCAAGTTACAGAAATCGCACTCAAATGGCGTGAATACGAACTTTGCAATAGGAGTCACAGGGCAGTCAATTTAAAGCACGGACAATAAAACCATATAGAAACGAGGCGATAAAGCAAAATGTGCAAACTGATTAACACTATACAAAAAAGGCAAAAATCGTAATAAGGAGTGTTGCTTTTGCAGATAATAAAGAACGAAAAATCAGGCATCGCTCAGATCTGGCTGAGCAATGCAGAACAACAAAATGAGAGAGTTATGAACTTGGTTGAGTGCAAGATAAAGGAGCTTAGCGGTGAAAAATTTAAAGTTGCCGTGTTCCGCTCAGGTTCTAAAGATCTGTACGAATGTACTGAATATCTTCTCCACCATAATATTACTCTCTGACAGCTAGTGCACCTATGGTGCACTTTACATACACTCCACCATTATTTTTATATCCTTTGCCTATTGCCTTTTGGGCAAAGATGTGATACAATATTATTTGTAATAAAACATATAAACTAACAACATTGTATGTATCCGCAAGGGTAAGATCCATAATCAAAAGTGACAACATTGTACCATATATCAAAGAAAGGGTGAAAGTTATGAGCACAAAATACAGCATAGCAGGCTACTGCCGAATTTCTGTTGACGAGGAAATGGACAGGGACAACACCTCTATCGAGAACCAAAAAGCTATCATAACTGACTTTGTAAAACGAAAATTTCCTGACAGCACGCTTGAATTTTACGAAGATCGTGACCGTTCGGGATATACCTTTGAACAGCGTGAGGGCTATCAGGAACTGCGAAAGAAAATGCTGCGAATGGAATATGATATCCTTATCGTCAAAGACTTCTCAAGATTTTCACGCCGCAACAGCAAAGGTCTTGTAGAACTTGAAGATCTCCGTGACGCCGGTATGAGGATAATCTCAATAGGTGACAACATTGATTATCCTACCTATGACGATTGGACAGCTATCCAATTTAGATTTCTCATTAACGAAATGCCCGTTACCGACACCTCAAAAAAAGTCAAGTCAGTAATAAAACGCCGTCAGGAAGAAGGCAAATGGATATGTGCCGTGCCTTATGGTTACGTTATGACCAACAGCAAAACAATGAAATTTGATGTTGACGAGCCTGCCGCACAGGTGGTACGTGATATTTTTGAAAAGTACAATGAGGGCTGGGGCTATAAAAAAATTGCAAATTACCTTACAGAAAAGCATATCCCTACCCCTCGTATGTGTGAGAAAATGCGAAAAGAGGCGAACGGTGAAGAGTGCAAACGTGAGGCAAAACAAACTTGGAGTTTGGTAACTATCAGCGAAATATTGTCAAACGATTTCTATATCGGCACCCTCCGTCAAGGCAAATACCGCCGCAAGAGAATCAACGGTGATGAAGTAAAGCAACACGAAACTGACCACATTGTATTTGAAAACAACCACACGCCTATCGTGGATTACAAGGTGTTCGCATTGGCACAGGAGAATCTCAAAAAACGTACCACATCTCACTATCGTGGCGTAAGAAAATACGAAAATGCTTATTCCGGATTTCTCTACTGCGGCGACTGCGGCTCACCAATGTTCTCAATGAGCCGAAACGATATTGCCGCCGCTTATACCTGCGGAACATATCACAGACGAGGAACAAAAGGCTGTACATCACATCACACAAGGGTCGATATGCTTGATAAGCTGCTAAAAGAGTACATTCAAAAAGTTCGTGACAATTCGCAGGATATGATCGAACGTCTGCAAAACTCCATTGCTAAGGAGCAGAACGAAAGCAAAAACAGCAAGTCAGTCGTGGAGCTGATAAAAGGACAGATCGAGGACGCAAAAGCTGAAATGAAAATGCTCACACGTCAGCAGACAAGAGATGTAATGCGTCACCCTGATCGTACAGAGATCATTGAGGAAACCTACACCGAAATGATCGACGAGCTTACCTTGCGAATAGAGGGACTGAAAAACCAGTTGCAACTGGCGGTGGATAAAAATAATGCCATAGTAAGAGTAAACCGAACCGCAAAAAACGTATTTGAAATTTTCGACAATATTTTGAATAAGCCTACCCTTGACAAAAATGACATAAATCTGATAATCGACAAAATAACAGTTTATGAAGATCATATAGATATTCAGCTCAAAGCTGATATTGACTGCCTGCTGAAATACGGCACACTTGACGAACCTGAGAGCGTATCTGCAATGACAGATGTCAGCGAAAAAGCCGCCGAAAATTTTAATAAAGGCACTGAGAGCAAAAAGTCAGCCGGACAACTTGTCAATGTTATAAAAAATAGCAAAGGCAAGGTTCTTAGTGTCAACGTTATCTGTAACGGCGACCCCCTCGAGATCTACAC
>OBAQ01002075.1_pt1 | contig 11933 bp, 10 predicted proteins | sample 1517821 | NCBI WGS metagenome assembly OBAQ01 (sample SAMN04571705, study PRJEB22368) | human gut metagenome | biome: human gut; material: stool | host: Homo sapiens | place: Luxembourg | collected 2012-09-27
TCCATGACCACCGATAAACTTTGTTGCGGAGTGTACTACTACGTCTGCACCGTACTCGATTGGTCTTACAAGATACGGTGTTGCAAATGTATTATCAATAACAAGCGGAATCTGATGCTTGTGCGCAATCTTTGCAATTTTCTCAATATCAACAACCTCTGAGTTTGGATTTCCCAGCGTCTCGATGAAAACCAGCTTTGTATTCTCTTTGATAGCGCCCTCAATCTCTTCATAATTAAATGGATCTACGAATGTTGTGTTGATACCATATGATACAAATGTATGTGCCAGCAAATTGTAGGTACCACCATAGATATTTTTTGCTGCAACCACATGATCACCTGCAAATGCCAGATTCTGGATTGCATATGCAACAGCTGCTGCGCCAGATCCAACTGCAAGTGCTGCAACACCACCCTCAAGGCTGGCAATTCTCTTCTCAAATACATCCTCAGTCGGATTAGTCAGTCTTCCGTAAATGTTGCCGGCATCCTTTAATGCAAAACGGTCAGCTGCATGCTGAGAGTTATGAAATACATAGGAAGATGTCTGATAAATCGGAACGGCTCTTGCATCTGTTACTGGATCAGCTTCCTCCTGTCCTACGTGAAGCTGCAGTGTCTCAAACTTTAATTTTCTTTCCTTTAATGTACTCATATTTAAATCCTCGCTTTCAGGTGGTGTTTTTTTGTTTCACTGTCTGTATTATAGCGAAGGCGCCTGTCTTTGTCTAATACACAAAAGCAAGCGCCTGTTATTGGATTTTCCTATGACCATTAAGAATTATGAAAATGGTTTTTCATTATTTCAGCACCAACTTCTTGTATTTTGCAAGCTCATTAACATAAAGCTGCGCCAGTTCACTTAACTGAATGCTTTTTCTCTTCACATATCCAATTGTCATGACCTCTGTTTCCTTAAGCGGAACTGCGGCATAGTCACTTCCGTTTAACTCCTCACAAATAATACCTGAACACAAAGTATAACCATTTAAGCCAACCATCAAGTTCAGCATACTTGCTCGGTCATCTACCTGAATTGTCTGTTTATACTCGTAGGTACTAAAAACCTCCTCTGCAAAATAGAAGGAATTTGTCTTTCCCTGATCAAATGTAAGACAAGGATACTTTTCAAGCTCCTGTAAGCTAACACTAGACTTTGATGCAATCGGATTTTTCTTCCACACATATACATAAGTATTGCAGTCAAATAGTGGGATAAACTCAAGCTCACTCTCATGAATCAGCTTCATCAAAATCTTCCGATTAAAATCACTCATATAAAGAATACCAATCTCGCTGATAAAATCCTTTACATGCTCAATAACAGTTCCCGTCTTTGTCTCATGAATTGCAAACGCATAATCGTCCATACCAAATTCCTTTACCATCTCAACAAATGCTTTAACGGCAAAGGTATAATGCTGCATGGAAACGGCAAAGCGCTTCTTTGTTTGTGTCTTCTCTACGTATCGCTGCTCCATCAAACGATACTGCTCAACAACTTGTCTGGCGTAGCCTAAAAATTCATTTCCCTCCGTTGTCACAAGGATGCCTCTGTTGGTTCGTCCGAATATACGGATTCCAATCTCTCTCTCAAGTTCCTTTACTGCCTCTGAAAGACTCGGCTGAGAAATAAATAATTTTGCTGCTGCCTGATTCATTGATCCACAGTCCGCGACCGCAATCGCATATCGTAATTGCTGTAATGTCATTGCTACCGTCTCCTCATGTTTTGGCGGGTCTCAAGGTCACAACTTCTAGTGCAAGCACGATCAGCTTGTGACTTTTCGCCCCTGTATCATATACAGAAAAAGGCCCTGCTCTCTGCAGGGCCAAAAGGGAATAAAAAGGGGAGGGATGCCGATTACTTCATCGGCTATGAAAAAGATATATGAATGTCCAGTTGATTTCTCAACTGTGCCTACATAATAACCGATAAATGTGTTCAATTTTTGTCCAAACTTTTAACGATTTGTGAATGGACGGCCTTTTTTCCACTTTTTTTTCATTTTCCACAGAGTTTTACTATTGCTAGTGCAAAAATTTCCGCACTCATCACAAGCTGATCAATAATAACGAACTCATCTGGTCCATGCATATGGTTATCTACAGATGGATCTGCACATCCACATGCCACACCATTTTCAATATGATGCACATAGGTTCCTCCACCAATTGCAAGTGGTTCTCTCACTTCACCAGTCACATCTGTATAAGTCTCAAGTAAGGTTTTTACAAGTTCAGAATCCTTTGGAACATAATGAGGCGGATTCAGCGGTGAATCATTTGGCTCAAAGCCGGCATCTGAAAGCTTCTTTTGAACAACATTCTTTGTATTTTCCTCTGTTGCACTGTTGCATGCACGGCAATCAAAGGTTCCACTCATCTTTGTATCATTTAATTCAAACAAATCAAGTGTCAGGGTTGTCTTTCCTGAAATTTCATCCTCAAGGTTCACACCAAGTCCTCCTCCGCAGTAATCACCGTGTGGGAACAGAGTAGTTACATTGTGAAGCAATGTTTTTGTCTTGCTTTCTGCAAGCGGTAGGGATGAAAGCAGCTTAAGAAGTGCAGTCAATGCATTGTTTCCATCCATTGGACTTGCCGCATGTGCAGATACACCATCTGCATGAATCATAAGAGCACCATCTTCAGCCAAAGAAACAGTAAACTTCACACCTGTCTCATCTTCAGCTTCTTTTACATATTTATTCATCTCATCTGCTGTCATTCCTTCAACAACGGCATCTGCCTTTGCTGGAACAACATTTACCTTAATTCCACTGACAGCACTTCTTACTCTAGGAAGACCTTCCTCTAGTGAAACTTCTGCTGTAAATGTAGTGTGAAGGCTTCCCTTCTCTAAAAATACAAGTGGAAAATCAGCATCCGGTGAAATTGTCATCGGTGCATGAGTATTCTTTCCAAAATAGTAGGCAATATCAGAACTTCCACACTCTTCATCAGATCCTAAAATCAAACGAACATCCTTATCTAACTCAAATCCAAGGTCACGCACTGCCTTCATTGCATAGAGTGCCGCAACAGCTGGTCCCTTATCGTCAGATGTTCCGCGTCCGTACATCTTTCCATCCTCAACTATAGGCTCAAACGGTGTTGTCTTTGTCCATCCGTCTCCGCCTGGAACAACATCAAGATGTGCCAGAATATCAAGTCCAAGCTCCTTTCCATTGATTACTGTGTCAATCGCATAATTATCCCAGTTTTTTCCTAAAAAGCCGTGCTTCTCAAAAAGAGATAATCCTGCATGAAGTGCCTCTGCTGCACCCTCGCCATATGGCTTTCCCGGCAGCGCCTCTGCACGAGCACTGTCTACTTTGATCAATGTCTTAATGTCTTCAACCATCTCGTCGCGATGTACGCTAAGATACTCATGAATCTTTTCCTGTACTGTCATAATCTTTCACCTTTCTATATTTGCTATTGGTAGCATTATGCTACTATGATACCCCTAGCCGCGCAAAATTGCAATGCTATTTTGCATAGCTAGAAATAGTTTCAAAAAAGCAAAAAAAAACACTTGCAAACGTTTTATAACCTGCTATAATGTGCTGGAAAAACGTCAAAATCAACTTTAAAAAAGGAGCATAAGAAGTATGGCAAAAAATGCAACAAGGGAGATGACATCTGGAAGCCCGCTCAAATTAATTTTAAGCTTTGCAGTTCCGCTGCTGCTTGGCATGTTGTTTCAGCAATTCTACAGTATGGTTGATACTATTATTGTAGGAAAAAGTTTGGGCGTTGATCAGTTGGCCGGTGTCGGATCGACAGGAGCAATCAACTTTATGATAATTGGATTTTGCAACGGTGTCTGCAGCGGATTTGCTATCCCAATAGCACAAAGCTTTGGCGCAAAGGACTACAAGCGACTGCGAAAATTTGTCGCAAACGCAGCCTGGCTGTCCATCGCATTCGCAGCTGTTATGACAGTTGTCGTCTGCGTACTATGCAGACAAATTCTTTTCTGGATGGACACACCAGAAAATATTTTTGAATATGCCTATAGCTACATATTTATTATTTTCCTCGGAATACCTGCCACATATCTATATAATCTACTGTCAGGTATTATTCGTTCCCTAGGAGACAGCCGAACACCAGTTATATTTCTGGTTATCTCAGCCATGTTAAATATTATTTTTGACCTGCTGGCAATTCTTGTGCTGCATATGGGAGTGGCAGGTGCTGCATGGGCTACAGTTCTCTCCCAGCTGATTTCTGGTATTCTATGCTTCTTATATATGAGAAAGCAATATGATATTCTCAGATTCGAAAAAGATGAGATCAAATTTGAAGGACGTCAGGCCATTATTCTTTGCAACATGGGCATTCCAATGGGGCTGCAGTACTCCATTACCGCAATCGGAAGTGTTATCTTACAGACTGCAGTAAACTCACTTGGTTCTCAGGCCGTAGCCGCAGTTACAGCTGCTGGCCGTATATCTGGCTTTAGCTGCTGCCCGTTTGATGCACTTGGCTCTACAATGGCAACATATGCCGGTCAAAATGTCGGCGCTGGAAAGCTTGATCGTGTTGGAAAAGGCTTGAAATCCGCAAGCTTCATAGGCGGCATCTATGCCATTATTGCTTTCTTTGTATTATCATTATTTGGAAGACAAATTGCACTTCTGTTTGTATCGGCAGATGAAATTGCCATTCTTGATCATGTTAAGCAGTTTTTAGTTTTCAACACGGCTTTCTACATTCCGCTTTGTCTCGTCAATACTGTGAGATTTTGCATACAGGGAATGGGCTATTCCCGATTGGCAATTTTAGCAGGTGTCTGTGAGATGGTTGGACGAATTATTGCCAGTCTTGTTCTTGTACCACTCATTGGCTTTGTTGGCATATGTCTTGCCAGTCCAATTGCATGGATCATGGCAGATCTGTTTCTCGTTCCAGCATACTGTCATACAATAAATCGAATGAAAAAAATATTAGCTTCTTAAATTTAAAGCAGCTAATCAAAAAATACCCCTCGACAGGCTGCTTATGTGTGCAGACTGATCGAAGGGTATTTTTTATTAACGTACTGCCTTAAGCAGTGCATTTAGCAAAAAATTATTATTATAAAGAAATGTCAGCAGTGTACTCTGTGTAATCATTGAAAGTGCCTCGCGTCCCCAATCTTGTGCTGCAAACGCCGTCACAACAATTCCGCCGATCCATATTATAATCAACGCAGTACAAAGCCCGCAAATGGCGCCTGCAATACAGTCAATCTGATGCAAAACAGGCAGTCTCACAATTCCTGCTAAAACCATTGTTACAATACGAAGCAAAATCCATACAACAACAAAACTGATAATACAGCAAACAGCCTCAAATGCCAAATCTGTGAGCCATCCCGTAATATAGGCTGCTATATTTTGAATGCCACGCTGCTCATAAACTGCCTTGCTGTTGCTTTGCTCTAAAGATTTTGTCAGAACATCTGGCAGATTCAGACTATCAATGACCTTATCTGTCATCTGCGCCTGTCCTGCCTGAATCTCTTGTGTCTTTTCTTCCACAAATGAACTAACACTAGTCTCTATTGCTGCATAAATCCCTGTCTGGTCTTTCACAAAATCAGACACAGGCTCGCGGACAAACAGCATGATTACCAAGCTTACAAAAAAGGACGCAAATGAAAGAACTGTTTTTACAAGTCCTCTTTTTGCACCAGCCAGTGTCGCAAGTGCAATCAATACGATTACCGCTATCACAAGCCAATTCATAGAATCACACCTTTCTTTTTTCAGCCGACTTCAAAATCCTTATCACGCAAAATCAGACAGCCTCTCTTGTCATATTTGCTCTGGAAGAGCTTGCGCATAGATTTTTTCTCGGCCTTCTCAATTGCATTATTTACAATCATCTCAACAATACGCTTTTTATTGCGCTCCTGATTACCTGCAATTACTTTTAAGCGCTCCATCAGTGCCAGCTCACCTGATTTATCAAACACACTGTCCTCTCTATCTGCATATCCTCTTGCATACTCAAGAAGCTCAGTAACAGAATATGTCTCACGGACAAATTGGGCCGTAACTACCTGTGCAAGCTGTGGGTAATCAATAAGCAGATGACGAATTGAGGCCGGTGTATCGATGAATACAACAAGCAAGCTTCTGTCAGTTGGATCAATGATCTTACAAAATTCATTGATGACACGCTCATTCATGTCTGCCGCATCTTCAATAAGAATTGTCTTTCCAAGCAGCTTGTCAATTGACTTAACAAGTCCCTTCTGATTCAGCTTCTGACCTGTAATTTTCACAACAGATCTCGGAACTGCACGTGAAGAGCGTTCTGCCAGTTCCTCTAAATATTCAAGTGCCAGTTCAATATCATCCTCATCTGGCATCGCCTGAATAGCAAAATGCCATACACGTGACATATCCTCCGGATTGACAATTGGAAGTCCGCTGTTTGCTGTCATATCTGGTTGACGGCTCTCAGCAGATTCTTCCTGAGCATCTTTCTCTTCTGGTTCTTCCTCAAATTCTTCTTGAGGTTCTTCCTCTTCTGGTTCTTCCTGAATCTCCTCCTGAGTCTCTGCTTCTTCTGGATCTTTTTCAAATTCTTCTTGAATTTCCTCCTGAGTCTCTTCTTCCTCTGGCTCTTTCTCAAGTTCTTCCTGAACTACTTCCTGAGTCTCTTCCTCTTCTGGCTCTTTTTCAGGTTCTTCTTGAACTTCTTCCTCTGGCTCTACTTCCACCGTTTCTGCCACTGGTGCTGCCCACTCAGAAATCTGAGGTTCTTCTTCTGGCTTATATGCTTCAAACCAAACAGCCTCATCAGTGTTTTCACTATCTGAGGTTTTCTCTGAAGTTTCGGTGTTTGCTGTTTCAACGTCTGAGGTTTCGTTTTCTGAAGTCTCGTCATCTAAAACTTCACTTTCTGTAGTTTCGTCCTCTGAAATCTCATCCTGCATATAGGAAATATCCTCAGACACCTGCAGTTTTTCTTTCTCTTCAACATCTGAAGGAATTTCAGAAACCAGCTCCAAATCCTTCTCCCCGGCAAGCTGCTGCACCTGCTGTACCTGCTTTGCCAACTCATCCTGCAGCTCGTTCTGGGCATCCTCCTGCTTTGCACGCTGAATTACTGCCATAATTTCGTTCATGTCACTCGTAACAACACTTTGTCTGGCATGTTCTAATCTTTGTTCCTTCTTTAAGCGTTCTACTGCCTCAAGTTCCTCTTCACGCTGCTTACGAAGCTTTTCTTCACGCTCTAGCAAAGCCTTCTGCTCATCCTCTCGCGCTTTAGCCTCTTTTTTAGCTGCCTCCTGCTCTGCCTGATATGCCTTTTCCTGCTCTTCCTGCCACTTTGAAATTTTTTCCTGTGCGGCAGCTTTTTTAGCCAACTCTGCCTGTGATTCTTTCTTTTCCTGCTCTTCTTGCTTTTTCTGAAGCTTTTCGTTTTCTTCCTGTGCCTTTTTGTCTGCAAACTTCTGAACCTTTTCCTTTTGCGCCGGTGTTAACGGTGCAAACTGACTCTTAAGAGAAAGTGCCTTTTCTACATATTTTCCAAGGCCAAACCAAAGAATAATATCATCACACAGTTGGATACACTTATCCTTCTCATTATTCATCGCATATAAAACAGCCAGCTCATAAGCCCATTTCTCATCAAAATCCTCTCTCTTATAAGCTTCCAGAATTTTGATTTTTTCATCAAGAGTCGCCTTCTGATAACGTGCCATCTTATATAAAAGAATATATCTTCCCTGATCGTTTGGTGCTATACTGCAAAACTCCTCGAAATAATTTTTTGCATCATCATAGCTGTCTGCCTTCAATGCAAGCTCCGTTAGGCGATACACGATACGGCGTCCCATCGCTGCATACTCATATGCCTGCTGCAAAATATCGATTGCCTTTTCATACTCTCCTACTGCCGTATAGACATCGGCTGCCAGTGTCAGCATTTTTACGTCGCGGATTTTTGTCCAGTCGATCGTATCGCACAGCTTTGCAGCCTCGCCATACTCTTTTCTGGCTGCAACCTGTCTGATATGCTCTGTTTTTAACTGATATTCGTATTTATCCATTTTGTCACCATTTCCTGCAACTATAATTCCACACGTCCATCAAGTGCACGTGTTAATGTCACTTCATCTATATATTCCAAATCACCGCCTACAGGCACACCACTCGCAATACGTGTTACCTTAATGCCAGCTGGCTTGATTAATTTACTTATATACATCGCTGTTGCTTCTCCTTCCAGACTGGAATTTGTCGCAATAATCACCTCTCGCACATCTTCGCGCTGCAGGCGCACCAGCAATTCCTTTATTTTAATGTCTCCCGGTCCTATTCCAAGCATAGGAGAAATTGCCCCGTGAAGAACATGATACACACCATCAAATTTTCCTGTTTTCTCATAAGCTGCCAGATCTCTGGAAGTTTCCACCACCATAATCACTGACTTGTCTCTCTTTGCACTGCCACAGATCGGACATAGCTCCTGATCTGTCAATGTGAAGCATTCCTTGCAGTAGCGGATATTGCTGCGCGCATTCACCATCGACTGCGCCAGCTGCTCCACCTGCTCTTTTGGCATATTAATAATATGAAATGCCAGACGCTGAGCTGATTTTGCTCCAATCCCAGGCAGTCTGGACAATTCTTCAATCAATTGATTTACTGTTTTGCTGTAAAAATCCATCAGAACGGAAAGCCTCCGCCAAGACCACCAAGGCTGCCGCCTAAACCACCTGCTAATTTGCCCATTGACTGAGAAGAAGCCTCATCAACCTGACGCATAGCCTCATTTACAGCTGCTACGATCAGATCCTGCAATGTCTCGATATCATCTGGATCAACAGCTTCTTCTGCCAACTCAACATTTGTTACTTCTCTTTTGCCAGAAACAGTAACCTTAACAACACCGCCGCCTACACTTGCGGTAAATTCCTTTTCCTCAAGCTCCTTCTGCTGCTCCTCCATCTGGCGCTGCATTCTCTGTGCCTGCTTCATTAAATTGTTCATATTGCCCGGCATACCGCCTGGGAATCCACCTCTTTTTGCCATGTCTTTACTTTTCCTTTCAACTATAAATTTAATTATTCATCTTCAACACCAATTTCCATATTGATTCCCTCAATATGGCTGCCTCTTGTAATGCGCGGCATCGCCTCACCTGCCTCAAGAAGCTTCGCAGTAATTGAAAATTCCTTCTGATACTGCTTGTTTAACATCTGCCGAAGCTCTTCCATACGTTCCTGTCGAAGCATCAGCTCATAGTTAAATTTGTTTGTGAATACAATGCACAAGCCTTTTGCCTTATCATAGCTTATATTTGTTCCCATCAAAATCGAATTCATAAATCCCGACTGCATGTGAGAAAGCTTCTTCCACTCACTGCTTATTTTTTGATAGTCCTCATATTCAGCTTCGCTTAATTCAACAGTCTGCGCTGCTTTTTGCATAACAGGCTGCTTTGCATCACCTTCAAAATAAGAATCAAAAATGCTTCCCGACTGCTGCGGTTCTGTATTATTAACAAAACTGCCAGAAGCAATTTTCTCCTCAATTTGATCCAGTCTCACACGAAGACTCTCTATATCGTCCTCCATCTGCGGCTGCATCATCTTAATAATTGCCATCTCAATAAGTACTCGTTTTGAGACAGCAAATTTGAGCTGATTTGAAAGCTCAGAACATATCCTGATATTTCTCATCAGCACACTAAGCGCTACCATCTTTGATTCTTCTCGAAGCGCCTCATAATTTTCTTTTGTCATCTCAAGTGCCTGCGCACTCTGGTCTGCTGTCTGCACCAGCATAAGATTTCGCAGATACCAGATAAAGTCTGTAACAAATTGGCTAAGATCGCGCCCCTGTGAACTGATTTCATCCATCAGCTGCACGCATCCCGGCACATCACATCGTATAATCAGGCGAAGCAGCTTAGAAAATACCTGTGTATCTACTGCACCGAGTACATCTAGCACCTTCTCATACGTCAGCCTCTGACCATAATAAAATGAAATACATTGTTCCAAAAGACTTAATGCATCTCGCATCGATCCATCAGCTGCTTTTGCTACGTAGCGAACTGCATCCTCATCTGCCTCGACACCTTCTACCTTAAGCAGATTGGAAACCTGATCTGCTATTACATTATTTCCAATTCGCCTGAAATCATATCGCTGACATCTCGACAAAACCGTGATAGGTATTTTATTTGCCTCTGTCGTTGCTAAAATAAAAATCACATATGCCGGCGGCTCCTCAAGCGTTTTTAAAAGCGCATTAAAAGCCCCCGCCGACAGCATATGCACCTCATCTATGATATAGACGCGATATTTTCCTTCTGTCGGCGAGTACTGAACCTGATCACGAATCTCTCTGATATTATCGACACCGTTGATGCCGCATCAATTTCAGCCACATTTACCGAACGTCCCTCAAGGATCGACCGGCACACCGCACATTCATTGCACGGGCTTCCATCCACAGGATGCTCACAGTTGACGGCACGCGCCATGATCTTTGCAATCGTGGTTTTTCCTGTTCCTCTCGTGCCGCAGAACAGATAAGCATGACCTACGCGGTCTGAAATAATCTGATTTTTTAAAGTCCGTACAATGTGCTCCTGCCCTCTTACATCTTCAAATCGGGCAGGACGCCATTTGCGGTATAATGCTGTATATGCCATTTACAATTAATCTCCAAATGAAATTCCCATGAGCTTTGCTTCCTGAACCATCTCATCATCCGGCTGGATCATTTTAAGCTTTCCTGCAACATCTGCTAACGGAATCTTTGCGATATGATTGTTCTTCATACCTACCAGGTAGCCAAACTCTCCGTCTAAGATCATCTTGCCTGCTGCTGCGCCAAGTCTTGTTGAAAGGACACGGTCATAAGGGCACGGACTTCCACCTCTTTGCATATGACCTGGAACTGCTACACGCACCTCCTGTCCAGTCAGCTCAGAAATCTTTGCACCAATCTCGTAAGAGATAGATGGATACTGACGCGTTGCAATATATTTCTTATATTCTTTCTTTGAAAGTGCAGCCTGCTCCTTGGAGATTGCACCCTCAGCAACAGCAATGATTGAGAAACGCTTTCCTTCCTTAGCACGCTTATTTACAGCTGCTGCCACCTTATTGATATCATACGGAATCTCTGGAACAAGAATGATATCTGCTCCGCCTGCAATACCTGCATGAAGCGTAAGCCATCCTACCTTATGACCCATTATCTCCACGATAAAAACACGTCCGTGTGAAGCTGCAGTTGTATGGATACAGTCAATAGTCTGTGTAGCCAGATTGATAGCACTCTGAAAACCAAAGGTAACATCAGTTCCCCACAGATCGTTGTCAATTGTTTTTGGAAGTCCGATGACGTTAAGTCCTTCCTGACGAAGAAGATTTGTCGTCTTCTGGCTGCCATTTCCGCCTAATACTACGAGACAGTCAAGCTTTAGCTTCTTGTAGGTATTCTTCATTGCCTCTACCTTATCAAGACCATTCTCATCCGGGACACGCATCAGCTTAAATGGCTGTCTGCTCGTACCCAAAATCGTACCGCCATTTGTCAGAATTCCAGAAAAATCCTTTGATTTCATAATACGGTAATCCTCATAGATCAGTCCGCGATAACCTTCGATGAAACCAATGATTTCAACATCCTTTCTCTGATTATATAGCGTCTTTGCAACACCTCTCATGGTTGCATTCAAGCTCTGACAATCTCCGCCGCTGGTTAACATTCCAACTCTCATCGTATCTTCCTCCTTATAATTTAGGATTTCAGCTATATCAATGGCAAAACTAACCCATCGTAGTTTTTATTATACAAAAAAAGAGCTGTCGATGCAACAGACAACTCCTAAAAAACTCTTTTTCTTTTGATATATCATTTTTTTGCGCATCCCAGCTTCGAATGCCACCCCCAGACG
>OBAQ01002078.1_pt1 | contig 11907 bp, 7 predicted proteins | sample 1517821 | NCBI WGS metagenome assembly OBAQ01 (sample SAMN04571705, study PRJEB22368) | human gut metagenome | biome: human gut; material: stool | host: Homo sapiens | place: Luxembourg | collected 2012-09-27
AACCTTATTTTCGGGGGAATACCTAAAGATACAAAAAAGCCAACTAATTCGCAATGTTTTGTGTATGAATTAGTTGGCTGATTTTGTAATATTTAGGGACATTTATTGAATATCCCTATTTAATGAATGTCCCTTGGCAACCGTGCGATTTTCAGCGTTTTGTGGTGTTTTTACTGTCAAATGACTCTACTTAGGTGCAAATTTAGAAATTTATTTCCAATGAATACAAGCGTATGACTAAAACTTCTCACAGTATTTTATTTGTTTTGGAAACAACGTTTCAATGTGAGTTATAATTGTTTCACATACTTCTTTATAATCTTCATCTGTTAGAGGTGTTTGTTCGTTTCTCCATCCACCATGAGATAAGTCATTAATAAATGTATATGATTTCTTATCGCTGGGTATGTTATCCTTTATGTATTCTGCAATACTATCATTTGAGACCTCTATATTTTGAAACTTCGTTAAAGTTTCTATTATATGCCTTATAGAGTTTGCTGTAGTATGATTCGCTTTTTCTCCTTTACGCGCAATTTTATAAACATCTATCAGGTGACTTATATATGGTACCGTGAAATTTTCATTAAGATCAACAAGTTCGCTATTACGTAGTAATAACTTCTTCTCTACGATATTATTTGCACATAATATCCTCATAAAATCATTATTATGTGTCAAAATAATAAATTTTTCCCTATCAATTTTTTTAAGTATTTGTTTTATATCGCGAATCACTCCACTCATAGTATAAACATATGTGAAATCCATGCTTGATATCGGATCATCTATCACAAAAAACAAGTTCTTATAGTCATCTTCTTTTTCTATTTTTAAGTGTGCATCTCCCAAATAATAGGCGAATGCAATAATGTTTTTTTCACCCTCACTAAGAACTCGTTTGACTTGTCCTTTATTTAATGTTGTACTATTAAGAATTAGATGAAAATCATTCTCACTCAAAGTATATTTTCCAGAAAAGAAATAGTCAAGTACATCCTTTATGGTTTCATATACTTTTTTCTTTTTACTAACTTTTTCAGCCTCTTTTCTTTTAGAGATATCCTCATTCAGCTCTTTATACTCTTTTCTTAATTCGTAAATTTTTAGGACATCCTTATTGCATAGTTCAACTAAATATGCGTAAGCCGATTTACATATGGCTTTTCTTATATTTTTATTTTCCTCTCCAATTTTATTTTTCTTTTGATTGATAGTTTGTATCTTCTTATTATTACTTTCAATCAGACGATTTAATGTCATTATGTATTTCTCAATATTTTCTATGACATCATCACTAACTTTAATCGAAATGTTTATAGCCTCAATTTTTTTGCAAATGGCTTCTATCAGGAGCTGAATGCTATCTTTAATTGACGTAATGATAGCAACGCTTTCAAAATTATCGTTTTCTAATGCAGGAATATATTTAGTCTTATATTCATTGTACAAATTCGCTCTTTGGCTTAACGTATTTTCGATATTCAACAATAAAGAAATATAATTTTGTAATTGTTTGCTATAATCCTGAAATAGTTTTATCGTTTGGGATTCTGAATCAGTCAAAAACTGTGTGTATCTATCAATCAATGCTAGAGAATCATTAGCTAATTCTTGCTCACAAAAAGGGCAACGGTTGCCCTTAAATAGCCTGACACCCTCTTCTATGAAATGTTGTTTACTTTTGATTTTAGCCTTGAATTCACCCGAAAACGAACTGAGATTATATTGTTTATCTAAATCACTTACTATTGTTTGCATAAAGTTGACATCAATAGACACATTGTCTATCAATAATATATCGTCAAGATTCTCTGGTGTAGATTTAACCTTATTGTAATCAGCAAGCAAATTATCAACAGTTTTCGAACAACTACACTTTTCTTGATTGATAGAGCTTAAGATCGCCTCTATGTTTAATAAATCTTTATACTCTTGTAATCGTTTTATATCTCTAATTGAATCAATATTTTTTGTCAGATAGGTTTGAATGTTTTTTTCAATTTGACTCCTCAATATAATCCCTTCCTCCTGAATTTTCTTCAATTTGTTTTCATCATCAGTCAAATCAATGTTTGCTTTTCCTAAAATGTATCCCTGAATATCTGAATCTTTTTCATAATTTAGCACCCGGATATTTTCTTCAACATAATCTTGATTGAATACATGATATAAATAATGAGAATTTGGCAGAGTTGGAATACTCTTTTCTTTAATATCAAATGATATATCTTCAACTATATCTCCCTCTTTGTTGGTAATTTTAAAAGCAAAATGTCCAAAGTTACAGCCAAACCTAATTAAAGAATCAGTAGGGCTATAACCATTCTCATCCAAACTTAAAGCCTGATTAGAATGGTCTATAAGTCGGAATAATCTACTTATGAATGTTTTTCCACAACCATTGTTTGCAAAAATCCCCATCTTCAATGAACCAAGATGAATTTCTCTTTGCAATTTTTCTAATGGAGCAATCTGCTGACACTCAATATTTACTTTTATTTTACCGTCTGCCATATCATTTCCTATCAACAATTGTTACGCAGCATTGTATATGTGCACTAATTTTGTTTTTATTTCATTGAAAGTCAGACTAGTGCTAAAATCAGTCGCTAATCCTGTATTTATCACATATACGAATGATTCCTTTCGGTAATATTTATCTCCAACGAGTCGTAATGAACTTTCAATTGTATCAGCTTTAGCCAACAAGCAAACTAATTGATAGTCTTTATTTATCTGCTGAGTCTTGTTGTTTGGATGCGCTTTTGTATTGTGCTGGGTCGCAGTCAGTAATATCAGATTTTCAACATAATGAGCAATCTGTGGAAATTGTGATTTTGGAAATATATGATGAACCTGCGTAGCTTCTCCATTACCCCAGCTATCATTAACCTCGCTGACTTTTTGGATTTTACGAATCAAAGCGATTGCTTTCTGAACATAATATGTATTTATTGCCTCTTGCTTTTCTTTCTTTTCTGCTGTTATAGCCTCCTGACGTGTTACGGTCTTATCCTTGTCCATATCACGCCAATTCTTTTTGTTGTACATTAAATCAGAGTAATATGTAATCTTACCATTGCTGCCATACAGATGATGTTCGGCTGCGTACACATTGAAAACCTTATGAAACATACGCCTAATATCCAATCGAGAATGGGACGGAGTATTTCCATTTATTAATCTGAAATACCTGTCATAAATTTTATCTCTTGCCGCAATTGGATTATTAATGCTATCTTCTGCATATTCTTCAAAATATTTCATGAAGCCACTATCGGACAGAACTTTCACAAAGTAACAATATAAGAAGTTATATGCGTTACGGTCTTTTCTTGAAATATAATCCAATAAATCCTCGTTGGCGACAGAGAATGTAAGCGAACCGTTTACTGTTTCAACATTCAAAATGTGAGCATAAGCTAACAACTTGAGTGGCTGCGAAAGGACTTTGTTGTATTCATTATATGCTTTCTTGTCGTTAGCCCAAGGCTTATTGAATATCACTCTGGAATTTTGGATAAAATACTGAGTACCCCATACATCATTGATTACGAAAACAGGTTTAGTGGCGACCATATTCATAACACAATCAGCCATAAAGCATACAATATCGGGAGTACACTTCTGATCTACATATCTTGCGTCATGAGACTTTCGTATATCCAAGTCGAATTGGCTAAGATATTCATTTATAACATTTCTCATACTCGTTGAGATTTAAGTTTTCCAAAAAAGAAAACAGAATTATTGTCTATATTGAGAGAGCGCGTTCCCAAATTACGTGCAATCGCATAAAATCGCGTAAAGTTATCTGTAGCGTAAAATGCTAAATCGTCTTTAGAAACAACATCATTGCCATTCACCAATGTAAGAATTGCGACAGAACCATCTGCTATACATCCGTTTGGCAAGAAGCAAGCACGTGGGTTATATGTTAGGTTAGGCAATAGAATACAATTTGTCTGATTTAGGTATTTTGCAACATCTAAACCATTAACATCATCAATATAGCTGTCATATTCAGGGATATTGATAATTTCGTTGTTTCCTATATTTCTTGATTTTAGCACCCTTATTTTTCCACTACTCTTTGTTATTGATTTGGTAATCACTCTGTCTCTATATGCTCTGAACACATTGAAATCCATCTTGTCTGCCACTTCATCGAACTCATTATTTCGATAGATTAGCCAATACGGAAATTTGTCATCCATTAAATATTTCTGTTCGTGAGCTGATACAGTACTTGTTATGTAAGATTCGACAATCGTATTGCTTGGTTTTTTATGTGTGTCAAGAATAAAGCAGATAGTCTCAATCTTAACTCCTTTAAATCCTTTCTCTCCAAAATCTATAATATGCGACACTCTCTTTTCTTTCATCAATGAACGGGTCAAATTGAATTCAGGAGCATTGATTAGGCTTTTAGGTACAATCAATGATACGACATTTCCTATTCTCATTGCTTTTTCTATGAAAAATGAGAATATATTATTAGTGTCTTTATTATAGATATTCGATTTATACTTGGATAGCAATTCTTTTTCTTTAGTCAGCTTTTTATACGGGGGGTTACCTACTACAATATCATACTGCTTACCGAATTCATACAACAAGAAATCGGCATTAATATAATTGATATGCACATTGTCGGGGACATTTATCTTGTTTACCAATTCTTTCAAAATATCAATGCTTACAGCATCAATATCCACAACATCAATATTTACCACAGGAACACCTGAATACTTTTGAATCAAGGTAGGTAAAAAATTACCAACTCCGACCGAAGGCTCCAATATATTCAGTTCTGTATATTCTTTCGCTTCCGGCAATTTTTTAACAATAGAGAAACAAATATCCTGTCTTGTGTAATAGGCTGCATTGTCTTCTCTTTGTGCGTTTGCCAGTTCTGCAATTTTAGACAAATCTGCAAAACCACGATGGGCAGCCGTTTTGATATACTTCAATAAGCAGGCTGGTGTAGTTAGTTTTTTTCTATCAATAAGAGATTTTATGTCTTGCTCTGATGTTATCGGTTTACTTAGAACAGTGCGAATTTTATGAGCAATCTGCTGAAAAATGACTGTTGGTACAGCCTCTCCCAAATTTTGTCTAATGTTCATTTCTTCCCTTTTAAGGAAGTCTTGTTTTTGCTTTTCTGAAAAAGCATTTAACTCCTTAAAAGGAATGTCAGTCCATGCAAAAGAAGGTGGTACAGACATCATCAGCATTACCTCACGAATGCTGAATACTCTATTGTCCGTCGGATGCACTGTATTTTGGCTCGCCATAATATCATTGCGTGTATGAATGCATGGCGCAACCTTATCCCAGTACTGACGAGTATATTTATCACCGTTTTTTTGAGCATTATATACAACGACACCATTTTTGATTGTATGCGGAATTTTTGATATGTCCGTATTGTCAAACGCAGATTGTCCCTCTTTAATATCAGCAATCCAAGCCTCCATGTGTGGCGAATATTTTCTGAAATTATGATAAATATCGTTAGCTGATATTTCTCCCATTTTCTTCAAAGACGGAAGATGCCCTATAACTTGACGCAAAGTTCTTTCTGGTTGTTTATCTGGATATAAGTCAAACGGCGTAATTTCTTTCATATCTTTTCTTACGCCGATAACGAGAGTACGAGTACGACTTGATGGATTCCCATAATCTTTAAAATTGAGAACCTGATACGATATGTTATAGTCTCCTGAAAGATTCTTGTCGATCGCTTCTTTTATAGTTATATCTTGACCATCAATATCGGTGCACACAGAATTCAAGAAAGCACGAACATTCTCATAAATAAAGAATTTAGGCTTGATATGCATGGTCATTTTGATAGATTCAACGACTAAAGAATTTCGCTTTAATTCGTCTTTCTTTTTATGATTGGCAACCGACATCCCTTGACATGGTGGGGTAGCAATGAGAACATCTAAATCTGTAATATTATACCCTCTTTTCCAAAGGGCAAGTTCTTTGGAAACCTTATCTTTAGTTTCTTGCAATGTCATATCCCCACAGATATAACCGCTCTTATATACGCACTTATGATTATAAGACTGTATTTTCAGTCTTCGCTCCAATAACTCTACTGTCGCTATGCAGTAAAACCCCTCTTCTTTAAAGCCATAACATCCCACACCGGCACTGCTAAACAGACTGATGTAAGTTTTAAGACCGTAAATGGACTTAGCTTCTGCTAATATAGCAGAAGCCAAATCAGGGTCAACCATTTCATATTTTACTTTAGCCATATTATATATCTTGTTTTAATGTCTCAACGACAAGAGATAAAGCTTGAGGAGCGATTCTCTGTTCGCTTGATACTACCGCTGATACTTGATCAGCGAGCCATAAAATCAACAACTGCTCCGTGTTAACATTAAACAGTTTGGATAAAATAGAAACTTGTTCTCTTTTGGCTCTTCTCTCTCCTTTTTCTATTTTGCAATAAGTTGCAGTATCAATATCTAAAGCTGCCGCTAATTGTCTCTGTGGCATCTGATTCTGGATGCGAAGTTCTTTAATGTGTTCCGAAAACATAACCTTACCTTTTTGCGTCTTGACATTATTTGGCAAAGTTACAAATTTTATTTGAACCGTATGCTATGCTTTCGCATCTATTTTCATCGTTATTTCCCGACTTTGGAAGGAAATATTTTAGTAAGTAGTTTTGGGACGCCAGAAATATTTCGGGTGCCCCAAAACACAACTTGCTATGTTCCTATGTTCGCTTGAACATAAAATTTAAGCATCGAAATTACAATTGAAAATAGACGAATTTTTTTTGATATAATGCTTGTTTGATATTGGTTATATTATCTGATGCATCCAACAAACAATGATCGGTTGGTTGGTTTGCCCAATTGTTGGCTAGTGTCATGGTCGGTTGGTCACTAATCTATCAAGATAATAAAGTGGTCAACAGAATTACAGAAACGGGCAGCACCTTCCCTTTGGGTAAAATGCGATATCCCAGCAAAGCGAACTCGGTATTCCAAAAAACACCAGCAAGATAAAAAGATTATTTTCAGGAGGGAGTGCAGTTTCCCGTTTGCCACCATTTTCTGTTGTCTTATAAAAATGGCGTTTCTTATATTTTGAATGAAATTTGAATAGGCTGTATTAGCCATTTAGGTCAGATTCTTGTTTTTTTGACGATTCTTTTCCGTCAGTCGTTTGTTTCCATAGCCGTCATCGTCCATTGTACAGACGTGAAAGGGAAAAGTGTTTCGGGCTGAATCTTCCTCTTTCAGAGCGTATTCAGCCCGAAACGGCAAAGCCGCCTGACCTTTTCGCTTTCAATAGAGTCTGTACTAACTTCAAAGGACGAGCGAGGAAATATGCGACTGACGGTCATTATTGTATCGTCTTGCAGATGTTCTTTTCCATATCCTCCAACTTGTGCGACAGGGTTTCCATATCCTGACTAATCTTCTGAGCCGTTATCTTGGCGTAGATTTGAGTAGTCTTTATGTTGGTATGTCCCAATAATCGGCTGACGGTTTCAATGGGTACTCCGTTGGATAGCAGCACGGTAGTCGCTGCCGAGTGCCTTGCTACATGATAGGTTAAATGGGCTTTTATTCCGCACAACTCGGCAATGGTTTTCAACTTCTTGTTGCAAGTCGTGTTGCTCGGCATTGGAAACACTTTGTTATTCTTTGTCATTCCTTTATACTTCTCTATTATCTTTCGTGGAACATCCAATAACGGATATTGGATTCTGTGTTGGTTTTCTTTCTTCGGGTTATAATCCACAAGTTGCCGTTAAAGAATGTTTGCAGATTGTCTTCCGTGAGGTTTTTGACATCGGAATATGCCAATCCCGTAAAGGTGGAAAATATGAACAGGTCTCGGACAAGTTCGTGGGTTTTGTCAGGCATCTCAGTATTCATCATCACATTTATTTCCTCTTTAGTAACATATCCTCTGTCCACGCTTTCGGGAGAATTAATATATCCGGCAAAGGGATTGAACGGCAAACGCCCGTCATTTCTCGCTATAGAGATAATATGTTTCAACACAATCATATAGCCCCAAATGGTATTGGTGCGGCATCTTTTTTCTGTACGCAGGAAATACTTGAAGTCGTTGATGAACGAGAGGTTTAACTCTTTCAGCGGAATATCCTCACGCTTGTAGGTATGTGGCAGGAACTCACGGATATGTTTGCAAACGGTCACATAGCGTTGGAATGTTCCCTTTGCCCTGCTGTGTCCGACTTTCTTGGCAAACTCACTGTTGTGCTGCTCAAACAACTTCAACAAGGTTTCCTGTTTGACACCGATAGCGAGATAGGCATCTTTCAGCTTTGCGGCAGTGACATAGCCGTCCGTCTGCATCAGTTCCTGATAACGGTGGTTCACCTCAACGCGGATTTTGTCAACGGCATGGTTGATTCGCTGCGCTTCGACACTCTTTCCCGAAGCACGGTTGTTCTTCACGTCCCACAGACGCAAGAGAACATTCATCTTGCAACTGAATTGCTTGATCTCTCCATCCACCGTAAGGCGGCACATCAAAGGCAGGTTCCATTGGGTTTCTCACTGCCTTTCTTCACGTAGAATAAGACCTTAAATGTATTTCTCATAACTCACTTTCTATTGGTTACAAAATTAATTTATAGTGAGTTATCGACAGTTATGACATATTATGCCAAACGGTGAAATACATCGGTTTTCTAAGAAATTCTTACCATTACTCTTTTGCCACGTTAGTCTATATTCTATCCTTTCTTGATTTTCATTATAGAGAAAAATATAGCGTAACGAAGACTTTTTCAGTTAGTTCACTACGCTTTACATTTTTCTGCTACTTCGTTACGTGTTTATTTTACACTACCTCTAATTTTTCAGATGTGTTTATCAAACTTTTATTTTTCTTGAAAACAGCTCTTTGCAGCAATCTACAGAAGTGCAGTTTGCACAGCTTCCGGGATTGCCGCAATATGCTGTGGGAGACATATTGTTATGACAAATGGCTATGTTTATGCTTGTGTGTCTTCATTACCACCTAACAGATGTCTGAGTTCCGGGTCATTCTCTATGCGGATCAGCTCGTTCTCTACCAGTCCGACAATATCCTGTTTGATTTGCTGGTAGTTGGCCTGTATCTGCTGCTCCATCGTATCATTGCCGTCCTCGTCCAGAAAGCTGCTGATTTCAGGAATGGGTTGATAGGCGGCTGTCTCTTTCTGTATCGCATCATTATCCACTACTATCTGCGCATGGAAAATCTTCTGCTCGATTGTCTCTCCGAAGTTGTCTGCTACGGCACCGACAAACATACCTTGTGAAAGTGTACTGATTTTGCTGGCAGGTATCAGACTGTCCAGTTGTGTGCTGATGGAAGTGGAAGTATCGTTACGGTTGATACTCATAGACTCCCGCTTTTGCAGGATTTTCCCGAATCTTTCCGACAATGTTTTGGCCGTTTCACCCACCACCTGGCCGCTGAATACATTGCCCACAGTTGACATGATGACGGCGGCCTCCTTGTCACCATAGTCACGTTTCAACTGGCTGAAGTCCTGAAAACCTAACACAACCGCCACTTTGTTACTTCGTGCCGTGGCAATCAGATTGTCCAAACCTTTAAAGAAAATCGTGGGTAACTCGTCAATAATCACACAACTTTTGAGTTGCTTCTTCTTGTTTATCAGTTTAACGATTCTCGAATTATAAAGTCCCAATGCTGCCCCATAGATTGAAATTCTGTCGGGATTGTTGCCCACACATAACACTTTCGGTTCTTTGGGATTATTAATATCCAGCGTAAAGTCACTGCCGGACATTACCCAGTAGAGTTGCGGACTTATCAGTCTGGATAACGGGATTTTAGCACTTGCAATCTGGCCATAGGCTAAGCACCCGGCGCCTTTCCGTGTTTTACCACGGTAGGTTTCCAAGCACTCGCCTCCGAACCGTGCATACAGGTCTCCCCGTACACGGCTCTCCACCTTCTCTTTCAGTCTAACTTTCCCGAATGTATCTTGTGATGACATACTGAACATACTGCTAATGTTTTACGTTTACGTGAAATCATTTTAATCTCCCAATCACTTTTGCCTTTAAGGTCTTTCAGTTTGCGTACATGGTGCATTTCAAGATTATCCGTAGCACCGCAGTTTTCACATACCCGTGCCTGAAGTCTCTTGATTAGTCCATTTCTGCCGCCTGTTATGGCAATCGTGTTTGGCAGTCTGTCATCCAAATACAGATTGGGCAGTTCCTTTCGCTTAAAACCTTTGTCGTAGAACTCTCGTTTGAACTCATATCCCCTTTTGTTGGTGTACGGTATGGCGAACACCCCGTTTTTCTTGTACTTCGCTATGATGTTCTTTTTCGAGGTACTGTATTTTGCGGCATACGTCTTGTACATACTGTATTCCATGATATTGTAGAATGAGTCAATGACGGGACTGTTGTTTGCTATCGAGTAGAAGTTATAGAACCCCATAATTTCGGAGTTATATTGGCTTATAATCTCCAAATCGTCAAGGCAGCGCATGTATGTGCGACCTTTGGGCTTCCAAACCTCCTTGCCATTCTGCACAATGATTTTTACTGCGTCATATTCAAGGAGTTTCTTCCGCATCACTTCGGTAGTTACATACAAGACTATCTTATGGTCTAAACTTCTTGTCAAATGTCCGTTCTTATCCCTGTGGGTGTCATTGGATTTGCGTACAAATATGTCATAACCGAGAAATTTGGCATGTTTTCTTGCATTGGTTATCAGCGTTTTTTCATCGGATAGTTCCAATTTCAACTTATCAGACATAAATTGCTTTATGTCCTTCTTGATTTTGATACAATCCTCTTTGCTACCGATAACGCCAATGAGAAAATCATCCGCATATCTCACATATTTCAGACGTTTCATACCCGTATCCATTTCATCACTTGCGGGATAGTTGAGACGTTCTTTGACAATTTCTGTGATTTGCATCAACAGTCGTTTCCGTTCTGTTTTGTCCGTTGATTTTTTCAGTTTGGCTACTAACTTGGCTTTCCGTTGTCCGAAACGTTTTGCTATCGGATTTTCCTTGCGCCTTTTTCCCTTATTGAATTTTTCAGTGTATTCCTTGATGTATTTGTCGAACTTGTCAAGATAGATATTTGCCAGTATAGGGCTTATTATTCCACCTTGTGGCGTTCCGCTATACGATTTATGAAATACCCAATCTTCCATATATCCGGCATTCAGAAACTTTCGGATAAGGCGCAAGAAACGTATATCTGAAATACGTTCTGAAAGAATGGCTATCAATACTTCATGGTCTATATTGTCGAAGAAACCTTTAATGTCCCCCTCGATGAACCATTTTGTACCGTTGAATGTCTTTTGTATGCTCCAAAGTGCAGTCTGCGGACTTCTCTGTGGTCTGAAACCGTGAGAAGAGTTTTCAAAGCTGCCCTCATAGATTGCTTCCAAAATCATTCGAATAACCTCTTGCAGAAGTTTGTCAATGAATGACGGAATACCCAGCGGTCGCATTTTCCCGTTTTTCTTGGGAATGTACACCCGCTGAGAAGGATTTGGCTGGTACGTCTCATCTTTGAGCGCACCTATCAACCGTTCAATATGAGAAATACTGAAACCGTCGATGGTTTTTCCATCGACACCTTTCGTCATATTGCCCTGCTTCGCATAAATACGTTGGTAGGCAATGTAGTACATCTCTTCATTAAACAGTAACCGATACAAACGTTCAAACTTGTAAGCCAAGTCGGAACTATGTTGTGTTAGACTGTTTAATATCTTTTCTGGATTTCTTTTCATGTCTCTCACATTTTCCAAAATTTGACATTAAACGATATTGGCTGCTTCCCTTCGCCATGTACAAGGCTTTCCCTTGCTCGGACTACTACGGAAGCT
>OBAQ01002084.1_pt1 | contig 11864 bp, 6 predicted proteins | sample 1517821 | NCBI WGS metagenome assembly OBAQ01 (sample SAMN04571705, study PRJEB22368) | human gut metagenome | biome: human gut; material: stool | host: Homo sapiens | place: Luxembourg | collected 2012-09-27
CATCCCTTCGATCAGTTCGGGCGTGAAGTGCAGTCCCGCCGTCGGCGCGGCCACCGATCCTTCGAATTTGGAATAGACGGTCTGGTAGCGCGTATAGTCGATCTCCTCGCTTTCGCGGTTCAGGTAGGGCGGAATCGGAATCCGGCCGAGGTATTCGAGCAGCTGCCCGAACGTCATCGCCGCCGACCACTCGAAACGCACGGTATGCTCGCGGCCGCGGTTCTCGACGAGCCACGCCCGCAGATGCTCCGGGCGGCCTTCGTGCTCGAAGTTGATCTCCACATACCCCTCTTTCCATTTCTTGAGGTTGCCCACGATGCACGACCATTCACACCGCCCGACGACGGCGAACGCCCGTTCGTAATCGGCCGGATCGTGCGGTTCGAGACAGAACACCTCGATGCGGGCACCCGAAGGCTTGTGCATGATGATCCGTGCGCGAATCACCTTCGTATTGTTGAACACCAGCAGCTGGCCTTCGGGCAGCACGTCGCCGATGTCGGCGAAATGCGCTTCGCCGATCTCCCCGCCGCGGTAAACCAGCAGTTTCGAGGCGCTGCGCTCGGCCAGCGGGAACTTGGCGATCCGCCCGTCGGGCAGGTCGTAATCGAATTCGTTTATGTCTATATGCCGTTCATTCATGGACACAAATGTACGTTTTTTTCGCTTCCGTTGCACACGCTCCGGCCGATAATCGCCCATATACCATATCCCACAGGCCTTCTCGGTCAAAAAAGCCGCCCGGTCTCGGACCGGACGGCTTCCCCTCAAAAACTATTCAAAGCCCACCTCTATTTGGAATAAACATAAATCTCGGAGCTGAGAGGCGCCGACCCATACATATGCCAAATTATATAACGAGCGGTTATCGGCGCGATAAACGAAACATACTGCGTTCCGGCAGGCGTCATCGACAAGCCCTCTTCAGGCGTTACGAGTTTCCACCCGGCCCCGTCATCGCTGGTATAAACAGCACAAGAACTCATCGCATAAGCCGCACCGTAAGCACTGAACGTCTCCAATCCGGTAACAGTCTTTGTAGCACCCATGTCGATTTTTACACCGAGATGGGGAGTATTGAACCATATATAATCTCCGGTATTCCCATTGATCAATTTAGGTTGATGGGCTCCCCAGTCTGCATTATTATCATCCACATTGGTAGCATAAACCGACCAACCGCTGTAATCCGCAATCCGGCTGCCCGAAGGTTTCACGCCGGCCTGTATATCCATGGATTTGGCTTTGTTTATCTGAACGGACAGCTCCTTCTGTTTCGAAGAAATACGCAATTGTCCGGAAACAGGCTGCACCGATCCGATCCCGACCGTCACTTTGTAGGTGGCAGCCTCCTGCGGAACAAAACTCCAATCCGTCCTGAGATCCATCGTATCTCTGGCTACCAACTCCCCGGCAGGAATCACGACGGCACCGCCTTCGCGGAAAGTAACGATCTCCTCCGGCATATCGCCTTCGATCGTATAAGCGAACTTCACGGCGACATCCGACTTCCATGGTTTGGCAAGACAAACCGCAAACGGCATCGAGACCTCCGTATCGCCTGCAATTCCCAAAGACGAATGCGTCTGATTGAACTCCAAAGAGCCGATTCCGAGCTTCAGACGTTCCAAATAAACATAGTCGGCCGTCCATTCGTCTGTTGCAGACTCATCGTCGTCGCATGCGACAAAACAACCCGCAACAGCAGAAACGAGAACTCCGGCCAAAAGATATTTCAATTTTTTCATCATAATGTAATCGTATTTAACAAACAATTTCAATGAACCGCATGGCGGCAGGCACGCACCGGGCGCGCCTGCGCCATAATTACGGGATTAAGGCCACGGCGTTTCCGTATCGGTGGACTTGATGCCGGCAACCCACGTCGGGGTCTTGGACGTCTTCAGCGTATGCCCGTTGCCCGTGCAATCCTCGAACGTATTGCCCTCGCCTTCGTTGAAGCGCCAGTAAGCCTCCAAGCCCTGCGATTTGGCGCTGGTCGTGGTCATGTTATTCTGCACCTGCGCTTCCGTACGGCATACCGACCAGATACGCGCCTCGGACATCAGTATCTTACATCCGCTCCACCACGAATCGCCGGTTCCGTGTCCGCCGCCGGCATCGCCGCCGAACCAGTTGGCCGATCCGAAGTTGGGATCGCACACGCCCTCCTTGCTTCCGGCAAAAGTGCCGTTGACATAAAGGGTCACCTTGGTTCCGTCATAGGTCAGCGCCAGATGCTGCCATTTGTTGGGCGTGAACGACAACGACGGATTGAGATACCAGCCGTCGCCTTGGAACTGCACCAGCGAATGGGCCTTATGGTCCGAAGTGTCGTTCTGCGGGTCCTCGAAGCGCAGCAGCACCGAACCGCCGTTGGTAAATACGGCACGGTTGCGGTTGGCCGTATTGCTCACTTGGAAACGCACCTCGACCGTAAACTGCGGAAGCGTCAAGGGGAAACCGTCGGCGGCAAGTCCCGCGCCGCCGACGAACATCGGAAGCGACGAGACGACGATCGCTTCGGTCGTAATCACATAGGTCGAGGTCACCGAGGTCACCGGAACCGACCCGTCGGCGCTGACAAGACGCAGCGGCAGGGCATAGCTCTCGCCGACATACTCCTTGGGCAGCGGCTTGATATGGATCTTGGTTGCAGGAGCGCTGAATTCTCCGGCCTTGATCGTCACTTCGGAGTCCATCTCGTAGACCTCTTCGGGCAGTACGAGAAAACTCGAAGCCTGCTTCTGGTTGTAACGGTCCAGCACCTCGGAATCGACCACGAATTTCAGCTTTACGTCTTTCGTTGCGGCCTCGCTCAGGCAGGCCGTGATTTCGGCGTCGGCGCCCAGTTCGGTAATGGTCACTTTCGTGCTTTTATTCGACGCGCTCTCGCTGACGAAGGCGTGCACTCCGAGCGTATCGTAATCGGCATCGTTGCAGGCCGAGAATCCCGAAACGAGCGCCGCGAGACCGAGAACTGCTGTTTTAATGCTGTTTTTCATCTTTTTCTTGCTTTTGGTTGTTCGGACTAATTGACTGCGGGGTTCTGCGCCTGAATTCCGGTTCGCATCCATTTGTAGGAGGGTTTGTTCACCGCCTCGTTGCTGAACCGGTAACCGCCGAAACCGCCTTTGCGGAAGCCGTTGACGGGCTGCCATCTGGCCATTCCCAGCAACGACGGGCACTCGGCCTTGTCGAGTCTGGTTCCGTTGCGAAGCGTCCAGAAATAACCGCCGTTCAATGCGTCAATGGCGCTCTCCATGTTTTCCGTAACGATGAAGCGCTTGGTGATCTCCTCCTCGGACATCACGCCCCCAAATCTATTGATTATCTGCGTCAGGCGCGAGTCCATATTCGACTCGCTCTGTCCGGCATTGGGCGACGGAGTGCCGCCGGAAACCGAATAGGCCTGTCCGATGAAATAGTCGAAATAAGTCGCCGCGCTCACAGGAACCTTCCAGAGTTCGCCGTCGATAACGAGCATTTTACCCGAATTGGACTGAGGGCCGAGGTGCTTGCACAAAATATCGAGGAACCATCTCACATAAGTATCGTTTTCATCGAGTTTGCCCACAACTCCATCGACATTCGGTTCGAAATCGATATCCAGACCGTCGTAGTTGTACTTGTAAATGGTATCCGCGATAGCCTGCGCATATTTCTCCATCGAGGTCTTGATGGCCGCTTCATCGTCGTCCACCCAGCCCCAGAACGCTTCGCGGGTCGCTTCATCGACATCATATTCGGCAGGAGTGAACCCCTTGCCGACATACTGGATAAAGGTACACATCAGCACTTTGGTCCCTTTCTTCTGCTGCACCATGCGGAGATCTTCGATCTTGCCCTGCGAAAGGTTGCTCGAATTGTCCCACAACGAGACCATATCCATACTGTCGGGAAGTCCCATCAGCATACTGGCCGTCAGAACGGCAGGATCGCCCCAGCCGCTGAACCACCCGAACGAAATCGAATGATCCGTCTTTTTCCACTCGCGCAGAGCTTGGTAGTAGGATTCGGGGCGCGAGGTCTCGGTATTGCCGTATTCGACCTTCTTTTCGGCTTCGACCTCCGTCCAGTCGCTGCAGTTGGTAAACGCAGTCGCGAAAAGCAGCGCCGCCGCCAATGCCCATATATTTTTCTTTATGTTCATAATGTATGCTTTCGTTTAGGTTTCGACACTATTTTTTCTTCGTCCAGAAAAGATCGACCGACTCGTTGTCCGTACCGCCCAGCAATGCCACCGCCTTGTCGTAATTGCTCTTGTTGAGGTTACGCTCGGTATAGGGATAGCGCAGCCGGCGCAGGCCGCGGAAGTTGTCGGAGATAACGCCGCCGCTAAGGTTGTCGATGGCCGGCGCCAGTTCGGGATAGCCCGTACGGCGGAATTCGGCCCACGCTTCGAGTCCCATCGGGAAGTTTGCGATCCATTTCTGGGTGATGATGCGCTCCAGATTCTTCTCCGTACCGTCCGCGTCGTTCCACTTGATCTTGACGTCCGTCTGACGGTCGTAGTTGTACTTCGCGCCGCGCGGATCGTTCAGATGTCCGGCGGGAACGAGCGTTTCATCGGCCAGATAGGCGTCGATGTCCTCGCCCGCCACGCCGTTCTGCTCCATCGACAGACGCACGCCGGCTTCGTAGTAGGACTGCGCCGTACCGCCTACGGTCCACTCTCTGAGCGCCATCTCGGCGCGCAGGAAATTGGTCTCGGCGGCCACGAAAATCGGCAGCGACGAGCCGGACTGCACGTTGGGCAGCGAATAACCGCTTACGGCCGATTTCTCGAATCCGGCCGTACCGGCGCGCATGCCGATATAGCGGGTGTTGTCGAAGGTCGATTTCTGGAAATAGGCTTCGCAGCGGGGATCGTCGTACCCGGTCATGTAATCGACGATCGAAGCATTGATTCGCAGGTCGCCCCACGACGCCGAAGCCAGCTGATAGGGATTTCCCTGCACGCCGGGACTCATCATGGCGTTCTGGGCGTTGGTCTCGATCAGGCCGGCGGCATGGCCGCAGGCGCTCTCGGCGGCCTCGCGGTCGTTCGAGCGGATCGCCGCACGCAGGCAGAGCGAGTTGGCCAGACGCGCCCAAGCCGTATAGTCGCCTGCGAAAATCGGATCGTTGTTAGCCAGCGGTTTCGACGCCGGATACTCCTGCGCATAGGCGTAGAGCGTGGTCGCCGCGCCCGCGAGGTCCTCGATAATATGCTTGTAGACATCCTCCGCCGAGTCGTACTCGACATAGAACGAGCCGTCGGCCACCTTGCTGTAGGGGATCGGGCCGTAGCAGTCGGCGACGCGCATCATCACGGCGGCGCGCACCAGACGGGCCATCGCGTAGTAGTGACCCGACTTGCTGGTCGATTTCTCTATGTCGAAGAAGTTGGCGTAAATATCCTCGAACATCGTATTGTACGGCGTGGCGTTCCATGCGTCGGACGCATTGAACGTATCGAAGTTCTGACCGCCCCAGCGGTTCGACAGCGTGAAATATCCGCCCAGCGAGCCGACCATCTGATCGACCATCTGCGAGTCGTTCTGCTGCACGTACATCATGGCGTCGAGCATGGTGGGAATCAGCACGGCGGGGTCTCCCTTGTAAAGGGCATAGGGATCGGTGTTGTACTCGTCGAAATTGCCCGTACAACCCGCAAAACCGCATACCGTCAATAAGAGGCAGGTAAGTTTAATGATATTTTTCATAGCTTTGGTTCGGTTAGAATTGCAGTTTCACGTTAAAGCCGAAATTGCGCGTGCTCGGCTGCATGAAGTAGTCCACGCCCTGATAGTAGGCGTTGTCCGTCGCCGCCGAGATTTCGGGGTCGAAGGGCGCCTTGCAGTAGATCATCCAGAGGTTCTTGGCGACGAATCCGACCGTCAGTCTGGCTTTGTTGCGGAACCACCGCGCCGGCAGCGTATACTGCAGGCTCAGCTCCTGCAGGCGTACGTTGGTGGCGCTGTAGAGGTAATAGGCTCCGTAACCGCCCTCGGCCGTCGAAATCGCCGAATAGTACTTCTGGGGATCGACGGTGCCGTAGTTGATCGGAATGCCGCCGCGGTCGCGCGCGTCGGCCGTGGCCTGCGACGCGCCGTAGTAGTCCAGCACGCCCTGCGTGGCCGAGTAGGTCAGGCCGCCGATTCGGGCCGTGAGGACCGCGCCGAGTTCGATGCCCTTGTAGCCGAAGCTGTTGCTCCAGCCCATCGTGTAGCGGGGCGAGAGCTGGCCCACCTTGCGGAAGTCGGTTTCGGCGATCGAGAGGTTGCCCGTCGAAGGATCGATCTCGATGTTGCCGTTCAGGTCGCGCTTAAGCTCGTGATTGACGTAAATATCGCTCATCGAACCGCCCGGACGCAGGATGACCTGCGGCGCCACGTTGCTCGCGCCCAGCCAGTCCTTCTGAATCTCGTTGTCGGTGATGGTCTCGCCCGTCACGGGGTTCACTTCGCCGGCCGCCAGCCGCTTGATCTCGTTGCGGTTGAGCGTAAAGGTGTACGAACTGCTCCATGTGAAATCGTTCCACTTGTTGTTGTAGCCCAGCGCCAGCTCGACGCCTTGGTTCTGCACGTCGCCGGCCTGCACGACCACTTGGTTGTAACCCGACGAAGAGGGCAGCGGCGCATAGATCGTCTGGTGGTAGGTGTTCGAACGGTAGTAGGTCACGTCGAAGTTGATGTGGTTGAGGAAACGGGCGTTCAGGCCGATCTCCCACGACTTGGTGTCCTCAGGCTTGAGGTTGTAGGCCGGATAGGTCGAAGGCTTGCTCCAGTTGTGGGTCTGGTTGTTGAACGAGTAGGCCGGATTGGAGAGGTAACGGGCGAAAGCCGACGCCACCTTCGAATACGACCCGCGCACCTTGAGGAAGGTGAACCATTCGGGCATGTTCACCATGTTGGAAACCACGGCCGACAGACCCACCGAAGGATAGAAGAACGACGAGTTTTTGGAATAGGCCAGCTGCGAAGCCCAGTCGTTGCGGCCCGTCACCGTCAGGTAGAGCATCGAGCGCCACCCCACCTCGACCGAAGCGAAGATCGCCTGCGTCTGGTCGTGCCACCCCTCCTGCAGGGGTTTGAACTTCTCCTGATAGTTGAGGTTGTTCATGGCGAAATGGTTGGTCAGCAGCAGGTCGCCCGCCACGCCGGCCTGCTCGTAGCGCTGGTCGTTGATCGAAGCGCCGATGTTGGCGTTGAGCGTCCAGTCGTCACCGAAGGTCTTGTCGATGTTGAGCATCACGTCGCCGTAGAAACTGCGGTCGTGCTGCGTCTGGTCTTCGTAACCGCCGTTCGTTCCGCAGAAGGTGGTCAACGTCGAGGCGTAGAGCTTCTGCTTGATGCGGTATTCCGAATTATCGACCCGCACGCGGCCCGAAACGTTCATCCAGTCGGTGATGTTCCACCGCAGCGATGCGTTGAGCATGTAGCGGCGCTTGCTCGTCTCGCGGTTCATGCGGTTCTGAATCCAATAGGGGTTCTGCAGCGAATGCGCGCCCTCGCCGTAAGGCCAGTACTGCACCATATAGCCGCGCACGGGGTCCCAGCGCTCGAAAAGGCGAATTTCGTCGAAGTCGTCGCTGCGCGGGAAGAGGTAGAGCGCGGGCAGCGGGTTGTAATACTTGCCCTGCGTCACCATGTTTTCGTCGTGCTGGATGATAAAGCTGGCGCCCAAGTCCAGTACGAGCTTGTCCTTGGCGAACGAGGTGGTATTGCGGGCCGTGAAGTTGTAGCGGTCGTACGTATTTTCGGGAATGATGCCCGCCGTATTGGTCGTCGAAGCCGAGATATAGGTCTGGTTCTTCTCGTTGCCCGTCGATACCGACACCGAGTTGATGATGTTGGTTCCCGTGTTGAAGAACTTCTTGGCGTCGAACGTGCTGGCAGACTTCTCACCCCAGTTCATCAGCCCCGAACTGGTTCCGTAGCTGTTCTGCATGTCGGGCAGCCGGTAGACCTTCGAAAAGGTCGTACTGTTGCTGACGGTCACCACCGTACGGTCCTTGACGCCGCGTTTGGTGTTGATGACCACCACGCCGTTGGCGGCGTCGCTGCCGTAAAGGGCCGCAGCCGAAGGGCCGGTCAGCATGTTGATCGACTCGATGTCTTCGGGGTTGATATCCGCGGCGCTCTCCGAACCGGCCTGCTTGGCATAGGTGCCGCCGTCGCCGCCGAAGCTGTGGTTATACATCGGAATACCGTCGATCACATAGAGGACGTTGTTGCCCTTCTCGATCGACTTCTCGCCGCGCATCACCACGCGCGCACTGGCGCCGGGGCCGCTCGCACCGCTGTTGATCTGCACGCCGGCCACCTTGCCGACCAGCGAATTCATGAAGTTGGCGTCCTTGACGGTCGTCAGCTCCTCGGACTTGACCTGCTGCACGTTGTAGCTCAGGGCCTTCTCCTGACGTTTGATGCCGAGGGCCGTCACCACGACGTTCTCCACCGCCACGGCCGAATCGCGGAGCGTAATCCGGAAATCGGTGCGGCTGCCGACGGTCACATCGACCGGCTCGTAACCCAAGTAGGTAACGATCAGGACAGCATTTTCCGCGGGGGGGGGAACTTGCAGCGAGAAGGAGCCGTCGGTATTGGTCGAGGCGCCCACGGTCGTACCTTTGACGATCACCGAAGCTCCGATCACCGGCGCGCCGTCGGCGTCGGTCACCACGCCCTTCACGGTCACGGGCCTGCGGTCGGCCTTCGAAAGCAGAATGTATTTGCCGTCGAAACGGTAGACCACGTCTGTTCCGCGCACCATCTGCGCGAGCGCTTCCGAAAGCGGGCGCGCCTCCACATCGACGCTCACGACGCTGTTGATGTCCACGTCCTTGTTCGACAGGAACAAATAATTGGTTTGGTTCTCGATTTCATTCATCACACGCTCCATGCTGACGCCCGACAGACGGATCGTCACCGCATTATTCTGAGCGTATGACCGTGTGGCATAGAACGATGCGCACACGACAAAAAAGAGTGTAAACAGGCATTTAATTTGCTGAATACGTTTTTTGTTCATACTTTTGCAATTAGTTAGTTGTTAGTAGGCTGGGTAGCTGATTAACGGCCGACCGCGGCTTGCGGATGTTGCGACCATCTGCAAGTTTTTTTAATTTGCCCCGGACGACCGGCGAGGGTCATTGTTCGGCTCTTCTCATAGGCAGTCTTTTCGTTTTTTTCAGGTTTATAAATTGGTTATCGTATGACGATCGTTCCGTTGTCTTCGCTGCGCGTATAGGTGAAATCCGAGGCCATCTGCAACAGGCGCAGCGCCGAATCGACGCCGTCCGAAATGCGGATCTTGCCGTGGTTGTAATCGACCTCCGGCATCCGGGCGCGGTCGATCCGTATCTTCACGCCGAAGCTCTTTTCGAATTTGTGCATCAGCTCCCCGAACGAAAGGCCCTTGATGCTGATCATCCCTTCGGTCCAGAGGTAGTCGTCCATGCTGCCGATCGCATTCAGGTTCAGCCGCCGCCCCGCCAGCCGCACCTCCTCGTTGGGCTTGAGGACGAACTGTTCGCCGGGCGTCAGGCGGTTGGTCACCTTCACGCTTCCGCGCAGCAGGGCCGCCGAGAACAATCCCTCGCGCTCCTCGGCCATCACGTCGAATTTGGTTCCCAGCACCTCGACGTCGCAGGCGAACGTCTCGACCACGAACGGATGCGCGGGATCGTGCTCGACATCGAACATCGCCTCGCCCGCAACCTTCACGCGCCGCTCGCCCCCGGCGAACACCAGCGGATACTCCAGCCGGGTTCCCGCATTGAGCCAGACCTTGGTGCCGTCCTGCAACTCCATGCTCAGGTACTGTCCCGCAGGCACTTCGAGCGCCGTCGTCCGCCGCGCCCACTCTCCGATCCGGTCGTCGGCAAGCATCCGCGCGAGACCGACGCCGACGACCGCCACCGCGGCCAGCTCCGCGGCATAACGCACGATGCGGCGCAGCGGAATGCGACCCAGTGAAATGCGCCGCGCCGCCTTCCTCGCAAGCGCAGGCGACAGCACGTCGGGACCGTAAATGACCGAAGCGGCCATCACTTTGTCCAGCTCGTCCAATTCGCGCATATGCGCGGGATCGGCGTCGAGCCAGTCGAGCACCTGCTCCGTCTCGGCATCGGTCGCCGTATTTTCCAAATATTTATAGATAAGTTCCGGATTCATCTCTCTCTCTTCGTCTGTTTCTATAAAAACGAATAAGTGCGCCCGATTCCCAATCAGACGCACTTGGATTTGCTAAAAAAATATTTTTAATAATTCACGCTCTCGAATTCAGGATCGCAAAATATTATCCGACAGCAACATAAGCAGCACGGGCAAATAATCCTTCAACGCCACGCGCAGCTGCTTCACGGCCTTTTCCAGTTCGAATTCGACGCGCCGCACGGTGATGCCGTACTTTTCGGCGATCTCCTTGTAGCTCAGCTCCTCGAAGCGGCGGGCGACGAACACTTCGCGTGTCAGTTCGGGCAGGCGGTCGAGCGACTGCCGCACGATCGCGGCCACCTCCGCCGAGAAAATCTCCTCAGGATTGAACGCCTGCAGCGACCGTATGTCGGCCGCCAGCACCCGCCGCCTAAGCTCGTACACCTCCTGCTCGATCTTGGCATGCAGGCTTTGGGCGCGCAGCCAGTCGAGGCATTTGTTGCGGACGATAATCAGGATATAGGCCTGCAGGTTGGCATCGGCGGGAATCCGCGGTTCTCCCAGAAGGACATGAAGCTGTCCGAGACGAGATCCTCGGCCACCGCCGCGCTCCGCACGTAGCGGCACGCGATCGCTTCGAAGCGCGCGCGCCACGTAGCGAACAGGCGGCCGAATTCGGCCGTCGTCATCGCAACGGACTCGCGTCCCTGTATTCGCACGGCGGTCTTCTCCACGTCCACTCCCGGTTTTATTCTACGATGATTTCATCCACGAACATATGCGCCTTCTGTCCGGCCGCGCCGTGCCATGCCGGAATCGGATCGACCGTACGGGCCACCACGCGCAGGTAGCGGGCCGAGGTTTCGGGGAAGAGCACCTTGAACGGCTTGACGCCGTCGGGGCTGCCGGCCGTCTCCTGCGGCACGGACATCAGCGCCGCCTCGGTGAACTCGCTGCCGTCGTCCGAGAGGTAGACCCCCACCGACGAAGGCGGGAAAACCCACTCGCCCTTCTCGACCAGCGATTCGACGGTCACCGCCGAATAGGGCTTCGCCCCCTGCATGTCGATCGTAACGTCCAGCGGCTCGTTCAGGAACCCGATCCACGCGCCGTTCGAATAGACGGGACCTCCGCGGTAACCGTCCACCAGCAGCGAAGCGCCGCCGTAGGTATATTTGAGCGTCGGCGCGGCGTTCAGCGCGATGCGCCGTCCGGTCGCCTTGTTGAAATCGAATTTCCGCGCATAAACCGGCGTCTGCATGCCTTCGCGCAGGGCCGCGGCCTTGAACGTGCAGCTTTCGCCGATGGTCACCGGCGCCTTGTAAAGCGGACTCGAAGCCGTGGGATCTGAGCCGTCGAGCGTGTAACGGATCGGCGCACCGCCCTGTGTGGTGAGGGTCATCACGACGCCCCCCTTCTCCGGATCGACCGCATACGAAGCCGTCACCCCGAAGATATGCTTGGCGAACTCATATCCCATCTGAGAATAGATTTCGTCCATCCTGAAACTGCCGATGAAGCGGTTCCAGTCCTTCGTTTCGGGCAGACACCACTGCACCTCGCTCAAGGCGGCCAGACGCGGCAGAAGCATGTATTCGAGGTGTTCGTCGCTCAAGACGTATTCGGTCCAGAGGTTGGCCTGCACGCCGAGAATATGTTTCTGCTGTTCGGGCGTCAGCTCCGGGAACGCCGGATCGTACGAATAGACCTGCTCCATCG
>OBAQ01002088.1_pt1 | contig 11836 bp, 10 predicted proteins | sample 1517821 | NCBI WGS metagenome assembly OBAQ01 (sample SAMN04571705, study PRJEB22368) | human gut metagenome | biome: human gut; material: stool | host: Homo sapiens | place: Luxembourg | collected 2012-09-27
CACGGTACGCCGTCGTCGCCGCACCTCGTCTTGGCGAAAAATCCGGTTTCTCCCCGCGCCGCAGGTGGAAGAAGAGCACGCGCCGGGAGGGCGCGGAACATCCCTCTTAGCATTTGAGAATAGGAAGTGAAGTATATGGAAAACAAAGGCGGAAAGCGCCTGGCCCCCACCGGCGAGCCGGTGAAAACCACACCTCCGGCCACCGCGGCCGACGAGGTAAAGACCCCCGCGGAGCAGCCCGCCCCCGCGGAGAGCGCCGCACCCGCCCCGGCGGAGACGGCGGCCCCTGCGGCCAAGCCCGCCAAAAGCCGCGGCCGCAGACTGTGGGACGACTACGGCTACCTGCTGGTGACGCTGGCGGCGGTGTTCGTGCTGTTCAAGGTGCTGCTGCAGCTGGCCTATGTGCCCAGCGGCTCCATGGAGACCACCATCCCAACCAAGTGCCTGCTGGTGGGCTGGCGTCTGCCCTATGTGGTGTCCGATCCGGTGCCGGAGCGCGGCGACATCGTCACCTTCTGGGACGAGGAGCTGAACAAGGTCCTGGTAAAGCGCGTCGTCGGCCTGCCCGGTGAGACGCTCTCCTTCAAGAACGGCTATACCTACGTCAACGGCGAGAAGCTGGATGAGAGCTACCTGCCCACCCAGGGCATCACCACCCTGCCGGACAGCATGGCCGACAAGACCTTCACCGTGCCGGAGGGCTGTATGTTCGTCATGGGCGACAACCGCACCGGCTCCAACGACAGCCGCTTGCTGGGCGAGCCCTATATTCCGGTGGAGGCCGCCCAGGCGCGGATGCTGGTGGCCATCTCCGTGGGCAGTGACCAAAGCTGGCAGGGCGTCCGCTGGATCGGCTGAGAAGGGAGACGGGGAGACATGGAAAGAAAACGTTTCAGCGGCGTCATGCTGCTGTTCATCGTGCTGGCGGTGGTGCTCATTACCCAGGTGGTGGGCAACCTCGGCCGTTCCGGCGACGTGAGCTACAGCGATATGCGCGCCTATTTCACGGCGGAGAAGGTCAAGTCCTTCACCGCCACCGACACGCGCCTGGTGGCGAAGCTGCAGGACGGCTCCAGCGTCAGCTGCGCCCTCCACAGCTTCGACACGTTTTATAACGACATGAACGATCTGGTGGTGTCCCAGGCGGAAAAGGGGGTCATCACCAGCTATGACTACGCCGCCGGCAGCGAAAACGGCTGGCTGCGTACCCTGCTGCCCTATGTGTTGGCGGCCATGGCCTTCATCCTGCTGATGAACCTGATCGCCCGTATGGGCGGCCTGGGCGGCGGCGCCGTCAACGATAAAATGGCCCGCTTCGGCGAGGCCCGTATCCAGGATATCCCCTCTGACGGCAAGAAGGTCACGTTCAAGGACGTGGCCGGTGCCGATGAGGAGAAGGAGGAGCTGGAGGAGATCGTCCAGTTTCTGCGCGATCCCCAGCGCTATACCGAACTGGGCGCGCATATTCCCAAGGGCGTGCTGCTGGTGGGCCCTCCGGGCACCGGCAAGACGCTGCTGGCCAAGGCCGTGGCCGGCGAGGCGGACACCGCCTTCCTGTCCATCTCCGGCTCCGATTTTGTGGAGATGTATGTGGGCGTGGGTGCCAGCCGCGTCCGCGACCTGTTCGAGCAGGCCAAGAAGCAGGCTCCGGCCATCGTCTTCATCGATGAGATCGACGCCGTGGGCCGCCAGCGCGGCAGCGGCCTGGGCGGCGGCCATGACGAACGCGAGCAGACCCTGAACCAGCTGCTGGTGGAAATGGACGGCTTCGCCGCCAACGAGGGCGTGGTGGTCCTGGCGGCCACCAACCGCGTGGACATTCTGGACCCGGCGCTGCTGCGCCCCGGCCGGTTCGACCGCCAGGTGTTCGTGGGCCTGCCGGATATCAAGGGCCGCGAGGAGATACTGAAGATACACGCCAAGGGCAAGCCTCTGGCGGAGGATGTGGACCTGGGCTCCGTGGCCCGCGCTACCTCCGGCTTTACCGGTGCGGATCTGGAGAACCTGCTGAACGAGGCGGCGCTGCTGACCGGCCGCCGCGGCCAGCGCTTCATCACCGAGGAGGCCATCCACCAGTCTGTCATCAAGGTCATCGCCGGCCCGGAGAAGCACAGCCGCGTGGTGCCCGAGGCCGAGCGTCGGCTCACTGCCTATCACGAGGCCGGTCACGCCGTGGTCATGCAGGCCCTGCCGGACCTGGACCCCGTACATCAGATCACCATCGTTCCCCGCGGTCAGGCCGGCGGCATGACCATCTATCTGCCGGAGGAGGACCGTTCCTACCTGTCCCGCCGTTATATGCTGGACCGGGTGGCCGGTCTGCTGGGCGGCCGCGCCGCCGAGGAGATGATGCTGGGCGATATCTCCACCGGTGCTTCCAGCGACATTCAGCGGGCCACGGCCATCGCCCGCAAGATGGTAGGCACCTACGGTATGTCGTCCAGGCTGGGCAACGTGGCCTTTGACGCCGGCACCGACGAGGTGTTCATCGGCAAGTCCATGGCCCACACCCGCCCCTACTCCGAAAAGACGGCGGCGGAGATGGACGCGGAGATCCGCGCCATCATCGACGAGGCTTACGAAAAATGCCGTGAGATACTGGCTCGGTACAAGACGGAGCTGACGGCGGTGGCGGAGTACCTGCTGGAGCACGAGACCATGGACGGCGATACGTTCAAGACATATTTCACGCAAAGCGGCGAAAGCCGTCAGTAAGAGTGATATAACGATATGCGGAACCGGCAGGCGCATCTGCGCCCGCCGGTTTTTGCGCAAAAAGCGGCACCGGTTTTGTGCACAATGACGGGACAGACCGTCCGCCATAGGGAGACAATCAAGGGGGAAAGTTTACCAACACAGGGCGTTTGTCCTCTGAACAAGGACATGCTGGCGATCATTACGGATTCTTAACGCCATGTCGCTGATGCAAAAGCTGTGATTTTTAGAGGTTGTTACAATTGTTTTTGCCAAATATTTTCGCTAAAATACACATATTCTGTGAGCGGTCAACAGGCTTGACCGCTGCAAGGTGAATTTAGGAGGAATTACCATGAAAAAGTTTTTAGCAATGATGCTGGCGCTGGTCATGGCTCTGTCTCTGGTGGCCTGCGGTGAGCAGGGCGACAGTCAGAAGGGTGATGATTCCGCTTCCGGCGACAAGGTCGTCAAGATCGGCGTGTTTGAGCCCACTTCCGGTCAGAACGGCGGCGGCGGCAAGAAGGAGATCCTGGGTATTGAGTATGCCCACTCCCTGAAGCCCACCGTTACCATCAACGGCGAGGAGTACAGTGTGCAGTTGGTCTATGCGGACAATGCTTCCGACCAGGCTAAGGCACCCACTGCCGCGCAGACCCTGATTTCCCAGGGTGTGTCTGTGGTGATCGGTACATATGGTTCTGCTTGCGCGATTGCTGCCGGCCCTCTGTTCGAGAGCGCTAAGATCCCTGCCATCGGCACTTCCTGCACCAACCCCCAGGTGACTGCGGGCAATGACTACTACTTCCGTGTCGGCTACATTGATCCGTTCCAGGGCGCTGTGATGGCCAACTTTGCGTTCAATGAGAAGGGTAGCAGCAACTGTGCCCTGATCATCGAGTCCGGCGATGACTACTCCGCTGGTTTCGGCAACTACTTCCGTCAGGAGATGGAGCGTCTGGGCGGCAAGGCTACCACTCTGGAGTTCCAGAAGGGCGAGGCTGACTTCTCCACTATCATGGCTTCCATCAAGTCCGAGGGTTACGACGGCATCTTTGCTCCTGTTTCCATCGAGACCGCGGCTATGATTATCTCTCAGGCCCGCGATGCCGGCATCACCTGCCCCATCATGGCTGGCGACACCTGGGATGACATCTCCATCGCCCAGCGTACCGGCAGCAAGGCTACCGATATTTACTTCTCCGCTTTCTTCGATGCCGCCGATACCACCAATGAGGCCGGTAAGGCTTTCGTGGACGGTTTCACCAAGTGGGTGGCTGAGGATGCGACCCGCGTGGAGAACAACGGCGGTGTGTCCGACGTTATCTCCAGCGTGACCCCCTGCGGCTATGACGCTTACATGGCAGCTGTGGGCGCGATCGAGGCGGCCCAGTCCACTGACGGCGCCACCATCCGCGATGCGCTGGCAACTCTGGAGATCTCTGGCCTCATCACCGGTGACCTGAAGTTCGACGAGAACGGCGACGCTATCAAGAACTACGCGGTTATCAAGACCATCGAGAACGGTGAGATTGTGTACTTCAGCACCTTCAACGGTTTGGAGTAAAAGACGGCATACGTCGAGTCTGAGACGAACCTCATTGTAGGATAACAGCCATTGTGGGGGGAGCGTGCGCTCCCCTCACAATGCAACTTTCATGACTCTTGCGTTTTTGGATGCCGATGGCATCGCCCCCGGTCTCCGAAAGCGCAAGATTCATATAAGGAGGATGCTTTACTTATGCATGACGCAGCGTATTATATCGACTTGCTGCTCTCCGGCGTAACGGTGGGCAGCCTGTATGCGCTGATCGCTATCGGCTATACGATGGTGTATGGCATACTGCGTCTGATCAACTTCGCACACGGTGACATCTTTATGATGGCGGGCTTCTTTATGGTGTATGCCGCCACCTGGATGCCGATGGCAGTGTGTATTCCCCTGGTACTTATTGCCACAGTGGCGTTGGGTGTTCTGATCGAAAAGGCGGCATACAGCCCCCTGCGTACCGCGCCCCGCATGTCAGTGATGATATCGGCCATCGGCGTCAGCTATTTGCTGCAGAATCTGGCCACCTATATCACCGGCGGTATCGCCCGTGCGTATCCCGACATCCCGTTCCTGACCCAGGTGATGCAGGTGGGCAGTCTGAATGTCAAACGTATCACCATTATCACCCCCATTTTGACTATCTTGCTGGTGGTGGTGTTGGTCATTCTTATCCAGAAGACTAAGATCGGCATGGCCATGCGTGCGGTATCCCGCGACTTTGAGACGGCGCAGCTCATGGGCATCAAGATTAACAGCGTTATTTCCGTGACTTTTGTTATCGGTTCGCTGCTGGCGGGCGTGGCCTCTATTCTGTACTTCTCCAACTATGGTCAGGTCAGCCCCATGATCGGCGCTATGCCTGGCCTGAAAGCCTTTGTAGCGGCGGTGTTCGGCGGTATCGGCTCGATCCCCGGTGCGGTGATCGGTGCGTTTATCATCGGTATCTGCGAGTCGCTTATCAAGTCCAACGCCGATATGGCCGTGTTCAGCAATGCCTTTACGTTTGCGCTGTTGATCGTGATCCTGCTGTGCAAGCCCAACGGCTTGTTCGGCGAAAAACTGACGGAGAAGGTGTGAGATATGAAGAACAATAAGAAAAGAAATCTGTTGCTGTCTCTGATCCTCGCCGCCGTCTGCCTTGCTTTCCTGCTGTATGTGGACAAGTTCCAGCACTATTCCATGTTGGCGACCGTGCTGAAAAAGGGCGCGATCTACTCCCTGGTGGCAGTGTCGTTGAACTTGCTGAACGGCTTTACGGGTCTGTTCTCTTTGGGACAGGCGGGCTTTATGATGATCGGTGCGTATACTTATGCAATCCTGACTATTCCCGTGGCTTCCCGCGCTGCCGTGTATCAATATTTTGACGGTGGTATCGTGCAGTTCTGCCTGCCCATGGTGGTGGGTCTGATCCTGGCCGGCGTGGTGCCGACGCTGTTTGCGTGGCTTATCGGCCTGCCAGTGCTGAAGCTGAAGTCCGATTATCTGGCCATTGCCACGCTGGGCTTCGCTGAGATCATGCGCGCTATCATTCAGTGGAACAAGGTGGGCCCGCTGACCAACTCCTCTAACCTGCTGCGGCAGTTCGCCAACTTCGACAGCGTGCTGTTCCCGTTCATTGTTTCCGGCATCTGCATCGCTATTATCGTGCTGATCATCAACTCTACCTACGGTCGTGCCTTCAAGGCGATTCGCGATGATGAGGTGGCGGCAGAAGCTATGGGTATCAATCTGGCCAAGCATAAGATGCAGGCGTTCCTGATCAGCTCCTTCTTTGCCGGTATCAGCGGCGCGCTGCTGGCCATGTTCCAGGCCAGTATCCAGGCCAACGCCTTCACCTCCACCATGACCTATGAGATACTGCTGATTGTGGTCATTGGCGGTATTGGCTCCGTGACCGGCTCCATTCTGGGCTCTTTCCTGTACATCGCCTGCTCCGAATGGTGGCTGCGTTTCCTGGATGACCCCATGCCCTATCTGGGTGTGAACATCCCATTCATGCGCGGCGGCTTCCGTATGCTGGTGTTCTCGGTGATCATTATGATCGTGGTGCTGTTCTTCCGCAAAGGCATCATGGGCGACAGGGAGTTCTCGTGGGATGCCATCATCAACTTCTTCGGGAAGCTGTTCAAAAAGAAGGATAAAGCGGCGAAGGAGGTGACGTCCAAATGAGCAAGAACGTATTGTCCGTGGAGAACGTCACCATGCAGTTTGGCGGCGTGGTGGCCGTGGATAATCTGAGCCTTGAGGTAAACGAGGGCGAGATCGTGGCGCTGATCGGCCCCAACGGTGCCGGCAAGACCACGGCGTTCAACGTCATCACCGGTGTGTACGCCCCCACCAACGGGCGGGTGCGCTTCAATGAGGCGTGCATCGTCCGCAACCATCCCACCGGCAAGATGAAGAAGATGTACAAGGGCGAGCACGCCGATATGTACACCGTCCAGTTCGCCCCGGAGGAGGAACTGGACGAGGCGGCGCTGAAGGCGTGGAAGGAGGGGCAGAAGGCGCTGGATGCCTATGCCTTTACCGACCATGTGCTGGCCCCCACGCCGGATAAGATCACGGCGCTGGGTATGGCCCGCACCTTCCAGAACATCCGTCTGTGGAAGACCCAGACGGTGTTTGACAATGTGCTTATCGCCAAGCATATGCGGCGCACCAGCAATCTGTTTACCGCGGCGTTCCACCTGAACGCCAAGGAGGAGATGCAGCAGCGCGCCGAGGTGCTGGAGCTGCTGAAGGTAGTGGGCCTGGAGGATGTGCAGAACGAGCTGGCTACCAGCCTGCCCTACGGCAAGCAGCGCCGGCTGGAGATCGCCCGCGCGTTGGCCACCGAGCCCACGCTGCTGCTGCTGGATGAGCCGGCCGCCGGCATGAACCCACAGGAGACGCTGGAGCTGGCGGAGTTCATCAAGGAGATCCGGGATCACTTCCACAAGACGATCCTGCTGATCGAGCACCACATGGACCTGGTCATGGGCATTGCCGACCGCATTTATGTGCTGGATTTCGGCAAGCTGATCGCCAAGGGCACACCGGAGGAGATACAGAACAACGAGCGCGTCATCGACGCATACTTGGGGGTGGCAGAAGATGCTGAAGATTGAGAATTTGTGTGTGTCTTACGGCGGCATCAAGGCGCTGCGCGGCATCAGCCTTGAGGTACCCGACGGCAAGATCGTCACCCTGATCGGCGCCAACGGCGCCGGCAAGTCCACCACGCTGCGGACTATCTCCGGCCTGGTAAAGGCGGACAGCGGCTCCATCACCTATGACGGACAGGAACTGCTGGGCAAGCCCATCAACAAGATCCTGGAGGCGGGCATCGCCCAGTCCCCGGAGGGCCGGCGGGTGTTTGCCAACCTGACCGTGTTGGAGAACCTGAAGGCCGGCGCGTACCTGCGGAAGGACAAGGACGGCATCGAGAAGGACATCAAGTGGGTGTATGAGCTGTTCCCTCGGCTGGAGGAGCGCAACTGGCAGCTGGCCGGTACGCTGTCCGGCGGCGAGCAGCAGATGCTGGCCGTGGGCCGCGCGCTGATGAGCCGCCCCAAGTTGCTGATGCTGGATGAGCCGTCGCTGGGTCTGGCGCCGCTGGTGGTGCAGGGCATCTTTGATATCATCCGCACCGTCAACGAGCAGGGCGTCACCGTGCTGCTGATCGAGCAGAACGCCAACATGGCGCTGAAGATCGCGGACTACGCCTATGTGCTGGAGACGGGCAACATCACCAAGTCCGGCACCGGCGCGGAGCTGCTGGCGGACGAGTCCATCAAGGAAGCCTACCTGGGCAAAAAGAAGAGCTGAACAAACATCCCCCGGCCGTCAGGCTGGGGGATGTTCATTTTGCGGATTGCCTTTCCTGCGTGAAGTTGTTATAATAGCCGGGAATATGACAGAGAAGGCGGTGTATGCAATGGCATATGCAATGATGGGGCTGGCGGCGCTGGCGGGCGGTGTGATCCAGCCACTGACGGGCTTTGGCGCGGCGGTCATTATGATGGTGGCGGCCAGTGCGTTTTACGACATGACCATTGCGCCCACCATCGTGGCGCTGATCTGCATGGCCCAGTCCGGCACCATGACGTGGATGTACCGCAAGCACATCGATGTAAAGCAGATCGCGCTGCCCATCGGGCTGTACACCGTGTGCAGTCTGGTCATCATCAATCTGCTGGGGAATTTCGACCTGCACGTGCTGACGGCGTTGTTCGGGGCGTTCCTGATCGCGCTGGCGGCGTACTTCCTGCTTTTTGCCAAGCGGGTGAAGCTGGACCAGCCCGGCTTGGCGGCGGGGCTGGTGTGCAGCGCCTTCTCCGGGTGCTGCGCCGGGGCGTTCACCATCGGCGGGCCTATGATGGCGCTGTATTTCGTCGCCATCGCCCGGAGCAAGGAGACGTATGTAGGCAATATGCAGTTCCTGTTCTTCACCACAAACCTCATCAACTTCACCATGCGGACGGTGCGGGGCTATTTCAGCGCGGCACTGCTGCCTATGGCGGGGCTGGGTATGGCGTGCATCCTGCTGGGGCTGTGGATCGGTACACGGCTGAGCCGGAAGATGTCCGGCGACGTGGCCCGGCAGGTGGTGTACATCGGCGTGGGCGTCAGCGGCCTGGTGACGCTGGTGCAGGAGCTGATGAAATAAGATCAAAAAAGAAGCGGCGCACCGCGCCGCTTCTTTTTTTGCTTATTTCCGGAGGAGCGTCTCCACCACACCGTCCAGCCAGTGCCCCTCGAACTGCTCGATGCAGCCGTCGTCGGTCAGCTTGGCCAGAGCCGGGTCGATGGGCATTTTCGCCAGCAGGGGAATATGGTATTCCTTCGCGGCCTCCTCGGTTTTGCCTTCGCCGAAAATATAGAGTTTCTTGCCGCAGTCGGGACACTGGACGTAACTCATGTTCTCCACCAGGCCCACGATGGGGATGTTCATCATTTGCGCCATCTTCACGGCCTTCTGCACCACCATGGATACCAGGTCCTGGGGGCTGGCCACAATGATGACGCCATCCACCGGCAGCGACTGAAACACGTTCAGCGCCACGTCGCCGGTGCCGGGAGGCATATCCACGAACATATAATCCACATCGTTCCACAGGGTATCACCCCAGAACTGCTGCACCACGCCGCCGATGACCGGCCCGCGCCAGATGACCGGGTCCGTCTCGTGCTCCAGCAGCAGGTTCACGGACATCAGCTGTATGCCGGTGGCGGTGGTCACGGGCACGATGGCGTCGCCCTGCGCCACGGCCCGGCCGTGGATGCCGAAGGCTTTGGGGATGGACGGGCCGGTGATGTCCGCGTCCAGAATGGCGGTGCGGTAGCCCTCCCGCCGCAGCGCCACCGCCAGCTGGCTGGTGACCATGGACTTGCCTACGCCGCCCTTGCCGGACACCACGCCGTAGACCTTACCGACGCGGCAGCCAGGGCGGAGGGGCTTTTTCTCAAATACGTTTACTTCCTTGCGCTCACCGCAGCTTTCGCCGCAGGTGCTGCAATCGTGGGTGCAATCGCTCATAACAGGTTCTCCTTTTAAATATTCTTACAGCTCGTCCCCGGCGGTGTAGACATAGCCGCACAGGGGACATTTGGGGTAGTCGAAATCGTGGGCAAAGCCGCATTTCGGGCATCGGCGCTGGTGCAGGCCGGGGTCGTTGCCGCTGGGCTGGGAAACGCCGCCAGTGAAGAATTCCAGCTTGCCGCAGGCGGGGCACGCCATAATGGACACGTCCAGCGCACCGGCCATCAGGTTGGGCAGGTCGCCGAATATCCAGCTGGTCCTGCCCAGCTGCAGCTTGTGCTGGCCGACGAACTGCATGGCCGTGCCGCAGCGGAGACAGTCAAAATGGGGCATGGCAGCCTCCTTTCGCTCTTTTATATATGGTATAGCACGATTTGAGGGGATTTGCAAGGGGGGACAGAGTGCGGTGCCCTCTTGAGTGCGTTGTAGGGGGCATCCGTTTGCCCTTTCGTAGGGGCGGACAGAGTCGTCCGCCCCTACGCATTTTTATGCGGGACGCCGCCCCTGCGCGCCCTAAGGATGTTCTCTGGTTGACGCATATTCATCTATGATATAGTTAGCGTATCTGGCTGCCTGCCGTTCTCTGCCTACAGGCGTTAGTTGAATGGTATTGATCCATTGATAGTAATGCGTCAATTCATGGGCCAAGGAAAGAAGGATCGACGCCAGGGCATTGTCTTTCCCTAAATGGTTCGCTAATTCATTATAATCACCCGCTGCAATTCGGATATACGGCTCATCCAAGTATGAAAAAGGTTCAAAAAAGCTTCCTACTACATGATCGCCATCTTTTGTGCGAATGGTTTTTGCTCCTTTGACATAAACAACGACTCTTAGCGGAAAGTAATATTGGGTTCTCAGCCAAATCGCGAATTGTAAGCACGCACGTTTTACTTCGGGGTGCGTATTCCTGTCGTATCGAAATCGCAAGCCGGTTCTTCTGAGGGAATTATCTGGAAGGTTCTTTTCCCAATCAGTAATTGTCCAAATATGCATATCCCGACCTCACAGCTTCGTGACGGTCACGTTTTCCTTGCCTTGCAGATAGGCCATCTCTCGCTTCTGGCAGGTGAACAGCAATATCTGGCGCCTTTGGCTTTCCTCCAGCAGATAGTCCAGCGCTGCGTGGAGCCGTTCGTCGTCGAAGGTCACCAGCGCGTCATCCAGAATGAGGGGCACCCGCTTGTCGGCGGGCAGCACCATGTCGCAGATGGCCAGCCGCACCGCCAGATACAGCTGGTCGGCGGCACCCTGACTCAGCAGGCGGACGCTGCGACCCACCGGGTCGCCGGCGGGCTCGGCGGACAGGGAGAAGTCCCGGCTCAGCAGCACACGGTCATAGCGCCCGCCGGTGATGGCGGAGAAGATCTCCGCCGCCCGTGCGCCCAGCGCCGGGGAAAAGCGGTTCTGCAGCACGGTGTTGGCCTGTGACAGAGCGTCCATGGCCAGCGCGATGGCATCATATTCATCCTGCAGGGCGGTCAGCTGCTCCTGCTTCTGCGCCAGCTGGGCCTCCAGATCGCTGGAGCGATCCAGCGCGCGGATGCGGCCGGTGAGGGTGTCGAACCGGGTGCGCTCCTGCGCCAGCAGTGCCTGTGTGCGCGCCAATTCCGCGGCGGCCTCCTCGCGTGAGAGCGCAGGGCGCTGGATAGAGCTTTCGGCGGCCGGCTGTTCCGGCAGCTGCGCCCGCAGGGCATCCCGGTACAGGGCGGCCTCCCGGGCCGTCTGCCGGGCGTCGGCCAGCGCGGTCTTGCGGCGCCGGGCGTCTGACAGGGCCAGCTGTATGCCGGACAGATCGGCAGCGGCGGGGGCGAAGACGCGTACCTGGGTCAGCAGATCCCGCAGCCGGCGGCGGCAGGCATCTTCACTGTCCGCGGCGGAGACTTCCGCCCGGCGGGCAGCCTCGGCGGCCTCATCTGCCTGCTGCCGCAGGGGGAGATATTCGGCGATCTGCTTTTTTAGTTCGGCGCGCTGCGCTTCGGCAAAGGCATGGTTCTCCCGGATGTTCCGACGGCGGATAAGCATGGCGGCGACGGTCAGACCGATGCCCATCCCGGCCATGCCGATGA
>OBAQ01002106.1_pt1 | contig 11756 bp, 15 predicted proteins | sample 1517821 | NCBI WGS metagenome assembly OBAQ01 (sample SAMN04571705, study PRJEB22368) | human gut metagenome | biome: human gut; material: stool | host: Homo sapiens | place: Luxembourg | collected 2012-09-27
TAATGATTGAGTTTGGCCGAAAAATCTATCAGGAATGCCTGAAAGAAATCGAGGAAAACATCCGTCAAAGTGAGTTTAGAAAAAAACTACTATGTCGCATACAAAGCGGACCGGAGAACACTTCTTACAACATTTGGAAACCTGGAAATCGAAAGAGCTTATTATAAGCCTAAAAATGGCGGGAAATCTGTATATCTGCTTGACAAATATGTAGGACTTGCCCCACATGACAAGGTGAGTCTTGCCGTAAAAAACACGATCCATGAGCTGGAAGTCGAATTAGAGGAATAGATCCCTGTTTAAAAGAAAAAGATAAAAAATCTTCATATTCAGGCAGACGAGGATCACGTTGCCCTTCAGTTCAGTAAAAAGAAAGGGGACCTGACTGTAAATGAAATGGGTAGAAAAGCAATACCGCCATGCCCAAATTGATCTTATTGTATGAGGATATTGTGCGCGATGGTACGCTATCTTTAAACACAAAGTGGTTGCAAAATAAAGGTAAGTAGTTATATAATGATGGAAGAGTTATATGTTTCAAGACATAAAAGGAACGGAACAAAGATGATAAGAAATGTTGAAAATGCAAGATTAAATCATTTGGTTAATAAATATGCAGTAAAAAGGAATAATGAAATAGTGCTGGATGAAAACACCAATTTGATAGATGATTTGGGATACGATTCCATAAGCATAATACAATTGCTTACGGAAATAGGGAATGATTTGGGAGTTTCAATAGAGTATTCTTTTGAATTTACATCCTTTAGATATTTATATATGTTTTATTGTATTCATAGTATGTTTAATGAGTATTATAAAAGGTATTTGGGAATTACAAAAGATGGTAAAATAAGTAAGAATATAGTAGTATATTGTTCAAAAAATAGAAACCATCCAATAAATAAAAGATATCTTTATTCGGGCATTATAACTTACTATAACCAAAATTGGATTTTGTCATGTGATAGCAAAAACAAAGAATATTTTTGGGGAGAAATGAAACATATTACATTAGAAAACTATGATACTATAATGCAGAAATTAGTAATTGATGGTTATGAAATTAGAAAGATGTATAGAATGATTATTGATAAAGAAGTTGATGTGCGAGAGGAGAAAGAGGAAGAATATGATTATATTTATATTGATGAGATGAGAAAATATGTAGCAAAAAGTGAAGAAAAAACGATTGGATATTGTAAGGTTTCGGACATAGACTTTGGATTTGGAAATATAGTTGTGTATATAGATGAAAACTATCGACGCCAAGGCCTGGGTTCAACCTTACTAAATATGATGATACAGAAATGTTTAGAATTAAATATTAATTCGGTTTATGTTGTGGATTCTTCAAATAACTCATCTATTAATCTTGCTGCAAAGTTTGGATTTTCGATTGCCAGTATGGAAGTGATTATATCAAAAACTGTCTAGATAAATTGAGATGAGTTGATGGAAGGTTAAGCAAAACACCCCATTGACGAACAACTTAAAATATGATACATTAATACTGATATTAGCAAATGCTTGATCCACGCTTGTTAGGGAAAATTTATTCCTAACAGGCGTTTTTTAGTTGGAGGAAGGAGAAAACAGATGAATTATAAGTATGTGCGGATACAAGGAAGAGAAGATTCTTATATTACAAAGTATCCCAAAGGAATTTTTAGTCTATGTTGGAATCTTGTAAATGATGGAGTGATGGAACAGAGCGAAAATGACTTGTTTATAAGCATTGATGAATGGTTTAAATGCAACCTGCCGGAACCGGAACCATGCGTAAACCGTGAAAAAGTTATTACATTTTTTAAATGTGATTCTGCAAAAGAAATGTACTCGAAACTGAAACCGGCAATGAAATTATTGGATAAATACAATAGAGCGTATGATGTTGTCTACACGAATTTTGTTGGAACAATTGTTTATGAAGATGAGTGGCAAATTGCAGTCAAAGTGAAAGATGGAGAAATGATTTATTAAGGGAAAGGGGCTAAACAATGATATTTAGAGCAAGCAACGGAGCAGAAATTCTGGATAAAATAGAGATTGATGAAGAGGAAGCATTAATTCAATATCCTTCTATTAATCATGCGTTGGTTATCGTAAAATGCGAGGATGATTATTTACTTGGTTATCACAAATGGAGAGATGATTGGGAGACTTTTGGCGGTTTGCGGGAAGAGGGAGAAGGTATAAGGGAATGTATTGTTAGAGAAACTGAAGAAGAACTTGGCTTGAAAAATGTAAACTTTGAGTATTTAGGAATTGTTCATTATAATATGCCGCCCGGATATTGGAATAAAGAGTGGCATGAGGAGTACGGTGGCTTATACGGATTCGTTATTGAAAAAGAAATGCTTGAAATAATTGATCAATGCAGAAAAGATAAGGATGAAATTGGAAAAATTGCATTCCTGTCAGAATTAAAAAGGCGAAGAGAAAAAATAGATGAAATAAATGAAGCCTTGTTAAGATTTTTCTAGCGGAAGGTATTCTTTGATGGTTGCACCTGTGAAGTGGGTATGTTATACTTTAAGACAAGAAGAGAACCAAAAATTGGAAGAGGATAGAGAAACATAAACAGGGAGGGCGAAGTGAAAACAATAATAGCAATTTTCTTGTTGCTCCTGGCAGCTATGGCAAGAGACAAAAATTGGAATTTATTAAAAATACTGCTCTTTTTCGTTGCCATCGGTCTTTTTGTCAGTCATGCGATTGACATTTGGGTAAATAATTTTGGCGCGCTGATGTGAAGGGAAGAGGAATTGGATTATACGTTGTTGGAAAGAGTACAAGGAAGAATTATGAAGAAAATAGTTATGATATTTGTTATTTGGAATTGCTTATTTTTCTTGTTTAGTTGTAGCAATGAAACGCAGAACCAAAATGTACAAAAAGATAGTAAAGAGACAAAAGTGATTTCTGGAAATAAAGAAAATATAGCGAAAAAAGCAACAGGAACCGGCGTCGATATTGCGGATCACGGAACCTTTGTTTTTTTAAGAACTGCGGATGAAAACTATGAATTTTATGACATTGATGAAAAGAAAATTTATGAAGGAACATTAAAAGAAAATTGTGATATTAGTTGCTGGCATACCTATAAACAACATTTATATATAATGGTTCATGACAGGAAAAATAAATCGACTCGGTTAAAAGATATTAATCTGGAAACCAAAGAGGAACACTGGTTAAATGCACCTAATAGTGTTTTTTATATTTATAAGGATAACATCTATTTTCAAGATGAAAAAGAAGATACAGGAGTAGTGGAAAAAACGAATTTAGAATGTAATGCTGTTAAAACTGTAAATTTGAATAGCAATAAAGAGGGAGTCTCTCTTGAATTGATTTACAATGATAAAATGTACTCGGCTAGCCAAAATAAAATATATACTTGTGATCTGGCGGGGGAGCAAAAGCAATGTGTTATGAAGGGACAGGGAATAAAAGAAATTTTCTTTAGTACCTTTGATGTGATTGACGACCGATTATATTTTTTGGCAGAAAATAAAGACACTAAAACATGTGTCTATTGTATATCCCTTGCTTCTTTTGAATTAAAAAAAGTTTGCCAAGATGTTAGTTGTTATGTTTTAGGCGAAAAAGGTATTTATTATGTTTCAGAAGACGATGGAAATGTCTGCTATAAAACATATGAAAATCCAGAAAACACGGAGAAAATAGCGATGGAGAATGGTTCAAACAGCATCTTGAAATATGGAGGTAATGGGTGGTTGATTCAGGAACAAAATTCAATTTCCGATGGACAAATTTATGCGTTTAATGAACTTAAAGGAGAGTCTAAAATTTTGTTTCAAGTGAGTAATGTTGAAAAAATGCAAAAGAAAGGACGATTAATGAAGAAAGACGAAAACATCAGTGACATAGAAATTATCGAATATTATGATATTCAAGAAGATGAACTTTACCAAAATAGAAATATTACGCCGACAAGTGCTTATGCTGTCATAGAAGTTCAGGAAAAGTTTCTGATAGGATATAATAGCTACCGTGAGCAATGGGAGTTTCCGGCTGGAAAAATAGAATCCGGTGAGACAGCGATGGAAGCAGCAAGAAGAGAATTGTACGAGGAGACGCATCAAATTGTGGACGAACTTGAGTTTTGCGGATTGTTTAAGATCTATGATAAAACAAAAAAGGAATACCGGTTTCGTGCAGTATATAAGGGGGAGGCAGAGTCATTAACCGAATTTGTTCCGTGGGAAAATGATGAAATGCTGGGGATTCGGCTCTGGGATTTTGGTGATGAGAGTATATATGTTGATCCGGTTGATACAAAGATGGTAGAAATGCTAATGCGAAAAAATCACTTATGAAAAATTGAAAATCGGTATAACAAAGCCATAAGAGGAGAAGGTTTATGAAGAAAAATTATATTATGATCTGCATGATTTGTGCGCTTCTTTGTTCGTGCAATTCAAACGAATCAAACAAGCAAAATGCTGCAAATAATTCAACTTATAATGCGGAAAAGCAGGAGAAGGAAACGCAAAAGGCAGTTTTTGATGCGTTAGAAAAAAGCGACACACAATGGGGTGACAAAAAAGTAGAAAATAGTAAATTTGTATTTTATGTTTCGAAAAATAGTTTGGTTCAAAAAGAAAAAGAGACAAATGAGAAATCTATTTTGAAGCGGTGGAAAGGCAAGAAAAGTATTTCTTTGTGTTGTACCGAAAGTGAACTTTACTATATCGAAGATATGAGGAGAGTAGGTAGGATTCAATTTGAAAATGAAAAGACGCAGCAGCTTATCACCTATGAAATGCTTGAAAAGGCTGGATATACATTCCCGGATATTTTTGGAATGGTTGTGTATTCCAGACACATTTATCTTCAAATTTCTGGATTAGATGTTATAGAATGTGGACAGAATGGCGAAATAGGGGGTAGAATTGCACGAGATGTTCGCACGGGTGCATTTTGCGGGAATTCATTTTTTTATCGGCGGCGTTCATCGGATGAGATTATTCGGTTTGACTTGGAATCAAAGAAAGAAGCCGTGGTGCGAAAAAAGAAGTACAAGGAGCATGTGCAATATAATAGAATATTTACGGTAGATAATAAACTTTATTACGAACTGGAAGGGGAAATTTATTTATACGATGAAGCAGGAAACGACGTAAAAATTGTCAAGGAAGAAAAGGAATGATTAGAATGGGAAAAAATAGAAAAGCAGCCGCTTGAAAATATTGGAGAAATATGGTAAGATAGAGCGGCATAAAAAATAGTAAAAGACGTGTTAAATGAAAACAATTAATGATTTAAAAAAGATTTTAAAGAAAAGTACACCGGAAGGTATCAATGGTGCCAGAAAAAGTTTATATCAAAGAATGTGTGGCGACAAATATTGTTACTACAATGACATCGTATTATTTTTTGATTTTGTAAGCTATAAAACACCGGAACTTCTGACTATGAATATCGGGATTCCAATTTATAAATGGGGAATAGACAGCCAGAGTTTAAGGGGTATTGAAACGTATGCGGATCATTACGGATTTGTTGAAAGAACTGGATCAATGGATGGAGAATTTTAATCTGACTCAATATGAAGAGGGAAGAAAAGTATATGTGAATCAGTTGAAAATTCGTGATATATTAAAAGAGAAAAAGGCGGTTTGTTTTATTCAGGATGGAAGCATTCTTCCAAGAGATAGCGAGGACAAAATAGAAGAAAATGCTACTCCATTTTATGCACCGGAGGAAATGAGGGAAGTCCTTAAGTTAAGTGAAGATGAAACCGCGGCGGGAATGCTTATAAAGCAGGGAATTACAGCGGTTACAGGTGGTGCTTATTTGGGAAAAACGACGTTGCTTGAAGCTATTCAATCGGGAATTTATAATCATATTAGTGGAGACGGACGAGAGTATGTTATAACGGACGAAAGTGCTGTAAAAGTTTGTGCAGAAGACGGAAGACCTGTAAACAATTTGGACATTTCTCCATTTTTTCAAGAAGAAGTAAATGGCTGCAGTCTGCAAAAATTTAGCGCACAGCATACGAGTGGTAGTACATCGCAGGTGGTAAATATTATCGAAGCATTGTACGCGGAAAGTAAAGTTCTTTTGGTTGATGAGGATAGATCAGCGGCCAATTTTATGCATCGCGATGAGGTAATGCGTGACATAATAGAGAGGGAATCAATCATTCCTTTTACCGATAGAATTAAGGAAATTTCAACTCAAATGGGAGTGTCTCTGGTTTTGGTTATCGGGGGAACAAGTCAATATTTTGGATATGCAGATCAAGTGATTTTGATGGATCATTTTAAGGCGGCAGACATAACAGAAAAGGTAAAGAAATTTGAATTTGCGGATACGAGTAAAAAGACATTAGCTCATTGGACGTACACCAAGAAACTTATTACAAAATTTGACAAAGGAATATTGTTTCACAGCATTTGTACGAAAGGCAGAGCGGCGGTATTTTTCGACGATTATGTCTCAGAACTTACCAATACAGGAAATCCATTTTCGCAGGCACAATTGAATCTGTTGGCGAAGGTGGCCGGTATGGTTTTAGAAATGGGCGAGAGAGGTGAAATAAAAGAAGATGTTGACCGCATACTTTCCCAAGTAGGATACGGAGAAAACTTTGGAAATGGAGACTTTGAACAGATCCGGCAAGTGGATGTGCTTATGTGTTTGTTCCGAATGAGTGGACTTGAATTTGCCAATGAATAGTTCTTTGTCAGCCGGTAAAATTTGGTTGCCATGATTCGAAAATTGTGGTAAAATGAGTTAAATTGTAGTGAGGACATTTCAAGCGACTTGGAGGTGAGGAAAATGGAGATTCATGGAAGCTATTTATTGCTGTATGGAGTGGGAATTATTCTAATGATCGTAAATATGATACAGAGTATCTGCCGCCCCAAAGGAAAATTTTTCAATCCACCACAGATGGAGGAAAAGAGAGATGACAAAACGGTATTTAGAATGAGAATGCTTTATGCTGTTTCGCAGGGCATTTTGCTGATCGGTTTTGTTATTTGTGCGTTTAATTTTCACAATTATGTGGTGGCTATTATTGGCTTAACAGTAGGAAATATATTGCCGATTGTTTTGGTAATGCTGTATGATTCTTATTTGAATATGCGGGAAAATAAACAGATTGAAATTTGAATGCCGTTTATGGGATTGAGGATAAAATGATGATTTTCTTTGATATTGATAACACACTTGTTGATTATAGCAAGAGTGAAAGGGAAGCAATTCGCCTTATTATGGACAAGTATGGTTTGAAATTAGAACAATATGGAAAATGCTGGAAAGGCATTTCCGAGAGATATTTTACGAAATATTTACGGCAGGAGATGTCCTTTCAGGAGCAAGGGGCGCAACGTATCCGGGAACTGTTTAACCAGGGTGGGATGGACGTATCTTTGAAAGCATCAGAAAATATTTTTCTTGAGTATAAAGAAGAGTTGGAACGAAGTTGGGTTCTATTTGATGATGTAATTCCCTGTTTGGAAAAACTCAATACAGTAAACAGAGGAATAGCAAGCAATGGTCAGGCAGAACAGCAAAACCGTAAGCTACGGCAGACAGGAATTGATGCGTATTTCTCTGTGAAAAAATATGCCAGCGAAATGCATTTTGCAAAACCGGATTATCAGTTTTTCCAATCTTTAAAGGAATATTGTGGAAAAGAGAATTTTGTATATGTGGGAGATGATTTGCAGACAGATATTTATCCGTGTTTGGAATTGGGAATAAAGGCAATCTGGATTAATCGAGAGGGGAGAAGTGCGCCGAAAGGTGTGACTGAGATTCGGAGTTTGGAAGAATTAATATAGATTGTAATAATTAATGGATAGAGAGAAGTTTGGTTGAATCAAAAAAACTCATATGCTATACTTGAGGAAAGAAATAATAAACACTTTATATTTGTTTTGTAAGATAATAATTTTGATATATAAGAGGTAAAATAATAGATATAGGAATCAATGCAGGATTTTGTGGAAAGGGTTAAAGTAAACGGACATCAAACAGTTAATTGGTGAAGCAACGGAATATGATAAAAAAGAGAAATTAGAAATAAAGCGTCCAAAAAGCTGGTGTAAGAGTATTAGTGCTTTTGCTAACAGTTTTGGTGGCTTTCTTGTGTTTGGTGTGACAAATAATGATGAATTTATTGGAATGCCAGAAGCAGAAAAGGATGCGGAACTTATAAGTGAGTATATTAAAACTTATCCAGTGTTAGCAGATGTATTTAATCGTCTAAAATATATGGAGCGGCGCGGCAGTGGGTTTAAGAAAATTATGATGGATTATCAGGAACAACCGAATTATTCAGAGGAGAAGAAACCATTATTCGAAGCGGATAATGATGATTTTGTTCTTACACTTTTTAATATGAATTATGAAATGCAGGCTAATTGTGTCGGTCAAAATGTCGGTCAAGATGTCGGTCAAGCAAAGTATCTAAGTGAAATTATTCAATTGATAAGAGAGAATAATAAAATTAGAAAGGCGACTATTGCAAAAGAACTTGGAGTAAGTGAAAAGACGATAGAACGCGAGATGAAAAAGACGAATAAAATCGTTTATATTGGTAGTGGATATAGTGGACATTGGGAGATAAAAGAATAGATTTTGCTAAATAAATTATATAGAGGAGACATTAGCAATATGCCGGAATTATGGGACATATACGATAAAAATAGAAACATCACAGGTAAAACGATAGCGCGTGGAGAGCTTATGGCGGAGGACGAATATCACTTAGTCGTTCAGGTGTGGATAAAGAATGACGAAAATAAATGGCTTATTTCAAAACGTGCAGCGACGAAAAGTCAGGCGCTTAAGTGGGAGCCGACAGGCGGTTCTGTGCTGGCGGGTGAAGGGAGTAAAGAGGGTGCGTTGCGAGAGGTAAAAGAAGAATTGGGGATATCGCTTGACCCGGAAAGTGGGGATTTGTTTCGGTCATTTCAAAGAGAGCAGTTTACGTGGGAAAATCCGGGATTTTTGGATGTGTGGGTGTTTAAAGACAATACTCCGGTAGAAGATGTTGTTTTGCAGCAGGAGGAAACGATTGATGCAAAATGGGCATCATCGGAAGAAATAGTACAACTTATTGAAAACGGAGAGTTTGTGCCATTTGGGAAGGATGAATATTACCGTGAATTGTTATGAAAAAAGTATGAACTTGTGATATGGGAGGAGTTAAATGTTTCAAAGAAAGGTTTATCAAAAGTTAATGATTTGGAAGGAAAAATATGCTTCAAAACAGGCATGCCTTCTTGAAGGAGCAAGGCAGGTTGGCAAGACAACGATAGTAGAGCATTTTGCAAAAAATGAGTATAAATCTTACATAAAAATAGATTTTGCAAATACGACAGAAGAAATTCTCGATATTTTTTCAAATACTGCCAAGTTGGATCTGCTTTTTTTGCGACTGCAGACAGAGACCGGTATTAAGCTTACAGAGGGCGAATCGGCTATTATTTTTGACCAAATTCAATGCAATTCGAAAGCAAGAAACATTGCAAAAGATTTGGTAAAAGATGGAAGATATCATTATATAGAAATAGCGAATTTTTTGTCTGCAAATAGAAAATCTGAGGAGGCGTCAGAGTATAAAATTAAGGTGTATCCGATGGATTATGAAGAATTTTTGTGGGCGGCCGGCAGCGACAGTAATGTGTTTCATGATATATGCAGATTGGATGAAAAAATGGGGAATTTGATCAATCGTAAGCTGATGAGGGATTTTCGATTGTATATGGCGGTGGGAGGAATGCCACAGGCAGTGGAAACCTATATTGCGACAAATAATTTCGACGATGTGGATCGAGTGAAACGACAAATAATTGAGCTGTATTTAGAAGATCTTAACAGAATGGATAAATCCGGAAAACTGGCAAAGATATATAAGGCAATCCCGGTTCAATTGGCATTGAAAAAGAAGCATTTTATATTTTATACAGCAATCGGAAAGCCAAAGACAGAAAAGGATGAAAGAAAGTTGGCGGAGTTGTGGGATTCAAATATTGTGTTGGCGTGTTATCATCTGAAAACCCCCGATATTACAGCGATTCCAAGATACGAATCGGATAAATTCAGATTGTATATGGCAGACACGGGACTACTTGTTACAATGCTGTTTGACAAGTCCGTGGGAAGTCAGCCGGACATATATAATAAACTTTTAAGTGATAAGTTGGATGCAGATCTTGTGTATTTGTATGAAAATGTAGCTGCGCAGATGCTGACTGCCTGCGAAAGGAAATTGTATTATCATACTTGGAAAAAGGAAAACAGTTCACATTTCTATGAAATTGATTTTTTAATTACATTGAAGGAGAAAATAATTCCGATTGAAATTAAGTCATCCGCAGGTAATAATGAGAGGTCAATTTTGGCGTTTGCAGAAAAATATTCAATGTGTGCCGGGAAACAATATCTTTTTTCGCAAAATGATGTATCGCGAAAAGAAAATTTGGAATTAAAGCCGATTTATATGCTTCCATTTTTGTTTGCGGAAGATAGTAAAATGACGTGACATTTCTGGATATTTTTGATAACATGGAAATAGTACAAAATAAATTTAGGAGGAATGACAACATGGGAAGACAGAATACGTATGCAAATCCATTTATTTTGGAGCGAGCAGATCCTTTTATGATTAAGGCGGACGATGGCTGGTATTATTTTACCTTCGTATCCGATGAAGAGGGGTGATGATCCGGAAGGATATGACCGCGTGATCCTGCGCCGGTCAAAGACGGTGGATGGACTTCGTGAGGCAGAGGAGATTACAATCTGGCAGGCGGACGAAAAGACCCATACACATCGTTTTATCTGGGCACCGGAATTGCATTACATCGGTGGAACGTGGTACATTTTTTATGCGGGAAGCAGTGATCCGAAAAACAATTGGGCATTTGACTGCAATGTGCTGGTGTGTGACAGCCGGGATCCTTATACCGGAAATTGGACAGAAAAAGGGAAGTTCCAGAAAACAGAAGGAGATAATTTTTCTTTTACCGGTTTTTCTTTGGACATGACATATTTTGAGGCGGGCGGAAAGCATTATGTGATTTGGGCGCAGCACAATGAGGCGAAAATTTCCTGCCTTTATATGGCACAGATCAATCCGGCGGAGCCTTGGAAAATTATTACAAAACCGATGCTGCTTACCACGCCGGAATACGATTGGGAAAAAGTACGTTATGCAGTAAATGAGGGACCGGCGGTGCTGAAACACGACGGAAAGATTTTTGTATGTTTTTCCGCTTCGGGAACCGGACCGGAGTATTGTGTAGGTGTGCTGGAAGCGGACGAAAATGCGGACTTGCTTGATATTGTGGCGTGGACAAAATTTGACCGCCCATTGCTTACTTCGGAGGACCTTGTTGATGAATATGGCCCGGGTCATAACTCTTTTACAAAGGACGAGGAAGGCAATGATATTTTTGTATATCATGCGAGAAGCAAAGAGTGCTTCGAGGGAAAATGTGGATATTCGGACAATGATCCGTTGCAAGACCCTTGTCGTCATGCGCGCATTCACACAGTAGAGTGGAACGCGGATGGCAAACCGATTCTGAATGGCAGAGAAAAATAAAAAGACGAGCATATCACGATTTTTTGGTATGCTCATCTTTTTTTATAGGCAGCAATTTCTTGCTGAATTGTCGTATAATCACGTTCAAATAATTCGTCGCTGATCTGGTGGTGCAATGTTTCTTCCGGAACTTTTTCCAAAATTTTTTTCCGAACAA
>OBAQ01002120.1_pt1 | contig 11677 bp, 9 predicted proteins | sample 1517821 | NCBI WGS metagenome assembly OBAQ01 (sample SAMN04571705, study PRJEB22368) | human gut metagenome | biome: human gut; material: stool | host: Homo sapiens | place: Luxembourg | collected 2012-09-27
AAGGAAATCATATTTGTCTGTACCGTTTTTCTTTCATTTACGCTGTGAATGACTTGTGAGAGGACGCTTATATTTGCCCAATCAACATCATGAATCGCACCACAAAATCTGCAATTTACGTTATGGAACTCTCGGAGTTTCATCTTTGGGTTCTGCCGCTCGTATTCTGGATTGACGGATTTTCACAATCTGGATATTGCATGCCACACAGTCTTGGCTTAATAAAAAATAGAACTGATTTGTTTTCAGGATTTTGGGAGCGGCCGGTCCTTAGAAAGTAGACATTGCGATTTCAAAAGACAATGTCAATTGGATTTTGAAATCACGATGGATACTTTCTTAGTACCGTTGCCAGCGACAACAAGCGGAAGCGTTCCTGAAAACAAACAGTTCTATTTTTATGTTTATAAATACTTTATAGGCATGCAATTAACATAACCTACGAAAATCCGTAACACCACCTACAAGCGGCAGTTCAAAACCTAAACTCGGGTTACTTCAATATTTCGCGGACGCAGTCAGCGATGTCGTCATCCTTGCAGTCAGCAAAGAAGTGTTTTGTAAAGTGTTCTCCGCTTAAAGCTCCTTTGACAAGCTCATGATCTAATTCTTTTAAGATCGTGACAAGATCCCTGTGTGTAACAGCCTTCACTTCATCCAAAATCTTCTTATTGCGCTGTTCCGGCACAACACGTTCTTTTGGATAGCCGCCGCCACCAGGAGTGCAGAATAATTTCTCGAAAATATAAGTGAGGTTTAATTCACCGCCCCAGCCAAAATTTTCTGCAAATGGGAGCGCAATACAGTTTCCATCGTTTACCTGTGAGAACAGATAGGCATCTAACGGAGATTCAATATGACCGCAGAGTACCTTTGGGAAAGCGTTGCAGGCGAGCATAGCACCCTCGCCGGTTCCGCAGCCTGTAATAACAAAATCAGCAGCCCCGGAGTTTAATAATACAGCGGCAAGAATTCCATTTTGTACATAAGTGAGCGGATGAGCGTCCTCGGCGGAGTACATTCCGTAATTGACAACTTCGTGCCCCATAGGTTCAACGACTGATTTTAATGTCTGGAAAATCAGTTCATTTTTGGCAGCCTGACTGTTTTCGTTGATTAATGCTATTTTCATAAAAATAATACCTTCTCTCTAAAAAAAATGTAGGATGGATGATGGAAAAACTACATCAGGTCTTTCATGTCACAGTTATCCATGTCATCAAAGTCCTGATTTTCGCCAACCATTCCCCAGATAAATGTGTAAGCCTGGGTGCCGCAGCCGGAGTGGATGGACCAGCTAGGGGAGATGACTGCCTGCTCGTTCCGCATCACGATATGACGTGTTTCCGTTGGCTCTCCCATATAATGCATGACAAGGGCATCTTCTGGCATATCAAAGTACAGATAGACTTCCATACGTCTGTCATGCGTGTGGCAAGGCATCGTGTTCCATACACTTCCCGGTTCTAATTTTGTCATTCCCATCTCTAACTGGCAGCTTTCGACTTGACCTGGAAGGATGTATTTACAGATCGTTCTGTGGTTGGCAGATTCTAAGGAACCTAATTCTACTTTATTGCAGTCTTTTACAATCACAACGCCATCTTCCGGTGTTCCTTCCGGTTTGATCAGAACAGTTGGACAGGTTCTGTGGGCAGGAGCGCTGTTTAAGTAGAATTTTGCAGGCGCAGATGGATCATCACTCTCAAAAGTGATGTCTTTGGAACCCATTCCGATATACATACCTTCTTTATGCCCAACGTTATATATTTTGCCATCGACAGTGATTTTTCCGGCTTCCCCGATGTTGATGACACCGAGCTCACGCCGCTCACAGAAATACTGTGCACGAAGTTCATCTCCGGCAGTCAGAGTTAAAGGCTTTATAGGAACAGCAGAACCGGTAATGATACGGTCAATGTGACTGTATACCAGTTTGATCTGATCCGGCTGGAACAGATCGTCAATCAAAAATTCTTCTCTTAATCGCTCCGTTGTGTAATGCTTGACATCTCTTGGAGATGCGGCAGTTCGTAATTCCATAATACATCCTTCTCCTTAAATAAAAATTATTTTGCTAACTCTAAATCAAAATTAAAGTAGTTTACAGCATTGTTATAAGAAATTCCACGTACAATTTCCTCGAGTGTCTCATAATCAGCCGGATATTCCCCGTTTTCTACCCATGTGCCGATCAGATTGCAGAGGATTCTTCTGAAATAATCGTGGCGTGTGTAAGATAAAAAGCTTCTGGAATCTGTTAACATTCCAACAAAACCGGAAAGGTTTCCGAGATTTGCAAGGGAGATCATCTGGTCAGTCATGCCGGTCTTATGATCGTTGAACCACCATGCGGAACCCTGCTGGATCTTTGCAACAGCAGTGGAATCCTGGAAACATCCAAGGATCGTACCGATGGACTGGTTATCGTTTGGATTTAAGCTGTATAAAATGGTTTTTGGAAGCTCGTCTGTACTGTTTAATGCATTTAAGAAATCTGCCATTTCGGAAGATGGAGCATAGTTATTGATGCAGTCGTAACCGGTATCAGGACCAAGTTTGTTGAACATTGGAGTGTTGTTGTCACGTTTGCATCCATAATGAAGCTGCATTACCCAGTTTCTCTTAGCGTACTCTTTTCCAACAAAAACCATAAATGCTGTTTTGAAAATGATTTCTTCCTCTTTTGTGATGGAAGCTCCACCAAGACGTTTTGCAAAAATAGATTCTACAGTCTCAGCAGAAGCAGGAGCGTACATCACATACTCTAAACCGTGATCGGATACAGAGCATCCCATGGAAGCAAAGAAGTTCATACGGTTTTTTAATGCCTCACACAAAGAAGCAAAGGAATCTACCTTGATGCCGGAAACATCAGATAAAGTCGCAAGGTAATCAAGATAAGTTGGTTTTTCGATATTCATTGCTTTATCAGGACGCCATGCCGGAAGAACCTGAACGTCAAAGCTATTGTCCTCAGCAATTTTTTTGTGCCACTCTAAGCTGTCAACAGGATCGTCTGTTGTGCAGATTAAAGTTACATTGGACTGTTTGATGATATTGCGGACAGACATGGATGGATCTGCAAGTTTTGCGTTACAGAGATTCCAGACTTCCTCCGCAGTTTTTTTGTTTAAAACACCGTTGTATCCGAAATATTTCTGTAATTCGAGATGGCTCCAGTGGAAAAGTGGGTTTCCGATTGCTTTTCCTAAGCACTCAGCCCATTTCAAAAATTTTTCTTTGTCTGGAGCTTCCCCGGTGATGTAGTATTCATCCACACCGCAGGAACGCATAAAGCGCCATTTGTAGTGGTCGCCGCCGAGCCATACCTGAGTGATGTTTTCGAACTGGCGGTCCTCGTAAATCTCCTGTGGATTGATATGGCAGTGATAATCTAATACAGGTGTTGTCGCTGCATAATCAAAATATAATTTCTGAGCTGTTTCGTTGGAAAGAAGAAAATTCTTGTCCATAAATGGTTTCATAATAATGTCCTCCTAAAAGTTAAAATAATGTTGTTCCTCGTTTTATGATTTTTCCAGAGAAAATCGATTTTTTTGGCATTTCCTCTCCGGCTAAAACACCGAGCAATGTCTGGACTAACTGGTGTGTCTGGGTTTCTAAACGGTTGTCAACAGAAGTCAGCTCCGGTGTACAGCAGTTTGTCAGCATGGAGTTGTTATATCCCATAACGGAAAGGTCTTCCGGGATGCGAATCCCTTTTTTTTGCGCATATTTGATACTGCCAATCGCAAGGGAATCGTCAGAAGTCATGATACCATGAAAAGACGCCCCTTTTTTTGCAATGTCTGCCACAAAGTCGGCAATCTCATCCAGATGTTCGATATTGCCGTCGTAAAAGTGGATCAGTTTTTCAAAACCCGGAATATTGTGCTCTTTCATTGCATCGCGGAATCCGTGAAGCTTCTTTAAGCCACTGTAGGATTTGGAATCATATAGATACAGGATATCCGTGATTCCTGCCTGGATCATTTCAGCTGTTGCCTCAAACATGGTTCCATAATCATCACAGAGTGTACTGTAAACATTCGGATAATCAAAGGAAGCATTTAACAGCATGATTGGAACCTGCGTGGAAACATCCTTAATATACTGGTTTTCATCCTCGGTGGAACCGATGAAGTTAGAACCTACCAATATAATGCTGTCCACCTTTTTGGAAAGAATTAAATTAAGGTAATTCTTTTTGATGTCCAGATTATAACCGGTACAGCATAAAAGAGATTCGTATCCCTGTGCCTGTAATTCCTGCTCCAGAAAGTAGACTGCCTTTGCAAGAAAAAGGTCAGACGAATCTGCACAGAGAATACCGATCGTTTTTAAGGAATGCAGTCCCATGCCACGTGCAAAAGCATTTGGAGTGTAATCGTATTTGTCGATGACATCCATGACTTTTTTGCGGGTGGATGGGCGGACGTTTTCACTGCCATTTAAAACACGTGATACAGTGGCGATGGAAACACCGGCTTTTTTTGAAATGTCGTAAATTGTCATTGCCATAGTAAATCCCCTGAAAAATGTGTTCTATGTAAGAAATGGACTTCCTTACATTATTATAAAGCTGCTTATGTATTATAAAAATGAAAGCAGTTACACTGCAATCATAAATATTATACAATAAGCAAAAAAATAAAGCAACAAAAGAAATGGAAAAAATAACAAAAATGTTAAAATGATACGTGCAACATCAACAAAAATATGCGAAATGTACAAAATAATCAAAAATACATATTGACGAAATTGAAAAAAAGTGTAAGAATACAAAATGTAAACGCTTACAAATTGTAAAAATAAATAAAGCGAAACAATGATGAAAAAATGAATCGGGAGGCTGGAAATGGAACTTTTAAGTAAAACAAAGACAGGAAAAGTAGAAAGACCTGTCAAAGTATTACAGTTTGGTGAGGGAAATTTTCTTCGTGCATTTGTGGATTACATGATCGATATTGCAAATGAGAGCGGAGATTTTAATGGAGATATCGTACTTGTAAAACCGATCGAGTTTGGAACACTGGATCGTTTCCATGATCAGGAGTGTCAGTACACAGTACAGTTGAGAGGAATTGTAGACGGAGAGCCAAAACGTATCAATCGTATCGTGACCAGCGTGACGGATGTGGTAGATGCCTATGGAGAATATGAAAAGTATGCATCATATGCAAAATTAGATACCTTACGTTTTATCGTGTCCAACACAACGGAAGCAGGAATCGTCTATGACGATACAGATAAAATAGAGTTAAATCCTCCAAAGAGTTATCCGGGAAAACTGACAAAGTTCTTATATGAAAGATACAGACATTTTAACGGTGCGGCGGACAAGGGGCTTGTGATGCTTCCGGTAGAGCTGATCGACGATAATGGAATCCATTTGAAAGAATGTGTTTTAAAACTGGCAGCACTTTGGAATCTGGAAGAAGGATTCACAAACTGGGTCAATGAGGCATGTGTGTTCACCTCTACATTAGTAGACCGTATCGTAACCGGATATCCGAGAGATGAGGCAGAAGAGCTTTGCAAAGAATTTGGATATCAGGATAACCTGATTGTTACCGGTGAGCCATTTGCGTTGTGGGTGATCGAGAGTGCAAAAGATATCAGTGAGGAGTTCCCACTCCCAAAAGCTGGTCTGCCGGTAATCTTCACAGACAACCAGAAACCTTACAAGCAGAGAAAAGTAAGAATTTTAAACGGAGCACATACTTCCTTTGTTCTCGCATCTTATCTGGCAGGAAATGATATTGTTCTCGAATCCATGCAGGATGAACTGATCTTCAACTTTATGAAGAAGACAATTTTTGAGGAAGTGATCCCGACACTGACATTGCCAAAACAGGATCTGATCGATTTTGCAAATGCAGTGATCACAAGATTTAACAATCCTTATGTAAAACATGCATTATTATCCATCTCTTTGAACTCTGTTTCAAAATGGAGAGCAAGATGCATGCCAAGCTTTTTGGGATATATTGAAAAAGAAGGAAAACTTCCCGAGCATTTGACATTCTCACTTGCAGCGTTGATGGCATTCTACACTGGAACAGAGATCAGGGACAAAGCGTTGATCGGACACCGTGGAGAGCAGGAATACAATATTTTGGATGATGCTGCAGTATTGGAATTTTTTGCGGCAAACAGCAGCAAAGAGCCAAGAGAATTCGCACATGCAGTCCTTTCGAATGAAGATTTCTGGGGACAGGATTTAAGCAGTCTTGCAGGCGTGGAAGATGCAGTTGCTTCTTATCTTACAGAGATCCGTGCATCTGGTATGAGAAAGGCAATGGAGAAAATTTTTGCATAATAAATAAGGAGTCCAACAGAAATGAAAGACTTTATAAAAATCAACGAAAACGATAATGTGATCGTTGTATTGAAAGAAATGAAAAAAGGAGAAAAGATCTCATTGGAAAACACGGAGATCGAAGCTCTTGAAACAATTCCTGCCGGACATAAAATGGCAGTGAAAGATATCTGCGAAGGAGCAGATGTTATCAAATACGGATTCCGCATAGGTACTGCGAAGGAAGATATCAAAGCGGGACAGTGGGTTCACACGCACAATATCAAAACTGCACTTGGAGATCTGCTGGAATACAAATATGAACCGGTACATATGGAAGAAAAAATAACAGAGGATGCCACATTCCTTGGTTTTCAGAGACCGGATGGAAAAGCCGGTGTCAGAAATGAAATCTGGATTATTCCGACGGTTGGCTGTGTCAACAATATTGCAACTGCCATGGCAAAACGGGCGAATGCAAAGGTGAAAGGTTCCGTACAGGAAGTGATCGCATTCCCGCATCCTTATGGATGTTCCCAGATGGGAGATGATCAGGAGAATACAAGAACGATCCTTGCGGATCTGATCAATCATCCGAATGCGGGCGGAGTGCTGGTGCTTGGACTTGGTTGTGAAAACAGTAACATTGATGTATTAAAACCATACATTGGTGATTACGATGAAAAGCGGGTAAAATTCCTCGTCTGCCAGGAAGTGGAAGATGAGATGGAAAAAGGTGAGGAATTGCTGGAAGAGTTGATCGATTATGCGGCTTCTTTCGAGCGGAAACCGATCAGTGTTTCAAAACTGATCATTGGCATGAAGTGCGGTGGAAGCGATGGATTTTCCGGTATTACCGCAAATCCTCTTGTGGGGAGATTTTCAGATCTTCTGATCAGCAAAAAAGGAACGACGATCCTCACGGAAGTACCTGAGATGTTTGGTGCTGAGACGATCCTTATGAACCGCTGTGAGAACGAGCAGTTGTTTGATAAGACGGTAGAACTGATCAATGATTTCAAACAATATTTTAAAGATAATCACCAGACGATTTATGAGAATCCGTCTCCGGGAAACAAAAAAGGTGGTATTTCCACTTTGGAAGACAAGTCGCTTGGCTGTACCCAGAAGTCGGGAAATGCTCCAGTGAAGGGCGTGCTTGCCTACGGCGAACCTGTAGTGGCACCGGGACTGAATCTGCTCAGTGCACCGGGAAATGACCTTGTGGCTGCGACAGCACTTGCTGCCAGCGGGGCACATATTGTGTTGTTTACCACCGGTCGCGGAACTCCGTTTGCATCTCCGGTTCCGACAGTCAAAATCTCAAGCAACAGTTCCCTTGCCGGAAGAAAGAAGAACTGGATTGATTTTAATGCGGGAGTGCTGGTGGAAGATCAGGAATTGGATGAGACGGCACAGAAACTATTTGATTATGTAGTAGAAGTTGCATCCGGTAAAAAAGTCTGTAGCGAGGAAGCGGGATTCCACGATATGGCGATTTTTAAACAGGGTGTTACATTATAAAAAGAATATAACCGGGAGAACCCGGAGAAAGAGGGGAAAGTATATGGCTATTTTAGACAAATTTTCACTGGAAGGAAAAATTGCTCTTGTCACAGGAGCATCCTATGGTATCGGTTTTGCGATCGCAACTGCTTATGCAGAAGCCGGCGCAACAATTGTTTTCAATGATATCAAACAGGAGCTGGTAGACAAGGGGATTGCAGCTTATGAGGAAAAAGGAATCAAAGCACACGGTTATGTCTGCGATGTAACGGATGAGGAGCAGGTAAATGAACTCATTGCAAAAATTGAGAAGGAAGTCGGCGTGATCGACATTCTTGTGAACAATGCCGGAATCATCAAACGTATTCCAATGTGTGAGATGAAAGCATCTGAATTCAGACAGGTCATCGATGTGGATCTGAATGCTCCGTTTATTGTATCCAAAGCAGTGATTCCATCCATGATCAAAAAAGGACATGGAAAAATTATCAACATCTGCTCTATGATGTCAGAACTTGGCCGTGAGACAGTATCTGCATACGCAGCTGCAAAGGGCGGTTTGAAAATGCTTACAAAAAATATTGCATCTGAGTATGGCGAATACAACATCCAGTGTAACGGTATCGGACCTGGTTACATTGCAACACCTCAGACGGCTCCACTGCGTGAGATCCAGCCGGATGGAAGCAGACATCCGTTTGACCAGTTTATTATTGCAAAGACTCCTGCAGCGAGATGGGGACAGGCAGAGGATCTGCAGGGACCAGCAGTTTTCCTGGCTTCTGACGCATCTGATTTTGTGAATGGTCATGTTGTATATGTCGATGGCGGAATTCTTGCCTACATTGGTAAACAGCCATAAAAGCATATTTTCTGGTCAATTCTGCGCGTTATTAAAATGCACAAAAAAATGAAAAAAATATGAAAAAAGTAGTGCATTTTTTAAAAGACTATGCTATAATACAAAATGTAAGCACTTACATAATAGCGATATGACAAAGAAACAAACTGGGAAGGAAAAAGAATTGTCATATCGACTAATATAAGAATAAAGGAGAAGAAAACTATGAAAAAGGAATTTATGAAACGAGTAATGGCAGCTGGAATGGTAGCAGCTATGGCCCTTACAACAGTAGCCTGTGGGGGTTCAGCAGACAACAGTGCAAGCACAGACAAAGCAGAGGCACCAGCCGAGGATGCAGCACCTGCAACAGAAGCAGCAGCTGCCGAAGATGATGGCTCTTATGATGAATGTACATTAACAATTTCCTGGTGGGGTGGTGATTCAAGACATACAGCTACACAGGCAGCAGTTGACGCATTTATGAAAGCGTATCCAGGAATCACAGTTGAAACAACCTATTCCGCATGGGATGGATGGGAAGAGAAAATGGCAACTGCTTTTGCAGCAGGAACCGCACAGGATGTAAACCAGATCAACTGGAACTGGATCACACAGTATGATTCTGATGGAACTACATTCTTAAACTTAAATGACTATGCAAGCGTAATCGATCTTTCACAGGTAGATGAGAAATATCTTTCCATGTGTGAAGCATCTGACGGATCTTTAGCAGGACTTCCAATTTCCATGACAGGTAGAATTTTCTACTGGGACAAAACAACATTTGATGAAGTTGGATGCGAGATTCCTACAACACTTGCTGCATTAAAAGACTGTGGAGAGAAATTCAAAGCTTACGGTGATGACTATTATCCATTAGCTTTAGGCGAATACGACAGAATGATCCTTATGGTTTACTATCTTGAATCCGTATATGGAACAGACTGGGTAACAGGAGATACATTAAACTATACAAAAGATCAGATCGTAGAAGGTCTTGAGTTCATTCAGTCTTTAGAGGATGCACATGTAATTCCTTCTATCGCAACAATCGCCGGTGACGGAGCAGCTTCTCTTGACCAGAACCAAAACTGGATCGATGGACATTATGCAGGTATCTTCGAGTGGGATTCTTCTGCAAGCAAATTCGGTGCAGCATTAGAAGAAGGACGTGAACTTGTTGTTGGTGACTATTTAACAGACCTTGGTGATAACAAAGGTGGTTATGCTAAAGTTTCCATGTGCTGGGCAATCAACGCACAGACCGCTCATCCAAAGGAAGCAGCTATGCTTGTAAATTATCTTGCAAACAATGAAGAAGCAGCACAGATCTTAGCATCTGAAAGAGGTATCCCGGTTTCTGAATCCGCTCTTACAGCAGCAAATGACGCCGGATTATTAAATGAGACAGTTGTAGAAGCAAACGGAAAAGTTCTTGCATGGGTAAGCAACAGCCTGGATCCATACTTTGAGGATTCCCAGTTAAAAGGTTCTGATGGTGTTTACTATGATGCAATGGCAGGATTAAGCTATGGTGATTACACAGCTGATGAAGCAGCAGATGTATTGATCGATGGTATTACAGGAGTTATTGCACAGTAATAAAAAAGAGATACAGATTCTTCTGGGGCTGCTGCAAAGACAGCAGCCCTGTTTTAAAAATGGTGTTAATATGGATTTTGATAAAACGATCGGTGGATATCTGGAAAATACCGAATGGAAGGGAAGAACAGATATCGGCTGCCTGTTAAATGGGTGCAGACAGATGTATGCAGCCACACAGGATGAAAGGTATCAGAAGTTTATTCTGCAATATGTAGAAAAAATGTCAGAGGAATGGGAGAACGCCTTTTCAAAGACAGATGTGACAAAGAAAATAAACGCCGGATCTGCATGGATTTTTGCATATGAAAAGACCGGTGAGGAGAAGTACAAAGAGTATATTGAAAGAATGAAAGACGATCTGATGGGATTGTCAAGGACTGCAGAAGGCAGCCTGTGTGAAGAAGGGGATCATAAAAAGCTCATGACAGGACAGCATTTGTATGAAGTGCTTCCGTTTTACATGGAATATGAGACCAGATACCATAATAAGGCAGGATACAATGATATTGTAAACCAGCTTACAGAGATGAGAAGTGGGAAAGACGCAATTTGGTATGTGATGGCTCTGATCGATGTATTGGATCACATGAGTATAGAGATATTTGAACATTACAAATCTCTGCAGGAGATTTTTAAAAAGACCATCAAGTGCATTCCACTGGGTGGAGATGCAAAGATGCAGAAAGTATGCATGGGATATGCAATTTTAAAGGCATGCAATATAGGGATATTAAATCCTGAAAAGTATTTGGAAACAGGACGAACACTTATTGATGGTGCAATAGATGAACCATTTGATCAAAAGGATGATGTGTCTATGGGTATCATGATGATGGCATATGCACAGTTTATCCGGGTTATGTAATCACAGTTAACAGGAGGTATGAGAGGTGGCTAAGAAAACAACTGCGGGGGCAGGTAAAATACCACAGAAAAAAAAGTCATTCAAAGATGTCTGTAAAGAGAATATAGGATTTTTCTTTATTCTTCCATGGCTATTCGGATTTTTGGCATTCAAATTTTATCCGATGGCATCATCTTTATTCTATAGTTTTACAGATTATAACCTGTTCAAGGGATTCCATGAAATTGGAACACTCCAGAACTATATTGATGTATTCACAACAAGAAAGATCGTGACGGCATTAAAGGTAACATTTAAATATGCATTTATCACAGTTCCATTAAAGTTAGTATTTGCGTTATTTATTGCCTACATTTTGAACTTTAAGATCAAAGGTGTCAATTTCTTCCGTACGGCATATTATATTCCATCTATTTTAGGTGGTTCAGTAGCAATCGCAGTATTATGGAAAGCAGTATTCCGTGATGACGGTTTGTTAAACACATTCATGGGATTCTTCGGAATCACAGGACCAAGCTGGCTGAGTGATCCAAAATATTCCCTGATCGTTATC
>OBAQ01002132.1_pt1 | contig 11593 bp, 6 predicted proteins | sample 1517821 | NCBI WGS metagenome assembly OBAQ01 (sample SAMN04571705, study PRJEB22368) | human gut metagenome | biome: human gut; material: stool | host: Homo sapiens | place: Luxembourg | collected 2012-09-27
CTCCTAATATCTACGCATTTCACCGCTACACTAGGAATTCCGCTTACCTCTCCGGTACTCCAGATTGACAGTTTCCAATGCAGTCCCGGGGTTGAGCCCCGGGTTTTCACATCAGACTTGCCACTCCGTCTACGCTCCCTTTACACCCAGTAAATCCGGATAACGCTTGCACCATACGTATTACCGCGGCTGCTGGCACGTATTTAGCCGGTGCTTCTTAGTCAGGTACCGTCATTTTCTTCCCTGCTGATAGAGCTTTACATACCGAAATACTTCTTCACTCACGCGGCGTCGCTGCATCAGAGTTTCCTCCATTGTGCAATATTCCCCACTGCTGCCTCCCGTAGGAGTCTGGGCCGTGTCTCAGTCCCAATGTGGCCGTACATCCTCTCAGATCGGCTACTGATCGTCGCTTTGGTAGGCCGTTACCCTGCCAACTGGCTAATCAGACGCGGGTCCATCCTGTACCGGATTGCTCCTTTTCCCTATGCACCATGCAGTGCTAAGGGCTTATGCGGTATTAGCAGCCGTTTCCAGCTGTTGTCCCCCTGTACAGGGCAGGTTACCCACGCGTTACTCACCCGTCCGCCACTAAGTTCCTCCCGAAAGAAAAACTTCGTTCGACTTGCATGTGTTAAGCACGCCGCCAGCGTTTATCCTGAGCCAGGATCGAACTCTCATGTTCAATTCTCTGTCCAGTTCTGCGCTAACGCATTCCTGTCCGTTTGTGTGTCTTACTTAAAAGACTTTACTGTTTTTATAGGTTGTAGTTTATACTACGCTAAAAATTTCACTCGCCTGACTGCTTTCGCAATCTGGCTTTTTAAGAAATCTTCAGGGTTGGTTATACTGTTCAATTATCAAGGTTCTTTGTGTTTTGTATTGTCTGCCTCAGCGACAGCTTCTATATACTAGCACACTTTCAAGCGTTTGTCAACAACTTTTTTAACTTTTTTCAAATCTTTTTTTGAGATTTGAAAGTAAAGAAAAAGAAACCCTTTGCGCTGCCTTACGGCAAACCCAAAGGGTGACACAATACATATGGGACTGCAAGTAAATCTAATAACCTTTTGTTATGATACTACACTTTCCTAAAATAGAAACGGAGAAAGAGGGATTTGAACCCTCGCACCGCGCAAACGGTCTACACCCTTAGCAGGGGCGCCTCTTCAGCCACTTGAGTATTTCTCCACAACTATAACTTATATGAATTGCTTAAACGCATAAATGATTATAACCCATGTTTCACTTAATGTCAATACCTATTTTCATTTTTTTTCAAAAAAGGGACGCCGAAGCGTCCCTCACAACATTATCAGATTATACTTCTTTAGAACCTACAGTCTCCTCAGAAGTCTCAGCAAATTCTTCTTCCTTAGATTCTTCTATAAGTTCAATGCTTGATACCTTAACGTTTTCCTGATCTACCTGCATTAGCTTAACACCGCTGGTATCTCTTCCTAAAACAGGAATAGTATCTGTCTTCATACGAATCACAGTACCTTCCGTTGTTATTAACATCAGCTCATAGCCCTCTTTATATACCTTTACACCAGCCAGATTGCCGGTCTTTGCATTGACGCGATAGCAGCGAATACCCTTACCGCCTCGATTCTGGTCTTTAAATTCACTCATAGCAGTCTTCTTGCCCATACCCATTTCGGATACAAAAAGAAGCTCACCATTCTCCTCTGCGACCTGCATGCCAATTACATTGTCTCCATCTGCCAGGTTCATACCCTTTACACCCATGGATACTCTTCCCGTTGCTCTGGCATCATTTTCATCAAAGCGAATACACTGACCCAGATGTGAAATCATGATGATATCACGCTTTCCATCTGTAACATGAACGTCAATCAGCTCATCACCCTCGCGCAGACTAATTGCCGCCAATCCTACCTTACGAATATTTCCATATTCCGACAGATTTGTTCTCTTAATCATGCCAAGCTTTGTTGCCATGGTCAGATAACCAGACTCATGTCCCTCATTTCTAAGAATCGAAGTTACCTTTTCACCTGCCTGCAGCTGCAGCAGATTAATAACAGCTGTTCCTCTTGCAGTACGACTTGCCTCAGGTATCTCATAACCCTTAAGCTGGTACACTCTTCCGAGATTTGTAAAGAAAAGAACATAATCATGATTATTAATTGTAATCAGATCTGCAATATAGTCCTCATCTAAGATATTCATTCCCTTAATACCTTTGCCGCCTCGGTTCTGCGCCTTAAAGTGATCTGGGGACATTCTCTTAATGTAGCCAAGCTTTGTCATAGCAATAACAGCTGCCTCATTTGGAATTAAGTCCTCTGCATTAAATTCATCCTCTGCCAGCTCAATTGCCGTTTTACGGTCATCACCATATTTAGCCTTAATCGTAAGAAGTTCATCACGAATAACGCCAAGCAATACCTTCTCATCACCTAAAATACTCTGCAGGTAAGCAATTCGCTCCTCTAGCTCCTTATATTCATTTTCCAGACGATTTCGCTCCAATCCAGTCAATGCGCGAAGACGCATATCTACAATTGCCTGAGACTGGGCATCTGAAAGACCAAACTCTTCAATCAATGATGCTTTTGCAGCTGCTACATTTGCAGAACCACGAATGATCTCAATCACACGATCTATATGATCCAGTGCAATTAATAGTCCCTCTAAGATATGAGCACGCTCCTGTGCTTTACTTAAATCGTATCTGGTGCGTCTTGTTACAACCTCCTCCTGATGCTGCAGATAATAATACAGCATATCATGGATATTAAGGATTCTTGGCTCGCCGCCGACAAGCGCCAGCATGATAACACCAAATGTGTCCTGCAGCTGTGTATGCTTCATAAGCTGATTTAACACAACATTAGGATTTACATCACGGCGCAGTTCAATTGAAATTCGCATTCCTTCACGACTGGACTGATCGGCTAAATCAGTAATTCCATCCACACGCTTATCCTTTACAAGCTCTGCGATCTTCTCGATCAGCTTTGCTTTGTTGACACCATAAGGAAGCTCCGTTACTACAATTCGGTTCTTGCCATTTTGCATCGGCTCAATGTTTGTTACTGCACGGACAATAATCTTTCCCTTTCCAGTACGATATGCCTCTTCGATACCGCGTCGGCCAATAATTGTTGCACCTGTTGGGAAATCTGGTCCCTGAATAACACTCATCAGCTCCTCAATCTCTGTATCACGATTCTCGTCAATACGGTTGTTAATCATTTTAACAACTGCATCAATTGTCTCTTTGATGTTATGAGGCGGAATATTTGATGCCATTCCAACTGCGATACCAGTGGTACCGTTACACAAAAGATTTGGGAAACGGCAAGGAAGCACATCTGGCTCTTTCTCTGTCTCATCAAAGTTCGGACTGAAATTTACAGTGTCCTTATTGATGTCTGCAAGCATCTCCATTGCAATCTTAGACAGACGCGCCTCCGTATAACGCATGGCTGCTGCGCCATCTCCATCCACAGAACCAAAGTTTCCATGACCATCAACAAGCGGATAATGGGTAGACCACTCCTGCGCCATATTGACTAGTGCTCCATATATTGAGCTGTCTCCGTGCGGATGATATTTACCCATGGTATCGCCGACGATACGTGCGCATTTACGATGCGGCTTATCCGGACCGTTGTTTAACTCGATCATGGAGTATAAAACTCTTCTCTGTACTGGCTTTAAGCCGTCTCTAACATCAGGCAGCGCTCTCTGAGAGATAACACTCATAGCGTAGTCAATATATGACTGCTCCATCGTTTTCTTCAGATCGATCTCCTGCACTTTATCAAATATGGTTTCGTCCATGTTTCCCTCTCATTCTTACTATGCATCCTTATATCCCGACAGACCAATTTGGTCTGTCATCAGATATCAAGGTTCTTAACATACTTTGCGTTTTTCTCTATAAAGAGTCTTCTTGGCTCAACGCGGTCTCCCATCAAGGTGTTAAAGGTAACATCAATATCAGATGCGTATGACTCGTCAAAGTTTACCTTCAAAAGAACACGATGCTTCGGATCCATTGTTGTATCCCACAGCTGTTCCGCGTCCATCTCACCTAATCCCTTGTATCGCTGTATCTTATTGTTTTGGTCTCTTCCTACCTCATCAAGAATAGCTGCAAGCTCCTCATCTGAGTACGCATACCAGACCTTCTTGTTTTTCTCCAGCTTATATAACGGCGGCTGTGCACGGTATACATAGCCCTGCTTAATTAACTCCGGCATAAAGCGATAGATAAATGTCAGAAGCAGTGTTGCGATATGAGCACCATCAACATCGGCATCAGTCATGATAATGATTTTATGATAGCGAAGCTTTGTAATATCAAAATCTTCATGTATACCAGTTCCAAATGCTGTAATCATAGCCTTAATCTCTGCATTTTCATATACACGATCAAGTCGTGCCTTCTCAACATTTAAAATCTTTCCTCTAAGAGGTAAAATTGCCTGTGTCGCACGATCACGCGCTGTCTTTGCAGAACCACCAGCAGAATCTCCCTCTACAATGTAGATCTCGCATTTTTCTGGATTCTTATCAGTACAGTCTGCTAACTTGCCTGGAAGCGTCATTGAATCAAGTGCTGTCTTTCTTCTTGTCAGATCACGTGCCTTTCTCGCTGCCGCACGTGCACGCTGTGCAAGAATTGCCTTGTCACAGATCATCTTCGCAACGCTTGGATTTTGTTCCAGAAAATATGTTAACTGTTCACTTACAATTGCAGATACAGCACCTCTGGCTTCATTGTTTCCAAGCTTTTGCTTTGTCTGGCCTTCAAACTGCGGATCCTCAATCTTAATGCTGATTACAGCAGTCATACCCTCACGGATATCCTCACCAGACAATGAATCCTCATTGTCCTTTAAAAGCTTATTTGCTCTGGCATATTTATTAAACAGATCTGTCAATGCCGCCTTAAAACCAGACAGATGGGTTCCTCCCTCTGGTGTGTTGATGTTATTGACAAAGCTGTAAATATTTTCGTTGTAGTAATCGTTGTGCTGAATTGCTACCTCAACAGCAACGTTATTCTTTGTTCCTTCACAGTAAATAATCTGCGGATACAGTGGCTCCTTCGCACTATTTAAGTACTCAACAAACTCCTTAATGCCACCCTCATAGTGGAATGTCTCGCAAAGATTTGGCTCCTCACGCTCATCCGTCAGAATAATTTTCAATCCCTTTGTCAAAAACGCCATTTCACGAAGACGCTCTTTAAGCGTATCATAATTGTAGACTAAGGTATCAAAAATTTCACCGTCAGGCTTAAACGTAACCTTTGTTCCATGCTTGTTTGGATCACAGGTATCCACTTCGGCAAGCTTGTTTACTACATGACCACGCTCATAGCGCTGCATATAAACCTTGCCCTCATGATAAATTTCAACTTCAAGCCAAATGGAAAGTGCATTTACGACAGATGCTCCTACACCATGAAGACCTCCTGAAACTTTGTATCCTCCGCCGCCAAACTTTCCGCCTGCATGAAGAATTGTAAATACAACCTCAACCGCTGGAATGCCAGCCTTCGGATGGATTCCAATCGGAATTCCTCGTCCATTATCAACAACTGTAATTGAATTGTCTTTATGAATAATCACATCGATCTTGGTGCAGACACCTGCCAGAGCTTCATCCACGGCATTGTCTACTATCTCATATACCAGATGGTGAAGCCCTCTCTCAGATGTGCTTCCGATATACATGCCCGGACGTTTTCTGACTGCCTCCAGCCCCTCCAGTATCTGAATCTGACCTGCTCCGTATTCGTCGCTCATTGTGTCCTCCTCACTGATTAAAAAATCGTTTCACTATTCAGGGAATTTACCCTAGTCACTACGCCCCGCTCCACATGATAAATCTGATCCATGTGAAACCGGTGCCTTACAAACTCCTCTAGACCTGTACATGTAATAAAGGTCTGAATATCATGAATGCTGTCCAGCAAATAGTTTTGTCTGCTGCTGTCCAACTCGCTAAGTACATCGTCAAGCAAAAGAACCGGTGTATCATTTACCTTTCGCTTTACAATCTCAATCTCCGCAAGCTTTAATGCAAGCGCTGCACTTCTTTGCTGCCCCTGCGATCCAAATGTACGGATATCTGTCGTTTGTCCTGTTGCCATATTTTGTACACGAAATCGAATGTCATCACGATGTGGCCCCGTCAGTGTTGTCTTTTGCCGTATCTCCCTCTCTCGATTAAGAAAAAGAATCTCATCAAACCTATCAGCAGATACATTTGGCTCATACGAAACTGCCAGCTGTTCCCTACCGCCTGTCAGGGAATGATAAATCTGTGCGATTACTGGTGCAATCTCACCAACAAATGCTTCCCTAAGCTGTACAATTTTTTTTCCATGCTGAATTAGCTGTGCATCCCAGACATCGAGCATTGCCTGTGCATCCTTCGACAGATCTATCTCTTTTAACAGTGCATTTCGTTGTGTAAGACATTTATTGTAATGCGTCAAAAAATGCAGATACACCTTGTCAAGCTGGCAAAGCTCCATGTCCAAAAAGCGTCTGCGCTCTCCAGGACCGTTTTTTATCACCTGAAGATCCTCTGGTGAAAAGAAAACGACATTTAAAAGGCCAATCAATTCACTTGAGCGGCGGATTGGCACGCCATTAATTGCAATTCCCTTTGTCTTTGATTTTTTTAAATGCATATCCACCCGGTATGGAATGCCTTTTTTTTCAGCCTCAAGACGAAGGTGCGCCTCCTCTTTTCCAAAGCGGATCATCTCTTTGTCATGACTACCTCTGTATGATTTATTTGTCATACAAAGATAAATGCCCTCAAGGATATTTGTCTTTCCCTGCGCGTTATCCCCATAAAAAATGTTGATGCCATGATGAAAAGATAATTCCTGTAAATCGTAATTTCGAAAATCTGACAGCGCAAGTGATTTTACAATCATATGATTATTCCTTTACAATCTCAATTGTCTCTCCTGCAAAGCTTACCACATCCTTGTCATATAGCTTTTTGCCGCGCTGCAGCTCAACCTGACCATTCACATTAACCTTTCCGTCAAGAATCACAATCTTTGCCTCCACACCGCTTCCAACAAGCTTTGCTGCCTTTAGTGCCTGACCAAGCTTAATGAAATCCTCTCTTAATACTATTTTTGCCATTTATTTATTCATCCTTTCATACTCATTATAATTTATTTTATCGATTTTAATAAACGTTAAAGTTTACCGGAAGAATCAGATAAATATAAGTGCCTTCATCATTGCGAATAAAGCAAGGTGCCTTTGGATTAATCATGTAGATGTTAATCATCTCATCATCAATTACTCGAAGCGCATCAATTAAAAATTTTGGATTAAATCCAATCATGATATCCTTGCCGCGCTTATCAATTGCAAGTTCTTCCTTCATGGAACCATATGCAGAGTTTAACTTTACCTCCATGCTGTGATCAGTGATGCCAATAATAATCGGTTTCTTGTCACTATCCTTAATCAGCATTGTGGTACGGTCGATACATGAAAGCATCTCCTTTTTATTCACTGTCAGCTTAGTATCATAATCACTGTTTAACATCTGGTCAATACGGAAATATTCTCCCTCAATCAAACGTGACACAACAATAGTGTCGTCAAACTCAAACAAAACATGATTCTCAGTAAAGTACAAGCGAACTTCGTCATCTGTTCCGCCACTAATAATCTTGCTTACTTCGTTTAGTGTTTTTCCTGGAACAACAACTTTAATAGAATCATACGAATCCTTTAACACAATCTTGCGAATTGAAATACGATGACCATCCAAAGATACAATGCGCAGGTTATTGCCATTAATTTCCAACAGTTCACCTGCCATCATCTTGTTATTCTCATTATCTGAAATGGAAAATATCGTTTGGCGGATAATTTCCTTCAGAGTAAACTGAGACAGTGTAACACAGTTTAAGCGTTCCACCTCTGGAAGAAATGTAAACTCATCTGCATTCTTTCCAGGAATTGTAAAATTAATCTTCTCACACTGAATTTTCACAGAGTCAGTTCCATCGGTTTCAATGGAGATATCATTGTCTGGAAGACGACGAACAATCTCAGAAAAAATCTTAGCATCAATTGCAATACGTCCATTGTCCTCAATGATGCCATGAATTTCTGTTTCAATCCCCAATTCCATATCATTTGCTGTCATAAGAATGCGTCCTTCTTTCGTCTGGATCAGAATGCACTCTAAGATCGGCATGGTTGTCTTATTTGAAACGGCTTTTGAAACAATTGAAACACCTTTTTGTAACTCTTCTCGTGGACAGATAATATGCATGGTGGCACTCTCCTTTTTGCTGATAGATAGATTTATAATATATATAAGTAGTAGTAGGGGTTGGGGATATTGGGGATAACTCTAAAAAACCTAGGATTTATGCGGCTTACAGAAGAAAAATTTTGGGGATAACTTGGGGATAACTATGTGGATAACTGGGTAAGTTATCCACAATATCCCCAATCAATCCCCAAAGCTCAGCCAAGAGCCGGGTTGATTTTTTTCTGTAAAACGTCGATGGTATCTTGTAAAAACTGGCTGTTTTTGAGATCCTCAGTAATCTTTTCAATTCCGTGCCGGACAGTCGTGTGATCACGATTTCCGAGTTCCTTTCCGATCTGCTGAAGAGACAAATCGGTCATTTGACGGCACAGATACATCGCAATTTGGCGGGAGTAGGCGATATCCTTATTACGCTTCTGTGAAAGAAGCTCATCTGCCTCAAAGCCAAAGTGTGATGCAATGACCTCAACAATCAGAGGAACAGTAATCGTAACCTCTTTGTGGTTGTTGATGATGTCGCGAAGTACATCTTCCGCCATATTAAGCGTGATTTCTTTATTAGAAAGACGTTTAAAAGCGGTAATTCGATTGAGCGCACCTTCAAGCTCACGAATATTAGTATTGATATTTTCAGCAATATAGTTGATAATATCGTCAGAGATCTTTGTGTTCTCTGTTTCTTCCTTTTTATGAAGGATTGCCACACGAGTCTCATAATCAGGAGCAGAGACATCGACTGGAAGACCAACAGAAAAGCGAGAGCGAAGACGTTCCTCAAGGTTTGTGAAATCCTTTGGAGGTTTATCAGAAGTAATGATAACCTGCTTGCCCGTTTCATATAAGTAGTTGAAGGTGTGGAAAAACTCCTCCTGTGTGCTTTCCTTTCCAATTAAAAACTGTATATCGTCAATCATAAGGACATCAATGCTGCGGTATTTCTCTTTAAACTCAGCATTCTTCTTGCCTTTAAGAGAGTCGATCAGGTCATTTGTGAATGTCTCACTAGTGACATATAAAACGCGTACACTTGGATCATTGCGCAGAATATAGTGGGCAATAGACTGCATCAGATGCGTCTTGCCAAGACCTGCGCCGCCATAGATAAATAGTGGGTTGTAGAGGGTTCCAGGAGATTCAGCAACAGCAAGTGAAGCAGCATGTGCGAATCGGTTATTGGAGCCAACAACAAAGGTATCAAATGTATAGCGTGGGTTTAAGTTGGCATTCATCACAGCAGCATAATAGGAGTTTAACTCGGGGGTTACAATGTTAGAAGCTTCTGCAGTGAGGTTTGGACGCTTCTCAAGGTCCTCCGAAGTAACAAAGATCACATTGCAGTGCAGGCCGATCTTCTCCTCAATGACAATCTCAAGAATCTGCTTGTACTTCTTCTTGATATAGTCTAGTATATTGGGGATACCTTTTGTATCTGCCAAGATGTAGACCTGGTCATTGTCTACATTGTGGATTTCCATAGGGACAATCCAAGTATCGTAAGATACCTTTGAAATATCATAATTTTCCTTCAGGGTGTCTTTTATGGCATCCCAGTTTTCCTTTAATCTGTCAATCATTTGTTACTCCTGACGTCGGTATATGGTAATTTTCGAGAAAAGAGCCTATTAGCCCATATAATGATATTATACTAAAAATAATGAAGAATTTCAAGAGAGAAGAGGAGAGCAGTCTGTAAAAAATATCAACAACATTGGGGTAAAATGTGGATAATATTGTGGATAGGCTGTGGATAACATGTGGATAAGTGAAAAAAAGCTGTGGATAGAGTGGGGATAACTCAGAAGTGGGTATGGCATATAAAATTGTGGATAATGTGGATAAGATTGTTTATATGTAAAAACAGAATGAGTTATCCACAGAGTTATCCACCAAACACATGTACTTATCCCCAATATCCACAAAAAAAAGTTTGTCGTAAAATCAAGGGTTTGAGAATGGTTTTTTGTATTATCCCCAAAGTTATGCACAAGTTATCCACAATTTGGGGATAACTTTTATCCACAACATTTCTGAATGAAAAAGTTGGGGATAACTTTGGGGATAAGTTGGGGATAACTTTTTTGTAATAAAAAATAGTAGAATTTTCTGCCGTTCCACACAATAAAATTTGATAGGTAAAACGCTGAAAAGCCGCATAAACACTATGTTTTTGCGGCTTTTCGCGTTCCTGCGTCAGCGGTCAAAAAATGCCGTTTGACGCTTTTTTGCCGCCCTAACTCGACGGGGTGATATAAAAGGCTATAAGAAGCGGTAAAAAGATAAGTCGGTCAAAGCTCCATTTCCTTGTGTTTTTTCTTTGTCGTTCCTTTTTCTGTTTTTGCGCCTGCTTCCTTTGCCTGTGCCGGGGCTGCTTTTTCTACTGCGCCGTGGTAGGCGTCCAACACCTCCTTTTTTCGCTCCAGGCGCACATCAACATATCGGGCGGTTACTGCTTCAAAGTTCATGGATAAGCCAAGCGACGCGCCGATACCCGCAAGCGTATGTCCCAAGACTTCGCCCACGGTATAGAAGTCGCCTGTCAGTTGGTGCATATTCGTAGCTGCTGTATGGCGCAAATCGTGAAAACGGATATGCGGCATTTCCAAATCTTCAAGAAGTTTACCAAACTGCGACGATACCCAAGACGCATTGATAGGCGCACCGTCCGGCTTTGCCACAACAAGGTCATTGTCGTAGTAGGGCTTTCCCTCCTTTGCTGCCTGTTCCTTTTGCACTTCCTGCATAGCAAACTGTTTGAGGAAGAACGGACGGGCAAGCTCGGTAATCGGTAGCTTCCTGCCGTTGGATTTTGGCGGTGCCATTTCTTCAATGACTTTTGTTTTCGGCGGCACCTTAAAGGGTAGCTGCTCGGAAACGTCAAAGGTGTTGTTTTCCAAATCCACATTACGCCAGCGCAAGCCCAGGATTTCAGAACGGCGCATACCGTAAAGCCCGCCTAAGATAACGGGCATTTCCCAAACGGTACCCTCGACGCGCTGCATAAGGGCTTTTACCTGTTCCGGCGTATAAGGGTCGGGGGTCTTGTCACTCTTTCCAAACTTCGTAAGCGTGTCCTTTGCTGCGTTTGTTTCGATATAGCGGTATTTCCGGGCATGGCTCAACGCCACGCTCAAAACACGCTTTGCCCCGGCTGCGGTGGACGGTTTCAAGCCTTTGTCAATAATCTGCTGAAACATTTTGTCTACCATAGCGGGGGTAAGCTGATTAAGGGCAACGCCGCCGATATAGGGATTGATATAGTTTGCAATCGTCTTTTTGTACCCGT
>OBAQ01002155.1_pt1 | contig 11502 bp, 8 predicted proteins | sample 1517821 | NCBI WGS metagenome assembly OBAQ01 (sample SAMN04571705, study PRJEB22368) | human gut metagenome | biome: human gut; material: stool | host: Homo sapiens | place: Luxembourg | collected 2012-09-27
CACGCCCTTATCCGACAAAAGTTTTTGCTTCATCACTCAGAATTCAAACATCTAAATACAAATTTAAACTTCTGCTCTCGCCATTGCTTCCTTATAATCCTTCTGATCTGTAAAGATCTCATTCTTATAAGGATTCTTCTTCTGCTGTTTTGCTCTCTTAATAATTGCAGCCAGACAGATCACATTCGCTGCAAGTGCAATTACCGCGATCACACCCTGCATGGTTGGATTAGCACTTGTCGGTCTTACTGCTGCATCCATGAATCCGTCAGAATACAGAGCCGGAATTACTGAGAAACGGCTTGCATCCTGGAATAATGGGAATACCTGAGCAAACATACACCACAGTGCCAGTGTATTCGCGCGGTTCTGGATCCAGCCACCCTTGTTCCAGAACATATTTGCAAATGTCGGAGCAAGAAGTAATGCAACACCACAGTAGAATGCATGTGTTGTCAGGTTATTGTATGTGTACTCAAAATTCCACAGATCATATGCAATAATGAAACACCATGTCATATCCGGCCAAAGCATATCATCATGTTTCTTGGATGTGTAGATTCCCCACCATCCTGTCATACAGAAGATATTCAGGATTCCGGCAATTCCGTTCACCCAGTTCCACCATCCTCCGTAGAGCCATACATTTTCTGAAGACAGCCACCAGCGGTCACCGAATTCTTTCATTGCCATGAATCCACGGATACCTGATTCAAAATCACTTACTACTGCAATCAGAATATTGATTGCAACGATTGCAAACGGGAATACTTTGAACCATTCTGTCTTACCAATTCCCCATTTGTATTTCAGCATCATAAAACCAATACACCCTGCTGTTGCAGCATACAATTTTGCATAATGGAACCAGCTTGTCATATGTACATAAGTATCGTTATTCAGTGCCCATTCTGCGCCATTTGCTGCACAGATATAGATTGCGATGAAATACACTGTAAGTATAGCCGGAATAGCTCCAAAACAGATCAGACCGCCGATTTTTGTACGTCTTGCGAATTCATTTGCAAGAACAAGTCCGGCAAACACCAGTACCCACCCTAACAGCTGCCAGCCGGCACCATCGCCATAAATTTGGAATAACATAATTATCCCCCTCCTTCTTTTAATTGGTTATACCAACCTATTGTTATCTTTTTAACATTATACTCTTCTTATTATTATGCGTCAATAAATGCACCTGTTTCTCCTATTTTTCAGCACTTTATAATAAAATATCTCTCCGTATTTTTGTATTTTTACAATAGATTTGCGTTTTGGCATCTGGTATGACCACATCCACATCATTTTCTTTCTGACGATTCAGAAAATTCATTTAAGCATTCTTATTTTTGAGTTATCTAACAATTCAATATTCATTTTATTCTGTTTTATGCGTACTTTTCTTGATTTTTTTCATGTTTTTGCAAGAATACATATATATTTCTTGCAAATTCCATCTCGACTGTTTATAATTACATTAAAATGCATTATCAAGACACTAGAAAACATATATGTATTGTGAGGATGAAAACTATGAATTCAAATGATATATTAATTGCAAACACTGACGATCTGCGCAGTGATATGGACTATTTAGAGAAAACACTTTTGAAAGGACACCGCATTGATCCGAATCTTTATGAAGAATATGATGTAAAGCGCGGACTTCGTGATTCAACCGGCCGAGGAGTTCTTACCGGACTGACTGAAGTATCCGATGTCTGTGGATTTGATGTTGTAAACGGACGTAAAATTCCTGCTGAAGGTGGACTTTACTATCAGGGAATCAATGTCAATGACCTTATCAACGGTCTGAAAGGCAAACGTTTTGGATTTGAGGAGACAACTTTCCTGCTCCTTTTCGGACGTCTTCCAAAAAAAGATGAATTAGAGCATTTTCTGAAAGTTTTATCTGAATTAGAAGATCTAAGCGGACGTTTTGTTCGTGACGTTGTCATGAAGGCCTCAAGCTCTAACATCATGAACGCACTCCAGCGCTGTGTTCTTACTTTATATACATATGATGAGAACCCGGAAGATATTTCTGTTGAAAATGCACTGCGTCAGGCTCTTGAACTTATTGCAAAGCTTCCACTGATCGCAGTATATTCTTATCATGCATACAGACATTTCCGTAAAGATGAAACACTTCTGATCCGTAATCCGGAGAAAGGCCGCTCTCTTGCCGAAAATATTTTGTACATGCTTCGTCCGGATGGACAGTATACAGAACTAGAAGCCAAGGTTCTTGATGTTGCACTGGTTCTTCATGCAGAACACGGCGGTGGTAACAACTCCACTTTCACTACACATGTTGTTACTTCTTCAGGAACAGATACATATTCAGCAATTGCTGCTTCCATCGGTTCTCTGAAAGGACCTCGTCATGGTGGTGCAAACCTGAAAGCGCAGGGGATGTTTGATGATATTAAGAAGTCTGTCAAAGACTGGACTAACGAAGATGAGATTCGTGAGTATCTCCGCCTGATTCTTGATAAAAAAGCCTTTGATAAGACGGGACTGATCTATGGAATGGGACACGCAGTCTACACAATCTCCGATCCAAGAGAAAAAATCCTGAAGAGTTATGCACAGAAGCTTGCTTCTGAAAAGGGACTTGACGATGAATTTGCACTTTATGACCGCGTAGAAAGAATCGCCGGTGAAGAGATCATGACACACAGAAAGATGCTGAAACCTGTCTGTGCTAACGTTGACTTCTACAGCGGATTTGTTTATACAATGCTGAATATTCCGGAAGAGCTTTTCACACCACTCTTCGCGATTGCACGTATCACCGGGTGGAGTGCACATCGTCTGGAAGAACTGTTAAATGCCGGTAAGATCATCCGTCCGGCATACAAATATGTTGGGCAGCATACAGAATTCCATGACCGTAATGACAGAAATTAATTATTTGATACCTGATTATTATTCTAAGTTCACCTGCATCGCCGACCGCTGTCCGATCACCTGCTGCCAGGAATGGAAGATTGGCGTCGATGCAGATACGAACCGTAAATGGAAGAAACTCCAGGCTCCGGAAACCGTACCTGAACAAAAGAAAAATTTAAGCGCTTATACGATTAAAAAAGATGGACAGCGTGTGATAGGCCTGGACAGTGATCATCGCTGTCCATTCCTTAACTCTGAGAAGCTCTGCCGCCTTGTTGTTGCTTACGGCGACAAAGTCCTATCAGAAACATGCACTACATTTCCACGAGAGGAACATCGCTTTCCGACACATAACGAGAAAATGCTGATGCCTTGCTGCCCTGCAGTGATTGACCTGTGGAACAAACAGAAGTCCCTGCATTTCCCAAATGTATCAGACACTTTGTCCGATACTGGCGATACAGATACTTCTGTCCTTTTCCTCTTGCGTGAAAAACTACTCAATCTTTTAGATGATTCTTCCAGAACAATCGAAGAAGAACTTTTGGAAAGCTTCTATATTCTTCAGGAATTGTACCAGCATCAGCCATTAACAAAAGAACTGTTAGAAGATTATTTTTCTGATAACACAGTAAGAGAACTTGGAAATGCGATCTCAGATATAGACCTTCCACCTTTGGATCTGATCAGTGAATGTAACGAACTGTTACAGGATCTTTCCGTAAACTATCAAAAAGAAGGGCTCTATCAGGATACTCTGAATCCAATTCTTGCTTTGGCTGAAGAAATATCAGAAGCCCTTTCGGACAGTACTGGAAATCCTGATGATACTAAAGCTTACGAATCCACTTTACTGGAACAATGGGAACAATTCACACAATACTTGAGCTCTTACGAGCCACTGCTTCGCAATTTCCTGCGCAACGAGATTTTCTCCGATCTCCTGCTTCCTGACAGTGACCTGGAAAATGTACTGGTACAGATGCAATGGATTGCCCTTGAATATGCATCAATCCGCCACAGCATTTTCTTAAGATGGATGCTAGATGGCACAGACGCAAACGTTTCTGAAATTTCTTACGAAACGTTGAGACAATATCTTGTGATCATTACACGAATGACCGGATATGAAACAGCGGATATTTATGAATATCTGGAAAACAGTTTCGAATCCCTCTTATGGGACTGGGGCTACTTTGCATTAATTATAGGAAACTAAAAAAGGATTATGTGATTGGCACAAGTACTTTTTGCCCTTCACATAATCCTTTTTTCAGAGTTATCACAAACTATCTCATACAAATGTACACAACATACACTGCATAAAGAAGTAACATGATAATACCTTCTTTTCTATTAAGTTCTCTTTTCGTCCATGCCATGATCCATCCAATAACACTGAACACGATCAGCACTGCAATATCAATGATATTTTCTGTCAAAAATGCGACCGGTGAAATTGCTGCCGCAATACCAAGCACCATGAGAATATTAAAGATATTGGAACCGATTACATTTCCAAGTGCCATATCCACCTCACCTTTTTTTGCTGCTACAATCGATGTAACCAGCTCCGGAAGGCTTGTTCCAAATGCAACTACAGTAAGACCAATCAGAGTCTGACTGATTCCAATTGCTGCCGCAACTGTACAGGCACCGTCTACTACCCAGTCACTTCCGACCGCAATCGCTACTGCGCCGAGAAGAATGTAAATCACACTCTTTCCCATAGACATTTCCTGAATCTCCTCTGCTTCCAGAAGATACTCTTCCTCTTCCACTCCCGGCTCCACATTTTTCTCACGAGATGTCTGTGCTGAGCGGATCATGTAGAGGATAAACGCCAGGAATAAGATAATAAATACAACTCCATCTATATGTCCCAGTGACATTCCGGCTGCACCAAGAATCAGAAGCAATACCGCACACAGAATAGATATCGGAAAATCAATCTTTAACGTATTAATCTGAACTGCCACGGAAGTAAAAAGCGTGCAGGCTCCGACTACAACCATGAGATTGAAAATATTAGATCCTACCGCATTACTAACTGCAAGTGCATTGTTTCCCGTAACTGCTGCCGTCACACTGACCGCAGTCTCCGGAAGGCTCGTCCCCATCGCCACAATCGTCATTCCGATGATCAGTGACGGAACATGATACCGTCTTGCGATACTGCTACACCCCTCAACAAATGCATCTGCACCTTTTACAAGAAACACAAATCCAATAATTAAAAGTACCACTGCAAATGGCACACTTTGAAACAAATTACTCATCTTTTATTTCCTTTCTGCTATACTATATTCAACCTCATTTTATGCTAATCCAGACAGATGCTGGATCAAAATCCTAACACCTAAAAGCACCAGGATGATTCCACCAACCAGTTCTGCCTTATGTTTATATTTCCCACCAAAATAATTTCCAATCACTACACCAACAATAGAAATAATCATTGTCGTAATTCCGATGATCGTAATTGCCTCAAGAATCGGTGTGTCCAGAAATGCAAATGTGATTCCGACTGCCAGCGCATCGATACTCGTCGCAACGGCAAGTACAAACATATTTCTATGATCCAACGGCTGATCTTTTACTTCAACAATATCTTCTTCATTCCATTCTTTTACTGCCTCCAGAATCATTTTCCCACCGATAAAGCCAAGCAGAATAAATGCGATCCAGTGATCAATACTTGTAATATACTTTTGGAACTGAATTCCAAGAACCCATCCCACAAGCGGCATTAATGCCTGGAACCCTCCAAAATACAATCCGATCACTACCGCCTGTTTCTTATTCAGCTTCTTCATTCCAAGGCCCTTACAGACAGACACTGCGAATGCATCCATCGCAAGCCCGACCCCCATTAACAAAAGCTCGATAAATAGTGCCATGTTTCTCCTCTTTTCTTTTTTCTTCTGTATCTGTTCCGCTACAATTGCAGTGCGCATCCTGAGCGAAGCGTTTTTTATATATTAGGAAAGGACTTTCCTAATATATAAAAACAAAGAGACCCACGTATGTTCTATGATAAGAGAACTGCCTGCTTGACATAACAAACTCGTCCTCTTATTTAAAACATACATGAGTCTCATTCTTTAAGATTTGCCAGGTGATCTTTTAAAACTCATTCTCACCGGTATGTTGACAAATCACATTTTCATGCGAACTACTCCCTCACGGAATATATTTAATTTATCTTTCGGCTCGGTTCGTCTCATGAACAACTGCCTCACTGACACATCGTTTCTTACTATAACGAATGAATTCTGTTTTGTCAATAAATTTTATCATTTATTCCCAGACGATTTATTCCAAAACATTGCGTTACTGTCACAGTAACAGCTTTCCCCATTAGAAAAGCAGCATTCCGATTCCTCTCGTGATGATTGCCACAACCCATGCGATCAGACACTGCCAAAATACCATTCCGACAGCCCATTTTGTACCAAGCTCACGCTTTACTGATGCGACCGCTGCAACACACGGTGTATAAAGCAGACTGAATACAAGCAAAACACCTGCTGACAATGGAGTCAGTACGGATGCAATTCCACCTCCGAACAATACCTCAAGTGTAGATACTACACTTTCTTTCGCCATAAATCCACTGATCAGTGCTGTACAGATTCTCCAGTCTCCCAGTCCAAGCGGACGAAGGATTGGAACAAGTGCACCTGCAATCATAGCAAGAATACTATCTGCTGAATTCTCCACAAGGTTCAGATGCAAGTCAAAACTCTGCAAGAACCATACAACAATCGTTGCCATCAAAATAACTGTAAATGCTTTCTGTAAGAAATCTTTCGCTTTCTCCCAAAGAAGCTGTGCCACATTCTTCGCACCTGGCAGACGATAATTCGGAAGTTCCATAACAAATGGTACCGGTTCTCCTTTAAACAGAGTTCCTCGATAAAGGAATGCGATTAAAATTCCAACTACAATTCCAAGCACGTACAGACTCGACATGATCAGTCCGCCCTTACCCGGGAAAAATGTACTTACGAAGAATGCATAAATCGGAAGTTTTGCTGTACAGCTCATAAACGGTGTCAGAAGGACCGTCATCTTACGGTCTCTTTCACTGGTCAATGTTCTTGTTGCCATAACTGCCGGAACTGTACATCCGAATCCGATCAACATCGGTACAATGCTTCGACCGGAAAGACCGATCTTACGAAGCAGTTTATCCATTACAAATGCCACACGCGCGATATATCCACTGTCTTCCATCATAGAGAGGAAGAAGAACAAAGTAACGATAATCGGAAGAAAACTAAGCACGCTTCCTACTCCTGTAAAGATTCCGTCGATCACAAGACTTCGGATTGCATCATTTACATTGAGTGCGATTAGTCCTGTCTCAGCCATTCTTGACAACTGATCAATTCCCATTTCCAGAATTCCTTGCAGAAATGCACCGATTACATTAAATGTCAGATAAAATACAAGCACCATGATTCCGATAAAGCATGGGATCGCTGTATATTTTCCTGTCAAGATTTTGTCTATCTTCTCACTTCTGACACGTTCTTTACTCTCTTTCGGTTTTACAACCGTCTGCTCACAGAGACGTTCAATAAAATCGAATCGCATATCTGCGATTGCCGCACTTCGGTCAACCTCACGTTCCGTCTCCATCTGCTGTACAATATGCTCAAGCATATCCAACTCATTCTGATCAAGCTTTAACTGTTCTAAGATCAGCGGATCCCCCTCGATTGCCTTCGTTGCGGCAAAACGTACCGGAAGCTTTGCTTCTTCTGCATGGTCTTCAATCAGATGAATCACTGCATGGATACATCTGTGGACCGCACCGTCATGATCACTTTTATCACAGAAATCCTGACGCAGCGGACGCTCCTGGTATTTTGCCACATGAAGTGCATGACGTATTACTTCATCCACACCTTCGTTCTTCGCTGCCGAAATCGGAATAACCGGAACTCCAAGCAGTGCTTCCATTGTATTCACATCGATAGATCCATGATTTCCAATCACCTCATCCATCATATTCAAAGCTACTACCATCGGGATATCCATTTCAAGAAGCTGCATTGTCAGATAGAGATTTCGCTCAATATTCGTTGCATCCACAATATTGATGATTGCTTTCGGATGTTCATTCAACACAAAATTTCTTGAAACAATCTCCTCACTGCTGTATGGAGACATTGAATAAATTCCCGGAAGGTCTGTCACATTCGTATTCGGATAACCTTTGATTGTTCCATCCTTACGGTCTACTGTTACTCCTGGGAAGTTTCCTACATGCTGATTTGCTCCTGTGAGCTGATTAAACAACGTTGTCTTTCCACAGTTCTGATTTCCTACCAGGGCATAAGTAAGCACTGTTCCATCCGGTAACGGATTAGCATCTTCTTCAGAATGATACTTTCCTTCTTCTCCAAGTCCCGGATGATCTACCGGTTTCAAACGTTCTCCACGGGAATGGCTGTTTGTTCTCTCGCTGATTTCCTCAACTTCAATCTGTTCTGCCTCTGCAAGACGAAGTGTCAGTTCATATCCATGTACCTGCAATTCCATCGGGTCTCCCATCGGTGCAAACTTTACCACCGTAACTTCCGCACCCGGAATCATACCCATATCCAAAAAATGCTGTCGTAACGCACCGGAAGCCCCAACTGTCCTGATCACAGCACTCTTTCCAATCGCTAATTCTTTTAATGTCATTTTTTTATCATCCTCTTTAGCTTATTGCGATTTTTTATCATTTAGTTATACAAAACTAGCTTATTCCAGGATGTTGGATTTGTCAATAATTATCATTTACAAAATGCTGTAATAAAAAAAGAAATGCTTTATTTCCTCTTATATTTTGGGAAATAAAGCATTTCTTTTTTCATTATATAGCAGCCTCTCGTTTTTTCAGTGGCGCATAAACGATTCTTCTAACAAAAATAAAGCAAATCACCTGCAGGATGATCGTAATGATCCAGGATACCGGATAGGAAATAAACAAAATCTTCAATGATCTGAATCTTGGAAATATTCCAAAGATCCAGACGATTCTCGTTCCGACTGTTCCGATTACGGAAAGTATCATCGGCACAATTGATTTTCCCATTCCACGAAGAGATCCCGGGAACAGATCCATCCATCCGCACAGAAAATAAGTAACTGTTGTATATAGAAGAATCTCCATACCACAGCTGATAACCTGAGGATCATCAGTATAAATCTTCAAAAGCTCCGGTCCAAAGAGATACGCACCTCCACCAAGAATTAATGCAATCGTTGTGGAAAGAATCAGGCAGTCAACTAAGACTCTGTCCATTCGTTTCCATTTTCCGACTCCGTAATTCTGGCTTGTAAAACTCATACATGCCTGTGTGATCGAGTTCGTTGACACATACAGGAATCCAAACAAATTGTTGGCTGCTGTATATCCTGCCATCGCCACGGATCCGAAAGAATTGACCGATGACTGCAGAAGTACATTTGAGAAATTGATCACAGTACTCTGAATTCCTGCCGGAATTCCAACCTGAAAGATCTGTCCTAAATATACTTTTTTTATCATTAGCTTCGAGAAGCGAAGCTGATAACTGCTGTCTGATTTATACAGGCAACGCAATACCAATACACACGATACAAACTGTGCTGTTACCGTTGCAATTGCAACGCCCGCTACTCCTAAATGAAAAGCAATTACAAGTAAAAGATTTAAACATGCGTTAATCACACCTGCTACGATCAAAAACAAAAGTGGTCGTTTCGTATCTCCAACTGCTCTTAAGATTGCCGCTCCGTAATTATATAACATAAAAAACGGCATTCCCAGGAAATAGATCTTCATATATAGTGTCGAAAGATTGATCACATTATCCGGTGTTCCCATCAACTCAAGTGCTCCTCTGGAAAAGAACAATCCAACTAATGCCATCACAACTCCGCTTATAATCGCAAATGTAATCGCTGTGTGCACCGTCTCCGACATCTCTTTCTCACGCCCTGCCGCATAGAACCTGGCTGCAAGCACATTTGCTCCAAGAGATATTCCTATAAATAGGTTCGTAAATACATTGATCAGTGCTGTGGTTGATCCGACCGCTGCCAGTGACTCACTTCCACTGAATCTTCCTACCACAACAATATCCACTGCGTTAAATGCAAGCTGCAGAATTCCAGATATCATCAGCGGAATTGAAAAAGAAATCAGCTTATTCATGATCGAGCCATTGCACATATCAATTTCAAATCTGTTTTTCTTCTTTTCTGAATGCATAACTTTTCCTCATTCTATAAATTATTGTAACTGTTCAAACACTCTCTTAATGCTGTCATAATGAAGGAAGATTCCCTCCTTGGCAAAGTTTTCAATCTCCTCCTTAGTTGCGAACATATATCCATCTGTTTCTTCTGTCTGAAGTTTCAGATCATTCTCATCAATATCAAGCACAAAGCGATATACATCAACAAAATAATTATCACCCTCGCCCGGATTTTCTCGCTTATAAGTAAATACATATCCGCCTTCTGCATTAGAAACATCTAATCCTGTCTCTTCTCTCACTTCACGGCATACCGCTTCCTCAGAAGACTCTCCTGCCTGCGCTGCACCACCGGATACTTCCCACCAGCCCGGTGCCCACGCTTTTGTCATTACACGTTTCGTGATCAGATATGTCCCATCCGGTCTTGCCACAACTCCAAGCACTGTCAGATGGTATTCCCCCTCCTTTAAGCACCAGTCATTTCGCTTCATTGTTCTTCCGGTCGGCCGTTTCTCTGCATCATAAATATCCCAATATTCCATGATATTTTCTCCTCGTCTTATCTATCTCACATTTTTCATTTCCCTTTCTTATCATACATTTTTAGAAAAAAGCTGTAAAGTCTTTGGCAAATATTTTCCATTAGACTTTACAGCTTTCACTATCATTCGTTATTTACTTCTCTCTCAGATAATATGTCATTTCATGCCATTCTTCTCCACCCCAGACAGAATCTGACATTCCCAGATCTACAAACCCAAATCTTTTATACATCTCTACTTTTTCATCCAGGCAGGTAAGAACAATTTCTTTTCTTCCCTTTTCTTCTTCTCTTTGCAGATAACATCTTACAATCTCTCGTGCCAGACCTTGTCCTCGATACTCCGGTAATACATCTAAGCCAAGGATCATAACTTTCTTTCCTTTTGGATTATTCAAAGATGCATCTGTAAAAAATTCATCTCGGAATTTTTCCTCATCCGTTGCAATTCCATTCAAAAATCCTGCTAACTTTCCAGTTGTTTTATCTACCGCAACTAAAAACAATTCTGGAGTCACACCAATTCGCTCCTTCATGTGTTTCTCAGAACATGCTTCATTTGGCGGAAAACAAATTTTCTCAATCAAGACTGCCTGATCTGCCTCTTCCTGTCTAATATCCCTGAATTCAAATCTTTCTAAAATACTACTGTTCCCTTTCATCTGTTCTTGCATTTTCTAATCTCCTTCTTCATCAACTTTTGTAATAACATATTTGTAATTTCACACTGTCACCGTAAGCACTGCTCCTACAGATGCTACCAACGAAGCTGCTACTGCTAATATCTGGAACGGCAAACTACCAAGTCGTCCGCAAATCAGG
>OBAQ01002160.1_pt1 | contig 11477 bp, 9 predicted proteins | sample 1517821 | NCBI WGS metagenome assembly OBAQ01 (sample SAMN04571705, study PRJEB22368) | human gut metagenome | biome: human gut; material: stool | host: Homo sapiens | place: Luxembourg | collected 2012-09-27
CGTCGTGAGATCGGTCACGGAAACCTGGCTTTACGGGCATTGAAACGGATGATTCCGGAAGATTTCCCTTATACGGTCCGCGTGGTATCCGATATTCTGGAATCCAACGGTTCGTCTTCTATGGCTACCGTATGTGCCGGAACGCTGGCTTTGATGGATGCCGGTGTACCGATGAAAAAACCGGTGACAGGTATCGCTATGGGATTGATTACCGATAAAGGGTGTGCTAAATATGCTGTATTGTCCGATATCCTGGGCGACGAGGATCACCTGGGCGATATGGACTTCAAAGTAACAGGAACCCGTGACGGTATTACCGCTACCCAGATGGATATCAAGGTAGACGGACTTTCTTATGAAATTATGGAACAGGCTTTGGAACAAGCGAAACGAGGACGGATGCATATCATGGATATCATCACCGAAACCATGCCGGCTCCGCGTGAAGACCTGAAACCGCACGCTCCCCGTATTGTTACCGTTACTATCGACAAAGATCAGATCGGTGCGCTGATTGGTCCCGGAGGAAAGATTATCCAGGATATTCAGGAAAAATCAGGTGCTACCATCAATATTGAAGAAGTTGGTAATAAAGGTATTGTCGACGTTTCGGCTACCAATAAGGAATCGATCGATAAGGCGCTGGCACGGATTCGGGCTATCGTCGCTAAACCGGAAGTTGGTGAGGTGTACGACGGTATTGTAAAATCGATTATGCCTTTCGGTGCTTTTATTGAAATCCTGCCGGGAAAAGACGGTTTGTTGCATGTCTCTGAAATTGATTACAAACGGATCGAGAAAGTAGAGGATGTATTGAAAGAAGGCGATCATATTCAGGTGAAATTACTGGAAGTGGATCCTAAAACCGGAAAATTACGTTTGTCACACAAGGCATTGCTGCCGAAACCGGAAGGTTATCAGGAAAGATCAGAGCGTCCGCGTGGTGATAGAAATGACCGGGGTGAAAGACGGGAACGTCCGGAAAGACACGATCGTGGCGAAAGACGTGAACGTCCCGAACGTCGTGAATCACGGCCTGAAAGAACAGAAGACAATCAGGAAACCGGTAGTGAGGAATAATGGATACGAAGTGATTTATCGCCCGGAACCAGTCTCGGTTCCGGGTTTTTTTATCGGTGTTTGCCGCGGAGGTATTGCTCCAGTTCTTCGATTTCCGGCAAAGTGAGCGGGTTGTAATTCATGCCGCTATGGATCATGATTTCACAGGCCATTTCCAGAAATTCAGCTTTTTCAATCGTACTTTTCAAATCTTTTCCGGCGTATACTTGTCCGTGTTTTTCCAGAAGTGCAGCATCGTGATTGAGCAGGGCTTCGCTGACAGCCTTCGCTAATTCGGCCGAACCGGGACGATAGTAGGGGACGATGGCTATTTCTCTCCCGCAATAACAGGGGATTTCTATACTGACATTGAAATTATCGGGTTTCTTTTTCATGCAGGCAATCGTCGTGGCATAAATACTTTGGCAATGCAATACGACATTTACATCAGGGCGGTTTTGCAGGATTTGTAAATGAAAGCCGCTTTCCATAGAAGGGCGGATACCGTTTGTGATTTCACCGGTCGCGACCCGGCAAATGGAGATTTGGCCGGCTTGCAGTTCGGGAAGCCAGGAGCCTGTTGCCGAGATCAGGGCGAATTCGCCGATACGCCAGGATAGATTACCACTGCTGCAACGGGTCAACCGCCGTTCGCCGGTTTGATGTGCAGCTGCCAGGAATTGTTCAATGTGTTTATCTGTAATTTCCATAAATCCGGTTACTGAAAAGGTTTATTTATCGATGGGCTAAGTTAAGCAATATGTCTGAATTCGGCGGTTGTTTTTCAGAGAATAACTCATTCCTGAATGAAGGCTGTAACAAAACAAAAATAAATGGAATTACTACGATCGGGTTTGCCCAGTTATTATTATATTTGTAAGCTACAAACAGAGTATGATATGGAGAATAGACTTACAGTAGGATTTACTCATGGAGATGTCAATGGTATTGGCTATGAGTTGATCATTAAAATGATGGCAGAAAACCGGATCTGCGAAGTATGTACCCCGGTATTGTTCGGATCCTCGAAGGTGGCTGCTTATCATCGGAAAGCTTTAAATATAGAAAATTTCAGTTTGAATAGTATTCAGAATGCCCGTGATGCGAATCCGAAAAGGTGTAATATCGTCAATTGTGTCGACGATGCGATCAAAGTGGATTTGGGCCAGGAGACGCCGGAATCGGACGATGCGGCGGTGCTGGCATTGAAGGCTGCTCTGACTGCTTTGGACCGGAATGAGATCGATGTCCTGGTAGGAGCTCCTCAAGGGTGCAATTCCTTTAAGCCCGCAGCGAGTTGTCCGGTATTTTTTAGCGAAAGATATGAAACCCGTAATGTCATGCCGCTGTTGGTGGGTGAAAAGATGAAGATGGGATTCGTTACCAATCATCTGCCGTTCCGGGATATTGCCGGAAATATTACGGTCAACAATATTTACTATAAACTGAAGTTGCTGGATGCTTGTCTGAAGAAAGATTTTACCATCCGGAAGCCCCGGATTGCCGTGTTGGGACTCAATCCCCATTCCGGCGAGAACTGTATGTATGGGGAAGAAGAGAAGAATGTGATTATTCCGGCGATCGAACGAGCCCGGGATAATGGGATCATGGCTTTGGGACCTTATGCGCCGGACGGATTGTTCAGTGGTGTAGAATTTGAAAAATTCGATGTTATTCTGGCCATGTATCACGACCAGGGGATGATTCCTTTCAAAACGATAGAGGGTAATGAAGGAGCGGTGTTATTGGCAGGATTACCTATTGTATATACCTCTACGGTGCATGGTATGGCGTATGATATTACCGGACAGGGTATAGCGGATGAATCGGGTATGCGCAATGCGCTTTATCTGGCTATCGATGTGTATAATAACCGGCAGATGAATGCCGAGTTAGCCCAGAATCCCCTGAGACATTACGACATCGCTTCCAATAGTAACGAAAGCGATTTGAATGTCGAGCAGATTGCCGGAATTGAAAAAGAGATGGAATAATACACTCCCAAGTTTTGACGCTGATTAGCCAACTAATTCACAAAGAATTGAACATGAATTGGTTGGCTGATTTTGTGTTATTTCCCGAATGTCCCTATTTTGTAAAAAGTTTTCAATATTCTATGATATACCCGAAGAGTATTTTTGCAGCATGCTGTTGTATCGAGAGCGATATAGTTTCCTTGTCGGGGTATGTAGCAGTCCCATTTTCCGAATATTCCAATTCAGGCGGAAATCGAATAGAAATCCACAACAAACAGCTTTAGGATAATGTGATTGTCAGTGAGAGGACGATTACCATCAGGTATTGGAAAAGGGTTTTGAGGAGTTTCTTCATGGAAATTTGAATTTAATTTGAGTATTTACATTTTACTGAAATAATTGTTCTTTATTTTTTTTAAATAATTTCTCAATGACTCTGTGTCGTCTTTGTCTGGAATGAAAATATTTTGCACAGTATTGTTTGAATCTATTGTAAACAATAATGGAGTAGTATATTTGCTTAGTGGAATTTTTTCTTTTTTTAATGAAGTAGTTATTTGTTTCCCTAAAAAGTTTTTTCTTAATCTGTTTTCAATATCATTTGAAAAAAATATAATATATTTATTTTTTGTATAGTTGGGAAACTCTGATTTGATTATTTCACTTATTTCCTCGAGACACGGTTGACAAGCTTCCATTGAGAAATGGAAAACTAAGATATTTTTTGCAGATATATTTATCTCTGGATCTGTACTAGTATAGAAGGGGGTATTTTCTATTTCTTTGATTATTTTTGCTTTGATTGTTTCAATATAGTGTATATAATTGGATTTCCGAGTATGATATTTCTTATATTGTCGAGATATAAATATGGATAAACATACTAAGTTGAAAACGATTGTGGGAATAATAATATATTTCATTTTCATAACTATTCCTTTTTTAAAATATATTCGATTAGAATAGGATTACTATCTTCTGTCAGCTGATTTAATATTTGATTGTTTTCGTCGTCGAGTACTTGTTCATTCAGATATTCTTCTTTTTTTCTCCAGGGTTCGATGGGACCGAGAGCAATGGAATCGTTTAGAACATAGGGAGTGAAGATGACTCCTTCTTTGGTTTTGTGAAATACAATATTCCGCTGTGTCTTTTTATTGTGTAGAACATTTACATATTTTTTGCCGGATCGGATAGAGAGACAAGTATAACGGTATAAATCGGTTTCCAGGTTATTGACATGCGTATAGGGGAGTAATTCCTGTATGGCAAAATAATCTTTTCTATTATTTCGGTCGTATTCGGGAATCACTTCGTTCGGGTCGTATTTGTGTCCCGGGAAAAACCATCGATAGGCAGGAGCTATGTTTGTCGGGGTAATGGCGAATACATCATCGTATAAATAACGGGAAAAATATACGGTGTCTCGGAAACGGTAAAAACTGCTCAAGGGCGAGTTTATGGATAATTTTTTTGAACTTTTAAAACCACTGTAAACGATTTTTGAAGTAGTTCGGGAATAAATATTTAATGTAGAAGGTTCTGATAGACTATAAAAGGCAATACTGTCTCGGCTCAAAGGAGTGAATTCATCGTATGCATGCAGGTCTTTGGGTAACCTGAAAGAATGGAGATATTTACCGTTTAAATCAAAAGCAAGCAGTTTTCCCCAGGGATCGAGTATCTCCAGGCATCCGTTGAAAGGATTTATGGCTAAATCTGAAATAGACATATATTCTTCGGGGCCTCTCCCTTTTCGGTTTATTTTAGAAATAAACTGTCCTTCTCGGTTGAAAATGAAAATTTGATTCTGGATACGATCGTAAATAAAAATCTTGTCTTTAGAGGTAATAATTTTAGTAATATGGGCGACTAATGAAGAATCTGTCGTTTCCAAAGGAATCAGACGGACCTGGGAAACGAAATCGAACAGGGATATCTCGTCTTCCTGTTCGATAGAAGCGGTGATAGTATCTACTTCTTCGTTAACGGTGAGTGAGTCTTTACAGCTGCCGATAAATAGGCAGAGAACTAATATAAGAATGGTATTTTTCATTTCAATGGTAGTTATTAAATAAATAATTTGAGGAATTTGTTTTCAAATTTTGTTGAAACATGATGAAAACAAATTCCTTTTTCATTTTACATATAATCGAAAGGTTTATCGCAATAATTACTTAGAAAACCTGTCTCTTTACACCACCAATAGTGGGCAGAACCTATTGGTTCATAACAACGTCCCCATCCTTTGCCGCTACAATTAACGTCAACAGGAGGTAAAGTCTCTCCTGCTGCAAATGCTTCTACTTTATCGAAGAGAAGTTCTAATTTTGAGTTATCTACATTTAACATGTTTATGAAATTGAAAATTGTTAACATAATACATATGCAACTTCCAAAAATTAATTTTCTTTTCATATTCTTTTAAATATTAAATTTTAAGTAATTAGATTAATTTGATTTTTAATTCTTCCCTGCCTTGCAGCGAAATTATACGAAAAAAGTTAGTACATTGCAGCCTCTCTTTCTTTTTTAGGGGAGTGATGGGACGACGACAGATTGTCTTTGTCAAAAGTTGGTCTGTCGATCATCCTATTTTCTCTAGGTTAAACATTTATTAACAGAATAAAGTAAAATAAATTATTTTGAGGAAAAAATTTCTAATATTCTATAATATACCCGAAGAGTATTTTTTAGGTAACAGGCTCTCCATTTTTCGTATGTTCCGGTTCTTGAATTGCTCGGTATCGTAAATTTAGTTTTGTAGTAAGAGAGAAACTAGAACGGGATATTATTTCATACGCCATTTATTGTAGTATTCCGTATTTTAGCCATATCCTAGTCCGGATATTTCTTCCGTTTGGGCTACCGAATCTTATTTTTGGGGGAATATCTAAAGATACAAAAAAGTCAACTGATCCACAATGTTTTAAATATGAATCAGTTGGTTAGCTTTATGTTATTATTGAATGTCCCGCTTTCGGTCATTTTTTCCCTTTCAGTCTTCCGAGAATACGGGGGATGTAAGTAGAAATGTGCCGTTTCTTTTTGGCTTCGTATACATCTGCAATTTTTATCAATATCGCAGATTCCTCCACTCCGCCGAAACCGGGGTTGATGGCCGTTCCGAACATCTTCATCGAAGGGGACAGACTCATATAAGCATTTACCAGGGGAGGAATGTTTTCTCCCAATTCCCGGACATAATGGGACAATATCTTGTAATCTTCATTATAATTATTACCGATAAAGATTTTTTTCATCTGTTCCTCGTCGATTTGAATATTCAGTGGATGGATAGGAACCACTAAACCTGCTGTATCCTTGAAATATTTATCTATAAAATAGAGGATCATATTCCGGGCCTGAATATTAAAACTGGTATACATCGTCACTTTCCCGAAAAAATATTCTATCTGGGGATGTTCTACCGTGAGGGCTCCCAAGCCGTCCCAGAGATTATCCAGAGCGAAAACAGATTTCCGTCCCATGCGGGTCGACTGGTAGATCGGGTGTACGAAAGAACGTCCGAGTTCGATCATTTTCGGCAGGTAATCGGATTTGAATTGATCTGAAAAACGGAAAAGTTCGGTTGTCGCCAGGTTCGGTTCTCCTTCGGCATTGAGCGATAGATGGTCACAAAGAATATAACGGTAGCCTCCGATAATTTCCTGTTCCTGGGGATCCCAGACGATCAGTTGCTGATAAGGAGTTTGTGGATCGACATCGAATTCGTCGATGTCGGTTTCTTTCCCGGTACCACCTCCGGCACTACGGAACGTAAGCTCGCGGATACGCCCGACTTCCTGCATCAGGTTTGGAGCAGAATGAGCATCGAAGGTATATATTTCATTACCGCCTTTATTCGTCTTCCGCATAAAATGTTCTTCAGTCAGCTCGGCGATAAGCTTCTTTTTCTCGATAGGGTAAATGACAGGTTGCATTTTTTTACAATTTGAAAATATAGGGTTTTATCGATGGGAAGCAAGGAGCCGGTGACTTCTGTGCCGATCGATTCCACGGAACAAATATAATGCTTTATCGGTTTTTTTTGTATCTTCACACGCAAAATAATGATATCGATTAAAGCATAAAGCCCGATGAAGTTCAAGGTATTTAGTAAAATTCGTTTTTTCTTTCTGATATATAGCGTTATGATCTTTAGCGCTTGCCATGATTCCGATAAAATCGAGCCGGAATACGGTGAACGTACCGTATTGATTTATATGGCAGCCGATAATAATCTGAATAAAGACGGTGAAACCAATATAAAGTCTATCCTGAAAGGGATGGAACAAACGGCAGGACGGCTGGTGATTTATATCGATCCCCGGTATGATGTGCCTCGTCTGCTGACCGTTAAAGGGGGGAAAGGGTGCCGTCTGGATACCTTGGAGACTTATACCGAAGAAAATTCGGCTTCCCCCGAAGTGTTGGCAAGGGTGGTACAGGAGGTGCAAAAAAGATATCCGGCCTCTTCCTATGGGTTGGTGTTGTGGTCGCATGGTCTGGGGTGGGTACCGCCGGAATATTCCTTCCCGGGGGGATATGCGATGCGGTTGCCTGATCCGGATATGCCGAGGACGAAATATTATGCCGAGGACGAACATCCCAGAACAACGGGGAAGGCTTATATGGATATCCGGGAGATGGCTGCCCGCTTGCCCGGACATTTCAACTTTATCCTTTGGGATGTATGTTTTATGGGAGGTATCGAGGTGGCTTACGAATTGAGAAATAAAACCGATTATCTCATCGCCTCTCCGGCAGAGGTGATTTCCGACGGGTTTCCCTATGAAAAAATAGTACCTTTGCTTTGGGGAGGGGAAGAGGCTATGAAACAGATTTGCCGGGAATATTATAACCATTACAATAAATATCCGGTTAATTCCCTGTGGCGTTCGGCGGTGGTCGGGCTGGTAAAGACCGGAGAATTAGAACCTTTGGCAGCGAAGGTACGCACTCTTTTAGCCGGGAAGACCGACTATGCGAGAGCCTGGCATTATCCGCTGAATCAGGGGGGATTGCCTATGGTATTTTTCGATTTCGGCGACTATATCCGGAAGATGACTACCGAAGAGGAATATAATTCGTTTAAAAAACTATTGGACCGGGTTGTGATCTACAAGGCAGCTACCGAAAAGTTGTTCGGTGATGAGGTGCCTGCCGATAAGTTTAGCGGCCTGACTTCATATATTCCTTTTTCGGAATGGTCTGATATGAATACCTATTATTATACTTTGGATTGGGGAGCTACGGTATACGAAAATAATTGATGGGATGAACCGACGGATTTTACAACTGGCGATACCTTCTATTGTATCTAATATCACAGTCCCTTTACTCGGTTTGGTGGATGTCACGATTGTCGGGCATCTCGGATCGGCGGCCTATATCGGTGCAATTGCGGTGGGAGGATTGTTGTTCAACATCCTCTACTGGAATTTCGGTTTCCTGCGTATGGGTACCAGTGGGTTGACTTCTCAGGCCTATGGACGTAAGGATGCCGATGCAGAGGTAAAAGTATTGGTACAAGCGGTCAGTGTCGGTTTGATTTCTGCTGCCGCTATTCTGATCCTGCAATATCCTGTCGAACGGCTGGCCTTTTATTTATTGGATACCAGCCCGGAGGTAGAACAATATGCCGTCACCTATTTCCGGGTGTGTATTTGGGGGGCTCCGGCTGTATTGGCGATGTATGGTTTCAAGGGATGGTTTATCGGAATGCAGAATTCCCGTTTTCCCATGTATATCGCTATCGCGGTCAATATCATCAATATTGTCTGTAGCCTCTGTTTTGTGTTCGTCCTGGGCATGAAGGTGGAAGGGGTGGCTTTGGGAACCGTAGTGGCCGAATGGTCGGGATTGGCTATGGCTTTGTTATTGTGGAGAAAGCGTTACGGGTGGTTGCGTTCCCGGATCGTTTTGCGCAATAGTTTACAATCGGTGGCTATGCGCCGTTTTTTTGCCGTTAACCGGGATATTTTTTTAAGGACTGTTTGCTTAATCGCCGTCACTACTTTTTTCACTTCTACCGGTGCACGTCAGGGCGATACTATTCTCGCAGTGAATACTTTGCTGATGCAGCTTTTTACCCTTTTTTCCTATATTATGGATGGTTTTGCCTATGCTGCCGAAGCGCTGGCCGGGCGGTATATCGGGGCTTGTGATCTGAAACAGCTCCGGCATGCGGTGCGCAATTTATTCGGTTGGGGAGTCGGGATGTCACTTTTATTTACCTTGTTGTATGGCGTAGGAGGGAAAAATTTTTTAAGTTTATTGACCAATGATCAACAGGTGATCCGGGTGGCAGGAGATTATTATTATTGGGTATTGGCCATTCCTTTAGCAGGTTTCAGTGCTTTTTTATGGGACGGTATCCTGATCGGAGCTACGGCTACCCGCCAGATGCTGTGGGCTATGGCAGTCGCAGCAGGGGCTTTTTTCCTGATTTATTACTGTTTTTCGGGAGGAACCGATAATCATATCCTGTGGTTGGCATTTCTGGTATATCTTTCATTGCGTGGTATCCTGCAAACACTTTGGGGACAGCGGATATTTTCACCACGATACCTGAAACAGGGCTGAAAATTTATCGTACCGATAAATTTTAGTTTGTGAAGTTTATAAACTAAATCGGATTATGAAACGTTTGGAAATTCTTTTGGATGACATTACACATTTAAAGGTAGATGCGATTGTGAATGCTGCGAATTCTTCGTTGTTGGGCGGAGGAGGTGTCGATGGGGCTATTCATCGGGCGGCCGGACCTGAATTGCTGGAGGAATGCCGGAAATTGAACGGTTGCCCGACAGGAGAAGATTACGAAAGGGTATCGTTTGCCGGCGGCTCATGTGATACATACGGTAGGACCGGTTTACCGGGACGGCGGGCATCATGAACCGGAATTGTTAGCCTCCTGTTATCGTAACAGTTTGCGGCTGGCAGTAGAGAACGGGTTGAAAACCATCGCTTTCCCCTGTATCAGTACCGGAGTATATCGTTATCCCAAACTTGAGGCTGCCCGGATCGCGTTCCGGGAGATCACTCGTTTTTTGGCTGTTTATCCCGGTTTTGAACAGGTGATTATCGTCTGTTTCGGGCCGGAGGACTTCAATATATATAACCGGCTTTTGGCAGAAGGGCCGGAAGCCTAAGAAAGATCGGCTCGCATGCGCTTTATGCCTCCGGTAACAATACCGTAATTTATCAGGAGGATCAGGATCAGACTCCCCAGGAAATATTGCCATCCCCAGGTGTCCAGGATCACACCCGTACCCCAACCCAGCAAACTGGATCCCAGGTAGTAGGTGAGCAGATAAATAGAGATAGTGACCGAACGCTTGGAGAGATTGTAATCGCTGACAATACGGTTGCATAAAACATGTACGACGAAAAAATTGAAAGTAAATACAGCCAGTCCTAAAGTCACGACCCGGAAGTCGGTGATGTATAATAGTAAAATGCCGGCAGCTGAAACTAAAAACATGGCTTTTAATACCTTAAAATGAGTGAAGTACCGGGTGAGTCCGGCTGTCGCAATCGACCCGAAAATACCGAATATATACATTAAATAAATATAGTGGATATAATGTTCCGGGAAATTGAAAGGTGCTTTGGTCAGATAGAATCCCAGGTAATTGTATAAACTGACGAAAACCCCCAGGATCAATCCTCCGGTCAGGTAGAAAGGGATCAATGCTTTTGAGGTGATCAGTTGGAGATTTGCTATGATGAGGGTATGGAAGCTTTCCTTGCGGGGCATAAAGTTGGTGGAGCGGGGGCTGAACAGTAAGAACAGTATGGCGAATAAGGCGCAGATCAAACCGATGCTGACCGATGCGATCCGCCAGGTGTAAAGGGCTCCGATCCAGGATGAAATGACTCGTCCGGCCATACCTCCCAATGCGTTTCCGGCGATATACAGACCCATGATTTTCCCTTTGTTGCGGGACGATACCTCTTCCGCAATGTAAGCCATGGATACGGAAAACCTTTGGCAGCACTGAGCAAAATCAGCGGAAGAAAGGTCGGGGAGAAAGAAGCCGCAACGGAAAAGATCGACGAACTGAGTAAACCGGTACCGATCATTTTTTTCCGGGGAATGCGGTCGGCCACGAACATGGTGGTAAAAAGACCGAAGACCATTCCCAAAGTCGAAAAAGAAATAGCGAAACTGCTTTCGCTGGCCGAGAGAATAAAATCTTTGGCTAAATCCGGTAACAAAGGCTGGAAATAGTAGAGCTGGGCAAAACAGGAGAACCCCGATAAGAATACACATATTGAAATAATCAGGTCCTTCCGGTTCTCCTTTTTTTCTATGTCTGCAAAAGAAGTATTCATTGAAAACCGTGGAATGATATCTACCTTTAAAATCCGGTAAAATTACCATTGCAAAAATAGGAAAAATTATTAAAATTTTTCCCTGTATATCCGGGGATA
>OBAQ01002166.1_pt1 | contig 11433 bp, 7 predicted proteins | sample 1517821 | NCBI WGS metagenome assembly OBAQ01 (sample SAMN04571705, study PRJEB22368) | human gut metagenome | biome: human gut; material: stool | host: Homo sapiens | place: Luxembourg | collected 2012-09-27
CCCGCCGCAGCCTGATCCTGACCCGCGCAGAAACAGATTGCCCCGGCATGGCACCGGGGGCGATTCTTCCACCCCGCGCTGCCAAATCTACTGTCGTGCGGGCGACAGACTGGAGAGTACCTTATGTTCAAATACGTTCTCAAGCGAATCGGCTACATGTTCCTGGTCCTGTTTATCCTGTCGATCGTGATTTTCATGATCTACAACCTGACCCCGAGTAACCGCGCCTATACCGATGCGAAGGCTGACCAGGTCGCCATGAAGCAGCAGCTCGCCGGTATGTCCGCCGAGGCACAGGCCAAGTGGTTCGAGGAACGGTACGAAATGTATCAGATCAGCTACGGCACCGAAACCAACAACATGATCCTCCGCTATCTGCGCTGGGTCGGCCTGTATCCCTATGCGGATAACCCCTACACTGGCAAGGAAGGCAAGCTCAATGGCCTGCTGCAGGGCAACTTCGGCTATTCCTATCAGTATAAAAAAGATGTAGTCAACGTTGTCGCCGCTCCGATGAAGAACACGATCTTCATCAACATCTTCGCCACGATTCTGGCGCTGGCCATCACCATTCCGCTTGGTATCGCCTGCGCCGTGCGCAAAAACAGCAAATTCGACCGCTTCACACAGGTCTTTACCATCATCGGCTACAGCTTGCCGAGCTTCATTATCTGTATTCTGTTTATCTGGGTCTTCTGCGCTCTGCTCGGCTGGTTCCCGGCCAGCGGCATGAAGACACCGGGCAGCAGCTACGAGGGCTTCAAGTGGTTCACCGACCGCATGTACTATCTGGCCCTCCCGCTCATCACCATGACGTTCTGCTCTCTGGGCAGCATGACGCGCTACGTCCGTGCCTCCATGATCGATGCTCTGTCCATGGACTGCATCCGTACCGCGCGCGCCAAGGGCGTCAAGGAAAAGACCGTTATCTATTCTCACGCATGGCGCAACGCCCTGATCCCCATCGTCACGATGATCGTCGGCTGGTTCACCAGCATCTTTGCGGGCTCCCTGATCTTTGAAGACATGTTCGGTCTCAACGGTATGGGCAAGCTCATGATCTCGTCCCTGCGTACCTCGGACTACGATGTTACGATCCTGATGCAGTTGTTCTATGTCGTCGTCGCGCTGCTCGGCAACCTTGTCATCGACATTGTCTATGGCCTGGTCGACCCGCGCGTCAGAGTCAACAAGTAAGGGGGTAAGAGCATGAGCAAGAAGAATTCCTCCGCGAAGCGCAGCTGGCTCGGCCGCCTCTTCTTTGGCGGCAGCAAGGGCCTGGCCGATGATATCGAGGCCAAGCGCGCAGCCAAAAACGACGTCGAAGAGATTGTCAGCCCGGTCAAGCAGATCGTCCGCGGCTTTATGGAGCGCAAGCTCGCCGTCGGCGCCCTCTGTGTTGTCATCGCCATGTTCCTGCTGGTCTTCATCGGCCCGCTGTTCATGACGACCTACACTGACACCTATACCGAAGTCACGCAGGCCAACCTGCCGCCCACGATGTCCATGCTCTCCGTCCCGAGCGAGCTGAAGAACGACATCAAGATGATCGACAGCTACGGCAGCTTCTCCGTCGGCCTTTCCAACGCGGGCAAGGTCTATGTCTGGGGCGCAACGGGCCTCGGCACGACGGGCATTGACATCGCCGATATCCCGGAAGAGGTTCAGAATGAGAAGATTGCCTGGGTCGCTGCCGGTATCGATCACATCGTTGCTGTCGGTGAGAACGGCAAGGTCTACGCCTGGGGCGCAAACAAGCTCGGCCAGTACGGCTACTTTGACCCGGCGGTGAACCCCAACATCGCTCCCGAGCCGGACGAGCTCCTCAACGGCACCATCGATGCCTCCAACATCAAGAAGATCACCTGCGGCTATCAGGCCACGGCCATTCTGATGAATGACGGCACCCTGTATATGTGGGGCAACAAGAACACCTATCAGAACTTCGACACCGTAGCCACGCTGGACGGCAAGCTCACGGATATCGACTTCACGCTGAACTATGTCGTCGCGGTGACGGACGGCAACTCCGTCTACACCGGCAAGCGCGGCCTGTATGATCAGATGCGCGACAACATGGGCTCCGCCACGGTTCCCCTGCGCGAGTTCCTGAATGGCCGCAAGATCACGAGCATCTATGCCACGAGCAAGACGGTCTGCGCCCTGCTCGATGACGGCACCGTCGGCTTCGTCGGTGACTTCGATACGAGCAGCAAGGCGATGCCCAAGCTGCATGAGGGCGAGGAGATCGTTAAGATTGTCTCCGGCACTTACCACTACACCGCGCTGACGAGCGAGGGCCGTGTGTTCTCCTGGGGCAGCAACACCCTCGGCCAGTGCAAGGTTCCCGACGACGCACAGGGCGCGTCCGACATCTTCGGCGGCGCGTTCCAGAGCTACGCGGTCGATTCCAACCACGAGCTCATGGGCAAGTGGGGCCTGAAGGGCTACCTCTTCGGCACGGATAACTACGGCGCGAACGTTGCACTGCGTATCATTCAGGGCGGCAAGATGACGATGACCATCGGTGCGATCGCCGTTATCATCTCCACGATCATCGGCATCATCATCGGCTGTATCTCCGGCTACTTCGGCGGCAAGGTCGATATGTTCCTGATGCGCTTCACCGAGATTTTCGGCGCCATTCCGTTCCTGCCGTTCGCAATGATCCTGTCCGCACTCATGGCGCAGATGGACATCAGCGAGAATGAAAAGATCTTCATCCTCATGGTCATCCTTGGCCTGCTGAGCTGGACCGGCCTGGCCCGCCTCGTCCGCGGTCAGATCCTCCTCGCCCGCGAGCAGGAGTATGTCACGGCTGCCAAGGCCATGGGTCTGCGCGAGTCCCGCATCGCATTCCGTCATATCCTGCCGAACATTGTCTCGGTCATCTTCGTCACGCTGACGCTCGACTTTGCGACCTGCATGCTGACGGAGTCCACGCTGAGCTACCTCGGCTTCGGCGTCACCTACCCGCGTCCGACTTGGGGCAATATGCTCAACGGCGCAAACAACTCCACCGTCATCAAGAACTTCTGGTGGCGCTGGCTGTTCCCGGCGATCTTCCTTGCGATCACCTGTATCTGCATCAACATCGTCGGCGATACGCTCCGTGACGTCATGGATCCGAAGTCTGACCGCGATAAATAAGGGAGGGAAGAGATATGGCATTACTTGAATTAAAAGATTTGCATACTTTCTTCCGCACGAAGAAGGGTATTGTCAAGGCGGTCAACGGCGTTTCCTATTCCGTTGAGGCAGGACGCACGCTCGGCGTTGTCGGCGAGTCCGGTTCCGGCAAGAGCGTCTCCGCCATGAGCATCCTGCAGCTTCTCGACGGCAACGGCTATATCGACAGCGGCGAGATTCTCTTCGAGGGCCGTGACCTTACGAAGCTCACCGAGAAGGAAATGTATTCCGTCCGCGGCAATGATATCTCCGTCATCTTCCAGGAGCCGATGACCAGCCTGAACCCGGTCTTCACCGTGTCCCGTCAGGTCAGCGAGCCGTTCATTATCCATCAGGGCATGACGAAGAAGCAGGCTGCCGCAAAGGTCATTGAAATGCTGGCCGATGTCAAGATCCCGAATCCGCACATCGTCGCCAAGCAGTATCCGCATCAGCTGTCCGGCGGTATGCGCCAGCGCGTCATGATCGCCATGGCGCTGGCCTGCAAGCCGAAGCTGCTCATCGCGGACGAGCCCACCACGGCTCTGGACGTTACGATCCAGGCGCAGATCCTGAAGCTCATGAACGATCTGAAGGAAGAGCACGGCACCTCGATCATCTTCATCACCCACGACCTCGGTGTTATCCGCCAGATCGCGGACGACGTGGCCGTTATGTACTGCGGTCAGGTCGTGGAGATGGCGCCCGCCGGTACAATCTTCATGGACGCTGAGTTCTCTCATCCCTACACCGAGGGCCTGATGAACTCCATTCCGCGCCTGAGCACCCCGACGCATACGCGTCTGGACGCCATCCCCGGCGCAGTGCCGCACCCCCTCAAGCTCCCGAAGGGCTGCAAGTTCGCCCCGCGCTGCAAATACGCCACGGAGCGCTGCCTCAATGAGGAGCCCGAGATGATTCACGTCAGCGAGACGCAGCAGGTTCGCTGCTTCTACCCGCGGAAGGAGGACCGGCATGGAAAGAAATAATGTTCTTCTCAAGATCACGGACCTGCGGCAGTATTTCCCGGTCGGCAAAAAGAAGGGCTTGTACGTCAAGGCGAACGACGGCATCAGCCTGAATATCTACGAAGGCGAAACGGTCGGCCTCGTCGGCGAGTCCGGCTGCGGCAAGTCCACGTTCGGACGCACGCTGCTGCAGCTCTACCGTCAGACCGACGGCAAGACGATGTACTATGGCGCGTCCCGTGATGAGCTGGCCCCCGAGTATATCGAAAAGACCATCCGCCATCTGCCCCACGGCCTGCATGAGCTGGCCGCGCTCGAAAAGAAGCGCGACGAGATGCAGAAGGTCTATGATGCTGCCGATGAGCAGAAGCGCCTGCACATGCACAACGATCTCACGGCTGCGAAGAAGGCTGCAAATGATGCCTATCTGAACATCGTGAATGTCATCGGCGGCTTTATCACCGCCAAGGACCTCGGCCCGGTCATGAAGATCTTCTCCGAGCGCCACGACCGCTGCTGTGACCTGCACAAGGCCATCGAGAAGCGCGCCCCCGTCAAGCTCAACTATGACGAGGAGGCCTTCAAGCTCTCGAAGCTCAAAGCGGGCGAGAGAGGCTATGACAGCCGCAAGGGCAAGCTTGACAAGCTGGCTGAGAAGGTCGCCGCGCATGACAAGCTCGTCGAGGCCGCCCGTGCCGAGATTGCAAAGGTCGACGCCCGCATCGACGCCATGCGCGCGAAGTACGCCGCCGATCCCGAGTTCCAGAAGCACGAGGCCCTGCTCGATAACGGCATCGACCTTGCGCGCCTGACCTATCCGGAGGTCCGTACCCTGCGCTGCCAAATGCAGTATATCTTCCAGGATCCGTATTCCTCCCTGAATCCCCGTATGACCGTCGCCAACATCATCGGCGAGGGTCTGCTGGCGCACAAGTACTGCAAGAAGGCCAACGAGCGTATGCATGAGGAGATCCTGCAGACCATGGAGGACTGCGGCCTGGCTCCCTACTTCCTGCATCGCTATCCGCATCAGTTCTCCGGCGGTCAGCGCCAGAGAATCGGCATTGCCCGCAGCCTTGCGGTGCATCCGAAGTTCGTTGTCTGTGACGAGGCCGTTTCCGCTCTGGACGTTTCCATCCAGTCGCAGATCATCAACCTGCTGCAGGATCTGAAGGAGCAGCAGCACCTGACCTACCTGTTCATCACGCACGATCTGTCGGTCGTTAAGTATATCTCCGACCGCATCGGCGTTATGTATCTGGGCAATCTCGTCGAGCTTGCCGACTCACAGGAGATCTTCGACCACCCGATGCATCCGTATACCGAGGCTCTGCTCGAATCCATCCCGACGACGGAGGAAAAGCGTGACCTGGCGGTGCTCGAGGGCGATATCCCCAGTCCGGTCAACCCGCCGAAGGGCTGCAAGTTCCACACGCGCTGCAAGTACTGCACCGAGATCTGCACCCACGTCGTCCCTGACTGGGAGGAGGTCACGCCGAACCACTTTGTAGCCTGCCACCACAAGCTGCACACCAATGAGTGAGCGCAAGACGGGCAGTGGGGAGCGTCAGGATGCCGAGCAGCCTGAGGCCGTCGAGCAGAACGAGCCGCAGGGAAGAACACTGAAGTTTCCGGAGCTGCCGGAGCGCCGCAGTCTGATGGGCGGCGTGATGTTCCGCAAAAAGCTCGCCCGGGCCCGCGCATTCCAGAAGGAGCGCAGCGGTGAGTCCGAGGAAGCGCCGGAGGAGGGCATCCCGCTGGAAAAGCACGATGTCTCCACGATGATCTTCAGCGCTCTGTTTACGTTTGTTCCGATCTGTCTGGGCATTCTGCTGCTGATGGGCTTCCTGCTCCTACTGATCTTTCGCGCCCTCTGATCCAAAATTCAACAAACCGCTGCAAAATGTGCTCCATTTTGCAGCGTTTTTTTGCGCATTTGCGGCCGTTTGCAGGTTGACACACGGCTGGAATTACGCTTTAATAATGTATGAAGCACAGAAATGAGGAAACAGACTGCAGCCTGGCAGAAAAAGATCCGGAAGGACATTTTTCAACAAGCTGAAATACCCTAGGGAACCTCTGATTCAATTGCAAGAGCGGTCAGCGAGGGATTTTGTTCCAAATTGAGGTTTGGAAATTGCAGGAATACTTTGTGTACCCGCAAGGGGCATGCCGCATCCGTAAGGCGGCAAAGCCGCCAACGGCTGCGCAATATTTCAAGATTTTCAAACCGATCAGTTGGGGCGAAAGACCCGCTGAGCGCCGCAGCCGATTGATTCAGAGGTTCCCTAGAAAGAGAGGGAAACCATGAAACAACAGACCCGTTTTTATGTCAGCCGGAAAAACCCGCTGACCTGGATCGCCGCGGCCCTGTCGCTGGCTTCCATCGTTCTGCAGATCCTCGCGCTCTGCCTCGGCGAGGGAGCCGTGATCAGCACCGTGAACATCTGGTTCCAGAAGGTCCTGCCGATGGCGGTGAGCCTCGGCTTTGCGCTCCAGCTCGTGCTGGAAGGGGAGACGCGGTTCTATCGCACGTCGAAGCCCATTTTCTGGGCCTGCGTCTACTTCGGACAGGCGGCGCTCGACCTGCACCTGCACGGCGGCTATGCCCTGTTCGGCTATATGCGCTATGTCGTGATGTGCTGGATCCTGTACCTGCTGCTCTACCTGATCTATCGCCTGACCATCACCGGCAAGATCCCGGTGTCCTATCCGCTGCTGTTCACGCTGCTGGTGCCGCTGGCAATTCTCATCTATGATCTGGCGATGGCCGGCTGCACGATCCCCGTGTGGTACCGCCTTGTCAAGATCTCCAACATCGCCATGGCCGGCAGCGCCGTCGTCGCCGTGCTCGCGATGCGGCCGTTCACGGACGGGGCTTACCACCCGACGTGGGGCGACCGCAAGGACGGCCGTCTCATCCGTACGCTCAGCCCGATGAACATCGTCGCGGGCTACATCATGCCCACACGCAACGATGCCTGCAACTCCATCCAGACAACGTTCGAAATTTCGAAGGTCGAGCGCTACATCCGCCAGAAGCGCGCGGAGGGCATGGAGTCCTTCGGCCTGACGCATGTGCTGCTTGCGGCCTATGTCCGCTGCATCGCAAAGTACCCCGGCGTGAACCGCTTCTTCTCCGGCCAGCGCGTCTATCAGCGCGATGACGATGTCCAGTTCACCATGACCATCAAGAAGGACATGCGCACGGACGGCGAGGAGACGACCATCAAGCTCCACCTCAAGCCGACGGACACGACGAACGAGGTCTATGAGAAGCTGAACGCCCTCATCGACGAGGTCAAAAACACCCCCCTTAACAGCTCGTTCGACCATGTCGCGGCTCTGCTGGCCAGTATGCCGCGTCTCCTGCTGAAGTTTGTTGTCTGGTTCCTGAAGACGCTGGACTACTTCGGCATGCTGCCGACGTTTCTGACGGACCTCAGCCCCTTCCATGGCACGGTCATCTTCACGTCCATGGGCTCGCTTGGCATCCCGCCCATCGTCCACCACCTGTATAACTTCGGCAACCTTCCTGTCTTCGTCGCCTTTGGCCGCAAGTACCGCAAGGTCGAGCTCGATCTGCAGGGCAAGCCCGTCACGCGCCGCTATGTCGACTTCGTCATGAATACGGACGAGCGTATCGTCGACGGCTTCTATTACGCGACGGTCATGAAGTACTTCGAAAAGCTCCTGCGCGAGCCGGAGCAGCTCGATCTTCCGCCCGAGGAAGTCCTGCGCGATATTCCCTGAACCCAAATATCCAAAGCTCCTGCGTGTGCACTGCATGCGCAGGAGCTTTTAGCGTCTCCGTGTCACGGACAGCTGTACGCCTGTGGCTGAAATGAGAGACGAAATGTAAGACGAATATACGCGGAAGTGTAAGAATATTTGTGAAAGAAAATAGAGTGATCAGCGCTCCAGAATGGAACGAATTATGATTAGCTGGCAAATAAGGACATTTAATATGGATATTCCACGACAGAAAAACAGAAAGTCAGGCAAATTTTTCCTTGCATTTCCATACAGCCTGTGGCATAATTAGAGTCGCAGTTCATTACGCGTTAGCGGAGCAAAGCGCTAACGAGCAAAAAGGAAAGGATGGGATATGCAATGCGCAAAAAACTGACTGCGCTGCTGCTGGCCTGCCTGCTGCTGGTTTGCCTGGTCCTGCCGGTGTCCGCTGCGGACGCCCCGGCGCTCTTCGGCACGGCCAATGCCGCGGACGGCACGGTCACAGTCACACTCAGTCTTCGCGGCGGCAGCGCCGTGCGCAGCGGAGCCTTCACGCTCAGCTACGACAGCTCGCTGACGCTCAGCAAGACCGAAAAGGGTCTGCCGCTTGCAGTGGCAAACACAAAAGAGAAGGGAAAGATCGTCTGCAATTGGGTCGGCGGCGCAGCCGAGGCCGATCAGGCCGTGCTGACGCTGACGTTCACAAACGCAGCGACGAAGAGCTATACCTTCAAGGTGTCCGGCGCCAAGGTGACGGACAAGAACTATGAAACGACGAAGATCGCTGACTTCCCGATCAGAATCTATGTGGCCTGCAACGGTAAGAACTGCCCGTCCAAGAGCTACAAGGACGTCGATCAGACGCAGTGGTATCACAATGCTGTGGACTATGTCCTCGGCAATGACCTGATGAAGGGCACGGGCAAGACGACGTTCTCCCCGGATGCCACTCTGACGCGCGGCATGGTCGTCACGGTCCTCGGCCGCATGGCTGGTGTGAAGACGGCCGATTATGCCGGAACGAGCTTCTCCGATGTCAAGGCCGGCAGCTGGTATGCGCCCTATGTGCAGTGGGCCAGCAAGCAGGGCCTCGTCAAGGGCTATGAAGACGGCACGTTTAAGCCGGAGCAGAATGTGACCCGCGAGGAGATGGTCACCATGCTGTTCCGCTGCTGGCAGAGCGAGGGCAACACCTGGAAGACGGATGTCACCGCGCTCAATGCATACAAGGATTCCGCAAAGGTCTCGAGCTGGGCGCTTCCCGCCATGCGCTGGGCTGCTGCTAACGGCGTCGTCAACGGCGTCGGCGACAGCATGCTGGAGCCGCAGGGCCAGGCAACGCGCGCACAGTTTGCGAAGATCATCATGGTCTACCTTGAGAATCTCGCATGAAAGGAGCGCAGGATAGAAGAATGAAGCACTGGAATCTGAAACGGGTCCTTTCGCTGCTGCTGGTCGTGTGCATGGTCACCGGCCTGCTGTCCGGCGTCTCCGCCATGGCGGAGGATCAGACCGCGAATTATCATGAGATCTCCACCGACGGCCTGAAACTTGCAACGGAAGACAATGCCGCTGCGGACGAGACCGAAACGGAAGAGGCTCCCTATGCCGACACCGATGTCGTGCGTGTGTTCGTCGTGCTGGAGGACAAGCCTGTCCTGCAGCAGGGCTACGCTACCCGCGGCATCGCCGGCAATGCTGCCGCCATGGCAGCCTCCAAGGCGCTCGAGGCCAAGCAGGCAGCGCTGGCCGCAGAGATCTCTGCGAACGTGCTGTCCGGCGAGACGCTGAACGTTCACTGGAACCTGACGCTGGCCGCCAACGCCATGTCCGTCGACCTGCCCTATGGCAAGATGGACGAGGTCGAAGCGCTGAAGGGCGTTAAGAGCGTCATGCTCGTTCCGCAGTACAGCATCGATCCGCGCGAGCAGGCCGATCTCAACACCATTTCCTCCGGCAATATGATCGGCAGCTACAACGCCTGGCTCGAGGGCTATACCGGTGCGGGCAGCCGCATCGCCATTGTCGATACCGGCCTGGATTCAGACCATCCGTCGTTCAACAGCGCTGCGTTCGATTACAGCCTGCTGGTTACCTCGACGAAGAACGGCAAGCAGATCGCGGATTACAATTTGCTGACCGCCGCGAAGATCAACGAGGTCCTGCCGCAGCTGCATGCCGCAGAGCGCTATGAGGGTCTGACCGGCAATGCTCTGTATGTCAGCAGCAAGATCGCCTTCGGCTTCAACTATATTGACGCCACTCTCGACATCACGCATGACAACGATCAGCAGGGCGACCACGGCACGCACGTTGCCGGTATCGCCACGGCCAACCGCTATGTGGAAAATGCGGACGGCACCTACACCTACGCTGACAACGGCGTCGTCGGCGTTGCGCCCGATGCGCAGGTCGTCGTTATGAAGGTGTTCGGCAAGAACGGCGGCGCCTATGCCGATGACTACATCGCCGCCATCGAGGATGCCATCGTTCTGGACTGCGACAGCGTCAACCTGTCCCTTGGCTCCGCCCCCGGCGAGGCGTACTTCGACAATGTCATGGATTCTCTGGACGAGACGGATACCGTCGTTTGCATGTCTGCCGGTAACTCCGGAAACTGGGCAGAGGACTCCGTCAACGGCCTGCTGTTTGCCGAGGATTCCAACACCGGCCGCGTCGGCTCCCCCGGCGCCTATGAGAATTCTCTGGCCGTCGCCAGTGCCGACAACATTGCCAACACCGCAGAGTATTTTACGGTCAACGGCGCGAACTACACCTACGCTGACGGCGCAGGCAAGACGTTCACCGGCGGCGCGACCTGCAAGAGCGCAGCCTTTACGACGCTCGACAAGTCCGAGGACAAGAGCGGCACGGAGTATGACTTCGTGTTCATCGGCGATCCGACCGACCCGGACGACACCGTGAAGTACGGCGGCGAGAAGTCCGACTTTGCGAACACGGCCGGTAAGATCGTCCTTGTCTCCCGCGGCAACGGCGTTGCCTTCACCGATAAGCAGATCAATGCGGATGCCGCGAAGGCTGCCGCCATTATCGTCTATAACAATGTTGACGGCTTCGATGCCATCTATGCGGCCTGCACGAAGAAGCTTCCGTTCATCACAATCCGCTTTGACCAGATGAAGGCGATCCTCGCCTCGGCCACGCAGGACGAGAACGGCGTCTGGGGCGGCAAGCTGACCGTCCACGGCAGCGGCGTCTACACCGACATGAACGCCACCGGCGGCGTTATCACCATGAGCTCCTTCAGCTCCTGGGGCGTACCCGGCGATCTGTCTCTGAAGCCCGAGATCACCGCCCCCGGCGGCAACATCTATTCCACGCGCACGGACGGCACCTACGGCCTGATGAGCGGCACGTCCATGGCGTCTCCGTCTGCTGCCGGTCAGGCAGCCGTTGTCGCGCAGTACATCCGTGAGAACGGCCTTGCGGAAAAGGCCGGCCTGACGGCCCGCGCTCTGGCGCAGAGCCTGATGATGGGCACGGCCGTTCCCATCATGGACCCGGATTCCGACGTGGAGTACTCCCCGAGAAGACAGGGCTC
>OBAQ01002172.1_pt1 | contig 11423 bp, 9 predicted proteins | sample 1517821 | NCBI WGS metagenome assembly OBAQ01 (sample SAMN04571705, study PRJEB22368) | human gut metagenome | biome: human gut; material: stool | host: Homo sapiens | place: Luxembourg | collected 2012-09-27
GCCTATTTCGCGGCGGAGGGCGAGAGCGCTTTCCGGCAGCGGGAGCAGGAGGCGCAGCTGCGGGCCGCGATGGAATTCGCCGTGGTCCGGGCGCGGCAGCAGATGGCCCAGGCCATCGCCAGCGGCGGAAGCCGCGTGGCGGAGAACGGCGGACGGCGCAGGAGCGTCAGCCGCTGGGACCCGAGGGGGCTCAGCGGGGCGGAGCTGGCGGCGATACGGAAGAGAGTACAGGATGGAGAGAAGATCAGATTTTAGAAAGGGAGAGAAAACATGGAGATGAATTTGCAGATGTTTGCGGAGAACACCCAGACCACAGCGGGCCTGAGCGCGGAGATGAAGACCTACTATGGCATGGAGCTGCTGGAGAACGCCAAACCGCAGCTGGTGCACAACCAGTTCGCGGCCACAAAGGGCCTGCCTGCCGGCGGCGGCAAGACCGTGGAGTGGCGTAAGTTCGGCGCCTTTGACAAGGCGCTGAAGCCTCTGACCGAGGGCGTGACGCCCGATGGCAGCGGTATCTCCGTCAGCTACATCACCAAGGAGCTGGCGCAGTACGGCGACTACACCACCGTGTCGGATATGCTGGATCTGACGGCCATCGACGACGTGGTGCTGGAGATCACTGACCGCCACGGCAGCAATATGGGCCTGACGCTGGACACGGTGACCCGAAACGAGATCCAGCAGGGCAAGCAGGTGATCTACGCGCCCAAGATCGGCAGCGACGGCACCAAGACCGACGTGACCAGCCGCATGACGCTGGACAAGGACTGCCGCATGACCAGCGAGCTGGTGGCCAAGGCGGCGACCCAGCTGAAGAAGATGAACGCGCCCACCTTTGACGGCAAGTATGTGTGCATCATCCACCCCAGCGTGGCCTTTGACCTGCGCCAGGACGAGGCGTGGATCGCCGCCCACCAGTATGCCGGGGCCACGGAGCTGTTCTCCGGCGAGATCGGCGAGCTGCACGGCGTGCGCTTCGTGGAGACCACGGAGGCGAAGATCTATCGCGGCGAGGATCTGGCCGCCGACAGCCGCACGCTGAAGGTGAACGGCAACGTTATGGCCAGCACCGACGTGACCTTCAACGGCGGTACTGTGGCTGCCGGCGCACTGGCGGGCCGCTATGTGGTGCTGGGCGGCACCCGCTGCCAGGTGGTGAGCAACACCGACGCGAAGCTGGTGCTGGACAAGACCGTCACTGTGGGCGACAAGGAGGTCATCTACCCCGGCGAAGGCGGCAAGCAGGGCTGCGCCGTGTACGGCTGCCTGTTCCTGGGCAAGGGCGCCTATGGCGTGGTGGACCTGAGCGAGGGCACGGAGGTCATCGTGAAGCCCCGCGGCAGCTCCGGCACCGCCGACCCGCTGGACCAGCGCTCCAGCGTGGGCTGGAAGGGCGTACACGCCGCGGCTATCCTGTACGACGAGTACATGGTGCGCGTGGAGTGCGGCAGCAGCTATTCGGACGAGGACAAGTCGAACTGACGGAGCGTGAAGCAGGGGCGGACGGGTCGTCCGCCCCTGCGGGAAATGCCGCCGTCAGCGCGGCCACGCCGCGCTGACGGGACGTCGAGGCCACCGCCCCCTGCGGAACGCGGGCGGACGGCGGGGCGAGGTCTTACATGAGGAAAGGAGAAGGGCGAGATGAAGGAGAAAATGACAACGGTGCTGCTGCCCAGGGGCAGAAAGCAGGAGGAGAATTTTGTCATCGTGTCCGTCAACGGACGCAGCTGGAAGATCATGCGCGGCGTGGAGGTGCGCGTACCGGTGTGCGTGGCGGAGGTGCTGGAAAACGCCGCCATGATGGCGGAGGCGGCCCGGCGCTATGTGGACGAGAGAGCGTCCTGAGGTGACGGCCATGGCAAGGACGACGGCAAAACAGGTGCTGGACCGGGTGGACGCGCTGCTGCCCAATGGGTATGCGCGCGCGGAGAAGCTGCGGTGGCTGGCCCAGGCGGAGGGCTTTGTGCGGCGGGAGCTGTGCCGGGAGACGGGGGAACTGCCGGTGCTGACCGAGGAGACGGAGCTGACGGCGGCACCGCCCTTTGACGAGCTATACCGGCACTATGTGGAGGCGCAGGTGCACTATGCCAACGGGGAGACGGCGCGGGCCTGTGGAACAACGCGTTTCTGACCTATCGGGACTACCGGGCCAGGACGGCGGTGCCGGAGGGCGGCGCTGCGGCGCTGCGGCTGTGCTGAAAGGGGGCGGCGGAGATGTATTTTCCCAAGCTGAAGGCGGCGGCGCAGCAGCGGGCAGGCGTAGAGCAGTTCGGGGGACTGGACCGCCGTCCGGGCAGCGGCGCGGGGAGCCTGGAGCAGATGGAGAACCTGTGGAGCAGCGGGTATCCGGCGCTGGAGACGCGGCCCCTGCGGCGGACGGTGACGCAGCTGGCGAAGCCCAACGGCATGACGGAGAAGGACGGATTGTTCTGGGTGGACGGCACGGCGCTGTATGTGAACGGCGCGAAAACGGGGTTGGTGCTGACGGACAGCCGGAAGCAGTTGGTGAGCATGGGGGCGTATCTGCTGATCTTTCCGGACAAGAAGTACATCAATACCCAGGACCTGACGGATTTCGGAAGCATGGAGAACGTGCGGGCCACCACGGGAGAGGTGACGTTCACCCTGTGCGACGGGACGGGGGAGAGCCTGGGCAGCTACGCGGCGGGCACGGAGGCGCCCCAGGAGCCCCGGACGGGGGATCTGTGGCTGGACACGGAGCGATCGGAGAGCGTGATGCGGCGGTATGACGGCAGCACATGGACGGCGCTGGCGGAGGTGTACACAAAGATCGCCGCTGTGGGCGTGGGACTGGGCTTCCGCGCCGGGGACGGCGTGACAGTGGCAGGCTGCGGCGCGGCGGAGCTGAACGGCCTGCACGTATTGCAGGCGGCGGAGGACGACTGGGTGCTGGTGCCGGCGCTGTGCCGGACGCTGGACAGCCAGACGGCTGCGGTGACGGTGATGCGGCTGATGCCGGAGATGGACTTTGTGGTGGAGCAGGGCAACCGGCTGTGGGGGTGCAAATACGGCATCGTGGACGGTCAGGCGGTGAACGAGATATACGCCTGCGCGCTGGGGGATTTCCGCAACTGGAACAGCTTTGCGGGGCTGAGCACCGACAGCTACGCCGCCGCCAGAGGCTCGGACGGACCCTTTACCGGGGCGGCGGCCTGCATGGGCGGCGTGGTGTTCTTCAAGGAGAACTGCATGGAGCGCATCTATCCGGCGGCGGGCGGCGGGCACCAGATCGTGACGGTGCCGTGCAGCGGCGTGCGGAAGGGCGCGGAAAGGACCGTGGCTGTGGCGGACGGTGTGGTGTACTATCTGGGGAACGACGGGGTGTACGCCTTTGACGGAAGTATGCCGGTGTGCGTATCCCGGGCGCTGGGAGACAAGCGGTATACCGGCGGCGTGGCCGGCGGGGAAAGCGGCCGGTACTGGCTGTCCGCCGTGGACGCGGCGGGAGAGACGGAGCTGCTGGTGTACGACACGCAGAAGCGGCTGTGGCACCGACAGGACGATACGGCGGCGGTGGCCTTCGCCCGGTGGAACGGGGAGATGACGGTACTGTGCAGCGACGGACGGCTGCTGGATACAAGCGGTACATTGGGAACGGCGGAGACGGGGTTCTCCTGGAGCGCCGAAAGCGGCGACCTGGGGCTGTACACGCCGGAGCACAAGTATCTCTCGCGGTTGGAGCTGCGGCTGAAGACGGCGGCCGGGAGCACGGTGAAGGCGTACGTCTGCTATGACGGGGACAACGTCTGGGAACAGGTGGGCGGTGGGGCAGACCCGCGGCGCGGTGCTGCAGGTGCGGCCCCGGCGGTGCGGACACCTGCGGCTGAAGCTGGCCGGGGACGGACCGTGCCGGGTGTACAGCGCGGCAGCGGTGTATGAGAAGGGAAGTGACGGGCCATGAGCGTGCTTGCCCTGCCGATGGCACCGGCGGGATCGGTGCAGGAGCAGGTGACGCAGCAGTATGCGTATCTGGTGCAGATGGCCCAGCAGCTCAATCTGGCGCTGGGACAGCTGGAGGCGCTGGGCGGCGGAGCAGGGGAGGCCTCCGCCCGGCGGCAGGCCAACGGGCGCTTGGGCACGGCGGCATCGGAGACGGCGGACGGGCAGTATGAGACGCTGCGGAGCATGATCCTGAAGACGGCGGACCAGGTACAGAAGACCACGGCGGCATTGACGGCGAAGCTGGAGGAGGAATATGTGGCGAGCTCGGACTTCGGCAGCTATGTGGCGAAGCTCAGCGCCCAGCTGGAGGCGGCACCGGAGGCGGTGACGCAGTATTACAGCTTTTTCTCCGACCTGCAGGCCAACGTGGAGAAGGTGGACGCGGCCTTCGCGCACTATAAGCTGGACACGGAGGGGTATATCCGCACGGGTATTGTGTACTACGACGGGGCCGCGCCGGTGTATGGCGTGGCTGTGGGACAGGACCTGACGTGCAGAGAGGTGGATGGCGAAAAGGTGGTGGAGCAGAACAACTTTCGCGCGGTGTTCACCGCCACGCGGCTGTCCTTCTGGCAGGACGCCACGGAGGTGGCCTATGTGTCCAACAACCGGCTGTACATCACGAACATCACGGTGCTGGGAGGTATCGATGTAGGGCAGTGGAGCATGGAGGCGGTGGAGGGCGGACTGGCCTTCCGGTGGATCGGAGGGTGAGTGTGTGAGCTATACGGCGTTGGACAGCATCCAGTGGGGCGGCGTGCCGAAGATCGGCGTCAGCTTCGGCTATGACAGCCGGCGCAGCGGCAGCACGATGCAGTACAGGATCTATGTGACGGTGGCGCCGCTGACAGGGGCATCGTATTTTGGATATCCTATCTACTTGTCGGTGACGGTGGACGGCGGAAGTGTGTGCAGCGGGCATACGCTGAAGGCGGCATCGCCCAGCCGGTGGAGCAGCGCGATCGAGTACGACAGCGGCTGGGTAACAGTGGCAGGAGCAGTGGGCACCGCGCCGCTGGGGATACGGCTGTACAGCGGCTCCGGGTCTGCCAGAGACGACAGCTACGGCTATGCGCTGCCGGTGGAGCGCGTGGAGGACATTGGAGATTTCTCGCTGACGGCGGGGGACGCGGTGATCGGACAGACGGGGACGCTGACACTGACGCGGCCCGGGTATGGGTACAGCTTTACGTTCAGCTATGTGCTGGGGGCGGCCTCCGGAACGCTGAGCAGCGGCGCGCTGCGGACGGTGAGCAGCAGCGCGGGGCGCGTGGTGTACCAGTGGACGGTGCCGGAGTCGCTGGCCGAGGAGCTGCCGGAGACGACGCACGGCACCGGGACGGTGACGGTGAAGGTGTACAGCGGCGGTACGCCGGTGGGGACCCTGAGCGCGGCGTTCACGGCCTATGTGCCGGAGACCATGCGGCCCACGGCGGCGCTGACCACGGAGGTGGTAAACGACGATACGGCAGCGGAGAGCTGGGGGCTGTGTGTGCAGGGCATCAGCCGGATACGGTACGCGGCGACGGCGGCGGCACAGGGCGGCGCGTCCGTGCGGTCGGTGCAGTTCCGCTTTGCGGGGCAGGAACTGACCGGCACGACCGGGACGACGGCGGTCATCGGCATCAGCGGGACGCTGCGGCCCACGGTCACGGTGACGGACAGCCGGGGACGGTCGGCGACGGCGACAGGCGAGGCGGTGACGGTGGCGGCGTACTATCCGCCGGCCATTACAGCGTCCATGGCGGCGCGGTGCGCCGCGGACGGCACAGAGAAGGACGACGGGGCGTATCTGAAGGTGAAGTGCGCGGCACAGTGCGCCGATGTGCAGGGGCACAATACGGTGGTCCTGCGGGCGCGCTTCCGACCTATGGGCGGCGCGTGGAACGGCTATGTGACATTGCTGCCGGGGGCAGAGCAGCTGCTGGGCGGCGGGCTGGACGGCGGGACCTCCTATGAGGTGGAGCTGAGCGCGGAGGACACGGTGGGGAACGTGCGGGTGGTGCGGTATACGGCGGCCACCAGCCGGGTGACGCTGCATCTGCGCGCCGGCGGAATGGGCGCGGCCTTCGGCAAATATGCGGAGCAGGAGGCGCTGGAGTGCGTGTGGCCGGCGGTGTTTTACGGGGATGTGGCGGTATCCGGCGCACTGACGGTGAACGGACAGACAGTGGAGGCGATGCTGTTCCCGGTGGGCAGCGTGCGCCTGACAGACAGCCCTGCGGCGCCGGAGACACCGGCAGGCGCAGCGTGGGAGAGCGTGGAGACAGGCATCGCCGGCGTGTATGGCTGGCGGCGCACGACATGACGAGGAGGAGAGAGGCATGGCATCGACGTATACGATGGTGGCATACGGTTCACAGGGCAGCGCGGTGCGGCAGCTGCAGAATGAATTGAACAAGCGGGGGTATAGTCTGGACCAGGATGGTATCTTCGGCAAGAAGACGAGAGCCGCGGTACGGGACTATCAGAAGAAGAACGGACTGACGATGGTGGACGGCATTGCCGGCGACGAGACGTGGGGGAGCCTGCTGTCCGCGCCTACAGCGGCGGAGCAGGCGGCGCAGGCCGCCGCAGCAGCAGAGGCGGCGGCACCCAGGGCGGAGGTCACGGCGGGCACGGCGCGGCGTCTGCAGGAGCTGGAGAGGGGATATACGCCATCGGACGAGGTAACGGCGGCGCAGGCCTACCGGGACAGCGTGGCGGCGTTAGAGCCGGAGGCGTACCGATCCCGGTTCGAGGAACGCCTGCAGACCCTGTATGACCAGATCGCGGGGCGTGAGGCCTTTGACTACGATCCGGAGGAGGACGAGTCGTACCAGCGGTACGCCAGACTGTATGCCGCCCGCGGCGCGGCGGCCATGGAGGACACGCTGGGCAAGGCGGCGGCCCTGACCGGCGGGTATGCCTCCAGCTACGCCCAGAGCGCGGGGCAGCAGGCGTACAACGGCTATTTGCAGGAGCTGGCAGCGCTGGTGCCGGAGCTGCGGCAGGTGGCGCTGGCGGAGTATCAGCAGGAGGGCAAGGCTTTGCAGAACCAGTACAGTATGCTGGACGCACAGGAGAAGGCGGACTATGACCGCTGGCAGGAGGCGCGTGGTGACTGGCAGAAGCAGCTGGAGGCGGCTCAGGCGGCGTATGAGGACGCGGGCAGTCAGGACCAGAAGCTGTATCAGGCGCTGCTGGCACATTTTTCCGACAAAGCGGAGCAGGAGAGGAAACTTTCCGCCTCCGGCGTCCGTCTTACAGATAGTGGAGATACCGGCAGCAGGGGCGAGAGCCTGAGCTCTACGGCGGCGGAGAGTTTGCAGCGGGCTGTGGGGAACTATCTGAAGCGGGGCAACGGCGATCTGGCCCAGGCACTGGCGGCGCAGTATACGGCCCGCATGACACCGGCGCAGCGGCAGCGGTTCGAGAAGCTGCTGGGCCAGTACGGCATGACGCTGGCATAAGGGTCGGATAGGGGAAAAGTGCTTGCAATCAGGGGCACTGTATGGTATCATATCAAAGTATATTGCGATGCGGCGGACACGCCGCAGCGGCTCGAGAGGAAGAGAGGAGCCGCGGGAAGGAGCAGCAATGGAGAAGATGAAGAAGCACTTTTTACGCCGAATGGCGCTTGTGATGGCGCTGCTGACACTGGGCTCTGCCGTGCTGGTGGGCTGCGGCGAGCAGAAGGAACCGGAACCGGACCCCAAGGATGAGGTCATCGTGGAGCCGGAGCCCATCCAGCTGCCGGACGGCGTCAGCTTCGATGAGAAGAAGTACCCGGACGTGTTCGGGTTCATCCAGATCCCCAACGCCACCCAGTGCGCCATCAGCAAGGGCCACTATCTGGCGCAGAGCCCCAAGTCCACTAAGAGCAGCACCGGGTATGACGACGATTACTACCTGCAGCGCGATTTGGACGGCAAGACCAACAAGGCCGGCTCGCTGTACATCCAGGCGTACTACAACAAGTCTGACCTCAGCGACCCCATGACGGTGATCTACGGCCACAACATGGCCAACCGGACCATGTTCGGCGGTTTGCAGAGCTACGGCGAGACGCTGAAGTTCGACGACAACGCCGTGATGTACATCTATCAGCCGGGCCGTCAGCTGACCTATAAGTTCTTCGCATGCATCCCCTATGATACCAGCCACATCCTGTACTACCACGACTTCAAGGACGAGAAGGTGTTTAACGCATTCTTTGAGGCGCTGGGCAAGGCGGCCAGCGATCCTAAGTACAAGAGCGACACCAACCAGAACGCCTTTTACAGTGCCGAGGGCTGCGTGAACGTGGACAAGACCAACCTGCCCCAGGCGGGCGACAAGGTGGTGGTGCTGTCCGTGTGCAAGAACGGCGACGATCATCACCGCTATCTGCTGATGGCAAAGCTGGTGGAGGACTCCGCCGCGCCCATCACCATGACCCGCGGTGAGGCCGAGGCTGCCGGTATCCCGGCGGACCGCATCCAGGACAAGGCAGCGGCAGACGCCGCGGCCGCTGCCGCGAATATCTCCGCGGTGGAGGATGCTGCCGCCAATAAGACCGACACTGCCAGCAAGACGGATACGGCCAAGACGGAGCACAAGGACTGAGTCGGACCTGAAAAGTAAAAAACTCCCGGACCGTGGCGGTCCGGGAGTTTTTTCGATGCATTTTCAGAGAGCGTTGCCGTCGGTCTGCGTCAGGAGATCGGCCAGGGAGACACTGTCCAGATAGTCGTTGATGATGGTGTCCAGCTTTTCCCACATGGGGAGCGTGGTGCAGTGACCGGCGCGGGGGCAGATGTTCTCGTCACCCTCCAGGCAGGTGACGGGGGCCAGAGAGCCCTCGGTGAGGCGGAGGATCTGGCCCACAGAGTAGTCAGCGGCGGGGCGGTTCAGGCGGTAGCCGCCGCCCTTGCCACGAAGGCCGTCCACCAGGCCGGCCTTGGACAGCACGGAAATGATGCTCTCCAGATATTTTTCAGAGATGCCCTGCCGTTCGGCAATGGCGGGCAGGGGGAGATAGGCGGCGCTGTCATCCTGAGCCAGCTCCAGCATGACCCGGAGGGCGTAACGGCCTTTGGTAGATACGAGCATGGGAAGACCTCCCTTATGTTAGTAAACATAGTATAGCACTATGTTTATGCGATTGCAAGGGGAAAACGCTCACATATAGTGGTACTTATTCCGCTTGAGCACCAGAAAGACGCCGGAGATGATAAAGGCAAAGATCTCGGCGGCGGTGATGGCCCACCAGATACCGTCCACGCCCAGAAGTATGGGCAGGATGACGACGGAGCCGGCTTGGAACACCAGCGTCCGCAGGAAGGAGATGGCAGCGGAGACGGCACCGTTGTTCAGGGCGGTAAAGAAGCCGGAGGCAAAGATGTTGAAGCCTGCCAGCAGGAATGACCAGCAGAACAGCCGGAAGGCATGGGTGGTCAGAGCGTAGAGGCTGGCATCGTAGCCCACAAACAGCCGGGACAAGGGGGCGGCCAGCACACGGGCCAGGACCGTCAGGGTCACGCCGCCGATGGCCATCAGCAGGGCGCTTTTCCGCAGGAGATTTTTCAGCTCACTGTGGTGCTGCGCGCCGTAGTGGAAGCTGACCACCGGCGCGCTGCCGATGGAGTAGCCGATGAAGATGGCTACGAAGATGAACTGGACGTACATCAGAACGCCGTAGGCGGAGACGCCGTCCTCGCCGATCAGGCGCATGAGCTGGAAGTTGTAGAGCATACCTACCAGGGAGGAGGAGATGTTGCTCATCAGCTCGGAGGAGCCGTTGCCGCAGGACTGGAGGATGGGGCGCAGACGCAGGGCGGCGGGCCGCAGGCGCAGCAGGCTGGTGTTGGGCCGCAGGAAGTAGATCAGGGGCAGTACGCCGCCCACACACTGGCTCAGGCCGGTGGCGATGGCCGCGCCGGCCACACCCCAGTTAAAAACGGCGATGAAGAGCGCGTCCAGCACCATGTTGGTGATGCCGGCGGCCACGGTGACGAAAAGGCCCAGGCGGGGCTTTTCGGCGGCGATGAAGAAGCTCTGGAACACATTTTGCAGCATGAAGGCGAAGGTGAAGCCGGTGACGATGCGGCCATAGAGAATGCAGTCGGCCATCATGGCGTCAGACGCGCCCAGCAGACGGGACACGGCGGGCATGGTGAGGATGCCCACGGCGGACAGTACTGCGCCAAACAGCAGTGTGAACAGTACCAGCATGGAGAAGGTGCGGTGGGCTTCGTCCTGCTTGCCCTCGCCCAGCAGCTTGGACACCAGGGCGGTGCCGCCGGTGCCGATCATGAAGCCCATGCCGCCCAGGATCATCACGAAGGGCATGACCAGGTTTACGGCGGCAAAGGGCGTTTTACCCACGAAATTGGAGACGAACAGACCATCCACCACGCCGTAGATGGACGTGAAGACCATCATGCAGATGGAGGGAAGCGTGAAGCGCAGCAGCTTGCCATACGTGAAATGGTCGGAGAGACGGATGGATTGCTTTGCCATGGGGGCCTCCTATCGAAAAAAGTAGCTCCATCATAAAGATGGAGCTAAATCATCCCGCCGAAGGCGGAGTTTGAACTTGGTGACCCGTACCGGATTCGAACCGATGTTAAAGGCGTGAGAGGCCTCTGTCTTAACCACTTGACCAACGGGCCGTATAGAAAATCACCGGCGGTAGGGTCGGTGATTTGCTATTACTGGTACACCTTCAGGGACTCGAACCCTGGACACCCTGATTAAGAGTCAGGTGCTCTACCAACTGAGCTAAAGGTGCATATCCTGTTAACGGTGTTATTATAGTCGATGTGCGCCGATATTGCAAGCTTTTTTTGCGAAAAGAACAGGATTTCTTTGAAATCAGGGAGAGAGCCGGAAAAGCGGGGGCTTTTCCGGCTCTCTGAGGGAAAGGAAAGAAGAAATATCAGTTTTTCCACTCCACATACAGCTCGCGGACGCCGTTGGCATCGGCGGGCTTTGCGGCGGGAGCGGCAGGAGCGGGCGCGGCCTTGGGCGCGTCGCGCTTTTCGATGAACTTGGGCGCCACCTGGGGGAACAGCGCCAGGCTCAGCACGTCCTCGTCGGACTTGGCCAGACTCTTGAACTCCTCGCGGTACTTCTCCAGCTCCGGCTCCAGCAAATCGGCGGGGCGGCAGGTGATGACATCCTCGGGGGCGATGCCCGCCTTGGCGCGGACCTCCTCGTTGACCTCGCCGGGCAGCTTGCCGTATTCACCCTTGAGCATGGCGCGGGACTCCTTGGGGAACGTCTTGTAGCGCTCGCCCATGATGACGTTCATCACAGCCTGGGTGCCCACGATCTGGGAGGAGGGCGTTACCAGCGGGGGATAGCCGAAGTCCTTGCGGACACGGGGGATCTCGGCCAGCACGTCGTAGTACTTGTCCTCCTTGCCAGCCTGCTTCAGCTGGGAGATCAGGTTGGAGAGCATGCCGCCGGGCACCTGATACAGCAGGGTGTTG
>OBAQ01002179.1_pt1 | contig 11396 bp, 6 predicted proteins | sample 1517821 | NCBI WGS metagenome assembly OBAQ01 (sample SAMN04571705, study PRJEB22368) | human gut metagenome | biome: human gut; material: stool | host: Homo sapiens | place: Luxembourg | collected 2012-09-27
ACCGATGCCGTCCTTCTTAAGAAGCTTTCCGTTAAAATCAGATATCAGGAAGCCTTCCTTTCCGGCAACACAGGCAAAGAATTTAGTGCCTTTGTGTGGTCCTGATTCGAATCTGCCTGGAACAATCTCATCAATATGGTCTTCATTAACAGGCATAGTCCACATTTTATTACCGTGGCAGTCAAGCATGTTATAACCAACTAAAAGTTCATCATGTCCATCTCCGTTAATATCAATTGCAAAAGGAAAATGTCCGGTATTCTTATCACTCTGGAAATGCCACATAACCTCAAGGTCATCGTTAAGTGCATATACTCTGCAATAACGGTCCTTAATGAGAATATCGCGTGGCTTGTCAAGACCACGGAAATTACATATACGCATACCATCAGGATTAATTCTGTCAAATGCGTAGATTTTATCAGGAACACCGATAATAGTTCCGTCCTCTTCTGGTGTAGAGAAAGGTGTTTTGGCACGTTTCTTCACTTCACCTGTTCTGCCATCAAGAATCAGCACTTCAAAATTCTTGGCTGTAATAACCTCATCAAAGCCATCACCGTCAATATCATATATCTGCATAGGCATATCTGCTGATATAGTTCCAATGTCGTGATTATCAGTAGGTTCACCATGCTGCCATAATATATTGCCATCAAGGTCAAATGCGGTGAGACAGCTGATTGTTCCATAAGCATCACGGTTTACTCTTTTCTGGCACTGAGCCATAACCATCTGATACTCGCCATTGCCAAGAAGATGACCGAAACGAAGCTGTCTTCCGGTGCCGCAGCCTTTGAGGTTAATTTTCTTAAGAAGCTTCATCTTAGGATAATGTGCCTGTGCATCTTCGCATTCAGCTTTATAAGCATTTCTTGCAGCATCAATAGAAGCAGCAGTACTTTCAGAAGTAGTAACATTTACAAAACCAAACTGTGTTGGGATAGTTGCAGTAATGGCAACCTTGCCACCCTGCCTTGCATATTCAGTGTCAAGGTCAAAATAAACCTTATCATCAACACTGCATATAACATGGCTGCCTTTAATCTCAGCCTTAAGTACATAAGTATCATCACAGTTGTAATCAAAAGGTACAGAATTGAGTACAGTAACCTCCTCCTTATGACGATACTCAAGTCTTAACTCATGCTCTTCAAAAACAAGGACAAGAAGATTAGCAGAGTTCTGACAACAAAAACCAATGCCGGCATTGCCCCATTTGGTAGTAAACATACGCACACTTGCAGTTATAGTATAATCGCGCCAGAATCTGTCACCGCTAGTGAGCATAGGAAATGTGCGGTGTGGCTTGTCATTACGGATACGCATCTGCTCCATAAAATGTTTTCCATTATATTCAGAAATAATCCAGGAAGCCCCCTGACCGTTATAAACGTGGTTGCATACCGGGTCATACCATTTACCATAATATCCGGGATAATGGATAAAATGATACTCACCCATTGCCGAATGATTCTTATCATAAGGAAATTCACCAATAGGAAAATCAGAGAAATCTTCATCAAGTAAAATAAAATCTGCCATAATAACCTCCATTCCAAAATAAAAAAATATAATTAATGACTCTTTCTGTAGCTTCCGGGCGTATAAATAGGGATAAACTTAAATGTGCCGCCCATAGTATTACTGTCGGCGAAACCGCATTTGTCAGCAATCTCAGTAATAGAGAGGCTGGTGTTGACTAAAAGGTCTGCTGCTGCGTGCGTTCTTACATTAATAAGATACTCTCTGAACCTGAAGCCTGTAAAAGCCTTAAATTTCTTGGAAAGGCTCGATTCACTCATATTAAAAAGTTCGGCAGTAGCAGCCATAGTTATGTCATTGTGATAATTTTCGATAATATATTCAATAACCTTCTGGATAAGTTCATTACCTGTATCCATTTTCGTAATAACATTATCTTCGTACATCTGACAACGCAGAATAAAAAGTATAAGTTCATGAAAATAAGAATGTATGAAAGATAAAGACAGACTATCTACACCATTGTGTTCATAAGAAATCTTCTGGATAATTGATGATATATAATCAAGTCGTCTTTCTGGTATATGGATAACAGGATGTTTATGAAAAATGCTTTCTATATCCAGAGAAGAATCATCAGCAATCCACTTTAATTCATCATTATTAAAATATAGCACATATCTTGTATGGTCACTTCCTGCAAGGTAAGTAGTCATATGGGCTGTATCTGGTGAAATAAGAGCAAGTCCGCCCGGATTTAACATATATATTTCATCACCTACATAAAGTGTGCAGGAACCAGAATATATAAACATCAGCTCCCATCTGTTATGTTCATGAAAATGTTTCATCTTATAAGATGGTGGCACAGTAGCAATATCCGTGTTGAAATTGTCATTAATAAAATGGTACATTGCCGTCTCCTAGGTATATAAATAATATCTTACGAAGCAAAATCACATGTTGATTATAGGTCGTTTATAGAGAAAATGTTACTGATTTTTTACATATTTTTTTGATTTTGAAAGATTTCGTGCTGTTTTTTTGTATATATAAAAATACAATGTGAATATAATGAAAGCATCTTAAGAAGCAGAAACAATTTAATATAAGGAGGAATAATATGATACGAAGAAACAAAATTATTGCTTCTGTTGCCGTCAGTGTTATGACCGGCGTACTTGTTACAGGTAACTTAGTTCCATTACAGGGATACTATGCATTTGCACAGGAAACAGGAGTAACAGCTATGAGATATTCAGCAGTAAAAGACATCAACAAAACATTAGAAGGTTACACACCAATGGACAGTTCTGATCCGGTTGAATTCGGTGGAACTTACATTAAGTATCAGGGCGAGACAATCCAGTTGTCGGAGACAGCCATATATGTTGATGGTTCGTTATCAGACGAGCTTGCTGCCTTGTACCCATATGTATATAACGACATTACTAAGGCATTGTCAGCAGACGCATTAAAGAATGGAACAGCAGACAATCCAATGACAGTATATGTTGCACCATATGTATACTGGATAGATGATCCGGCAGCAACAGATACAGTACAGAAGACAGAAGGATATTCAGTACCTTATGGAATGGTTGTTAATTCAGATTATCTTACTATCAAAGGTCTTACAGGAAATCCTGATAATGTTGTATTAGCTGGAAACAGAGGACAGTCACATGCCTCTAACGGTAACTATACTATGTTCAGATTCAACTGCAGTGGCGCACTCACAGTTAAGAATATAACAATAGGTAATTATTGCAGTGTTGACCTTGATTATCCACTTATGAGTGAACTTAATCAGGCAAAGAGAACAGATACAATCACTCAGGCACAGCTTGCTGATATGTCTGGTGACAAAATGTTTGCAGATAATTGTAACTTCATAAGCAGACTTAACCTTGTCCCAATCAGTGGTGCTTCAAGAAATCTTTACAATAACTGTCATTTTGAAAGTACTGATGATGCTCTTAATGGAAATGCTGTATATGTAGGATGTGATTTTGATTTCTATGGAAACAGACCATTATATTCATCTTATAATACTGGTTCAACATTCTTAGGTTGCACATTTAATTGTAAGATATTAAATGTAGAGGCAGAACCAACACAGTTCTTTACTAAGGAAGGCGGTACAATAACTGCAGTAGACTGTGTATATAACAGTAATTTAAGTGTGCCTATAACAATGGGATGGACAAAATTCCCATCTGATTCATTAAAATGTTACCAGAGTAACATAGTTCATAATGGAAAGAATATCACAATCGGCGGAGAAGGTGCTAAAGAAACCGTTGATATGACAGGAAAATCAGTGCTTAATGCCTACAAGGTAGTATCAGGTGGCAAAACATATTACAATACATATAATCTTTTAAAGGGCAGTGACGACTGGGATCCATTAGGAGTTAAAGATGTAATAGCTGAAGCAGGGCAGGAAGCAGTTGCAACACAGCTTACAATAAAATCAGATGTTTCAGAGATTGAATCTGGAAAAGAAACAGCTTCAGTTGGAGGAACAGTTAACTACTTCTATGGAACTAATGATACAACACATACAGCGTATCAGACGAAGATAAGGCATATGTGAAGTTAACAGATAATGGTGACGGAACATGCAAAGTAGAAGGTACTAATAATGATGATGCAGCTAAGAAGGTCATTATAAATGCATCTACAGAGTCAGGTCTTGAAGCAGCAGTTGGAATTACTGTAAAGCCAAGCAAACTTGATGCACCAGAGTATATCAAGACACCAGTTATTACTAATGACGGACAGGGTAGTCTTAAAGTAGATTACTCACTTGATTTAGGAAGCAGAGAAGACATGTCTGCAATCTCATGGTACAGATGTACAGACGCAGAGGGAAGCAATAAGGTACTTGTAGCAGTAACAAGAAACGATTCACCAGAATATACATATAAGTTAACAGCAGGTGATGTTGGATATTACATCATGGCTAAGGTAGAATCTAAGAACATCAGAAGTGATTATGGAACACCAGTAAATACAGTATATGACAAGGCAATCGGAGTGAAAGATGTAAGAAGCAAGAACCTTTCTACAGATTTCTCTAACTTCCCTAATACAAAGCAGTCAGAAATCAAAGCTGGCTTCTGGACAGTAGATTATAACCGTCCGGCAGATACAGAAAGCTTTGGAAAATGGCAGGGAGCAGATACAGAAGAGCCATGGGTATACGGAGTAACAGGTAATGGCTGTGTAGGAGCAGGATTATATCAGGGAACACAGGGTTCAAGACTTATGTATACACCAGTAGAAGGAACATATGGTGATATGTCACTTAAGCTTGTAGTTGACCCGGCTAAGACAGCAGGTCAGGGATTTGGTAGTGCAGGACAGTATATGGATGTACTTCTTAAGTTTGATACATCTACACTTACAGGATACGGATTAAGAATAATAAGAACTAAAGCGTCATCTAATGCTGTAACATTTGTACTTGTAAAATATGACAATGGAGCAGTAACAGAAATCTCTGATGAAGTAATTGCAAGCTGCTATGTAACAGGATGTACAATTAGTTTAAAGACTGAAGGTAATAAGCTCACTGCTCATGTTGAGACACCAACAGAACAGCTCGCAGATCAGGCAGCTAAGGGATATCCTCATGTAGTTGACCTTACAGCAGATATCGCAGCTAACAGCTTTGGCGGTGTTGCAATACAGCATACAGGAACAACAGGAACTGGTGGATGGCAGAATACAACAATGCTTCATAATTTAGATATTACATGGGAAGGTGAGAACAACCAGAACCCTGAATATGTTGAAGGAAATCCATCAGATAACGAGAATCCGGCAGAGAAACCAGATGATTCAACAGGAACTTCAACAGGAGCAGATACAACAGTTAAGACAGGCGATATGAGCCATGCAGGAATGTATGCCGCATTAACTACAGCAAGCCTTTGTGCATTGCTTGGAATGGCAGCAGTATACATGAGAAGAAGAAAAGATATCTAATTTCATAAAAATTTTCTTTACAGGAGCACCCGCAATTATATTGCGGGTGTTTTTGTGTGGTGAATGTGTGACCGTATGTGATTGACATTTTAATTATTATGCTATAAAGTTTTATAGAACTAACCAGTATAAGATGGAGGATAAAACTTAAAAGCATGAAATATAATATAAGAAAGTATATATTGGCAGGAATTACAGCAATTCTTGCGGCGGCTGTTCTGACAGCATGTGGAGGCAGCAAGCCAGAGAAGGACGATACAGTCCAGAGTACACAGGAAATATTTGCAATGGATACATATATGTCGCTTACTGCATATGGCAGCAATTCAGAGGAAGCAGTAAGTAAAGCAGTTCAGGAGATTAACCGGCTTGATGCAATGTTTTCGGTAGGAAATGAGGACAGTGATGTTACTAAGATAAATAAAAATGGAAGCGGAGAAGTATCGGAAGAAACCGCATTTATAATGAACAGGGCAATGCAGGTATCTAAAGAAACTAAAGGTGCTTTCGATATTACGATATACCCAGTTATGGAACTGTGGGGGTTTACCACCAGGAATTATAGAGTGCCTGAAAGCAGCGAGATTGCAGAGGTACTTAAGCATGTTTCTTATACAAATGTGGGGATTAACGGGCACCAGGTGACATTATCAGATGGTGCAAGCATTGATCTTGGCGGAATTGCCAAAGGTTATACTTCCTCAAGGGTGATTCAGATTATGAAGGACTGCGGCATAGAGCACGCAATCGTAAATCTTGGAGGCAATGTGCAGGTGCTTGGAAGAAAGAGCGATGGCTCGGACTGGAGGGTTGCCATACAGAATCCTGACAGTGAAAGCAGTTATCTTGGCGTATTAAGCACTGCTGATAAGGCAGTTATAACATCAGGTGGATATGAGAGATATTTTGAGCAGGACGGACAGGTATACCATCATATTATAGACCCGCAGACAGGTTATCCATCAGAGAGCGACCTGACTTCGGTTACAATTGTATGCTCTGACGGAACAACAGCAGATGCATTATCAACTGCGCTTTTTGTAATGGGGCTTGATGGTGCGAAAGAGCTGTATAGAAGCGGCTCGCTTGATTTTGAGATGATACTTTATGATGGAAGCAGAGTATATGTGTCAGAGGGAATAGCTGACAGTTTTTCAACAAATATGAACACGGAAATAATTACCATACAGCCTTAATGAGAATTATTATTAACAGTCTGTATTGACAAATGCAGGGGCTAAAATATATTCTATAGAACAGTTAGGAAAAACTAATTAAAGATAGAAGAAATTACTTTTGTTTATGAAAACTAACCTTGGATATAAAGACTAGAAGGAGCAGACATGTTATTAATAATATCACTTATAATCGTATTTTTATTCATATATTTTCTTAAAGATTCACTTAAAAAACACGCAGGTATCTACTATATAGGGGCAGCGGTAATCTCTATTGCAGTATTTCTGATTGGATTTCTGCCAATGCCTTTATTTTTAAAGAATAATATATTGGGGATATTTGCAAAGGGTTCGCTTGGAACGGCAATGTTCATTGCAGTAATGTACGCAGGTGCACTTCCTAAGGGCAGCAAGCTGATTGCACCGCTTATGAAGATAAGAGGTGAATTGTCAATTACAGCGGCAATACTTGTCCTGTGTCATAATTTCACATACGGAATAACATATTTTAAAATGCTTTTTATTAAGCCGGAGGCATTATCAGCAACACAGTTTACAGCAGCATTAATAAGCCTTGTGCTTATCATAATAATGATTGTGCTTACGGTAACTTCATTTCAGGCTGTAAGAAAGAAGATGAAGGCTAAGAAGTGGAAACAGTTACAGCGCACAGCATACGTATTCTACGGTCTTATGTATGTACATATAATGCTTATCAATATTCCTTATGCAAGACTTGGACTTGGTACTTATATTGCAAATGTTGTTATCTACAGCATAGTCTTCTTAGGATATGCAGCTATGAGAATAGCAAAGGCTGTATCAGCAAAGGCAACAAGAGCCGGAAAGACATACGGTAAGAAACCAGAGACGGTTCTGTATGGTCTTGCATTGGTTTTATGTGTAGTTATGACATTTTTATGCTTTGCAGGAAGAAAGACAACTGCTATGGCTTCTGGCGGGGACGAGGAATGGGAAGAATTCTTTAATGATGAGACAGTTGCAGCGTTGGTTAAAGAGGCAGAGAGCAGCCTGGCAGATGACGCAGCTTTAACAGTCGAAGGAACGACAGAGGCTGGACAGACTGATAATCAGTCAGATACACAGGCCGACAATTCGGGTTTGGATAATTCAGGTTCGGAAAATGCTTCTGGTAATACATCTGGCAATGATTCAGGGAGCGGTAATCAGGCAGCACAGCCAGAAAATTTATCAGATGGCAGTAGTGATTCACAGGGAGGTAATACTGCCAGTGATACACCGGCTAATGCAACATTTAAAGCAGACGGAACTTATACGGGTTCTGCTGTGTGTGATACTTATAACTACAATGTAACGGTTACAATAGTCGTATCAGGAGATGTGATTACATCAGTTATAGCAACTTCAGAAGCAGGAGCACAGGACGAGCAATATTTTAATATGGCAAATGCAAAGGTTCCTGCACAGCTTCTTGAAAACCAGAGTACATCAGGCGTTGACAGTGTTTCTGGGGCTACTAAATCAAGCAATGCCATAAAGAAGGCATTTTACTATGCTTATAAATCTGCTAAGAAGTAGAGCAGATTTGTAATAGAAAAAATTATAAGGAGGCAAAATTCCTCTCCTCACCAATGGGTTCGGATTTTGCTTCGCAAAACAAGGAGGATTTATGAGGAAGAACATTTTTACTAAGATTGCTGCTGTTGCAGCCGCTACTGTTCTTGCAGTTACAGCACTTCCAGCTCTTGTGTCTGATACACATGCAGCAGATGATGAGTATTCATATGTATATGCTGGACTTACATGGCAGGAATACTGGGCTAACGAGGGCGTATATAACGCAGGAGATGTAACAACATCTAATGAGAAGGATACACATGGTGAGTATGATAAGGGCGCTTTTGATACAGTAACAAGAGCTACAACCAATCATGGTCTTCACAGAGGAAGCTACCAGTGCATGGCAACAATTGATACAGAAGATGGTAAGAAGTATGAGCTTGCCGGCTGGACTGGTGATGCAAAGAATCAGATAATGATTCTTACAGATGGTACACAGCTTTCATATAGTAAGGGAGTAATTACTAATACAGATGGTACAACATCTAAGCTTTCTTCTTATGAAGTAACTGGTATTAAGTATGTTCCGGTTAAGGTTAAGACATCTGATCTTGCTGATTTTGAGCAGCATTACAAAGTTGTCAAGAATGGTGAGAAGTTATACGGAGGATTCGGTGAGGTCAAGCTTAGTTCATATGAGTATACAGCTGCAGTTAATGCAGATACTAACGGACTTAAGACAGCAGTTAAAAATGCAGACGGAACATATTCATTCTCTGCAAGACAGACTGGCAATGGCAAATCATTTGCAGAGCAGGATATCAGCGTAGCTGCTAACATTACATCTACAGTAAAAGATGCTACAGGTTCATACGGTGAATTCTTAAGAGTTGATATTAATGGCGATGGTTATGGCGCATTAGGTGCTATGATGCAGACTGTTAAGTGGACATACTATGGAAATGATGCAACAAGAACAAATGTAGTTGCTACATATGGTACTAAATTCGCAGCAGACAACTGGATGCACAAATCAATGGGAATCCAGCTTGGACTTACAGATTCAGCACGCTGCCAGTTACCAGCAGGTTATGATGGAACAGGTTACTGGTCACTTACTGTATATGCATTAGGATATACTGATACTACAATTGATTTTGAAGCAACTGATGCTAATATTGTTAAAGTTAAAGCACCTGTAAGTGATACATCAAAGCTTTCAGCAGCTATTGCAGCAGCAGATGCACTTAACGAAGCTGATTACACAGCCGAATCCTGGGCAGCTATGAAGCTTGAGTATGAGGAAGCAGTCGATGCACTTGCAGTTGCAGAATATCAGGCAGATGTTGATGAGGCAACAGAGCATCTTACAGCAGCAATCAATGCATTAGTAAAGGTTGATACAGGTACACCTTCTGTTTCAGAAGAGTCTGGCAACACAACTGATGCAGGTACATCAGATACATCTGTATCAAATGTTAAGACTGGTGATTCTAACAACATGATGGCTTACATCGTAGCAGCTGTACTTGCTTTAACAGCAGGGGCAGCAGTAACAGGCAGACGTAAGATTAAGAATGCAAGATAACTGATACGCTAAAATCTAATAAAACTATAAATAAGCCAAAGAACCGGGTCGGAGAGAATCCTTTGAGGGATTTTCTTGCGGCCCGGTTCTTTGTTACCTGTTAATCTTAATATCTCCCATATTAACATCAGCATTTATACTTTTACCGCTGCCGGCATTATTAGTATAGCTGTGAGAATAAGTAGAATCATTAACCTTGATGTCGCCTAAGTCTACAGAGAGATTAGCACTGTATTTATCAATATCCATACCGCTTATTTTCAGAGAACCCATATCGACAGAAAGGTTAAGGACATCACTGTCACAGTTTGTAAGCTTAATATCGCCCATATTGTTATCAGCAGTTAAATTCTTAACGGCAGAATCAACGATCTTAAGAGAACCCATATCAACAGAGAAATCAGCAGAAGAAGCATGTATATTGTTAACATCCATATCACCCATATTAAGGTCAGCCTGAATAGAATTAAGACTGATATTGTCAGGAATAGTAATTGTAAGTGTGCAGTCTGAGTTTTTGATATTAGTCATAAGATGTACTTTTACATGCTGTTCAATATTTAATGAAGTTCCAGAAACAGATACAACAGGCTTAAACTTTTCAGCACCTGTATAGATAACTTCAAGCTTGCTGCCTTTCTTAATCTCAACACTGCCAAGATTCATATCAACAGATATGTCTGACACATTATCATAAGTGGAAGAATTTTCAATATATTTGCCACTGGATGCCATAGTCATGCGTGTAAAAGGAGAAATGTTAAATACATTACCAAGAACGCCGATAATTATGCATATAAGTGTAATAAAATATATAATTGACAGATAAATTCGTTTACTCATAATTACACCTCCCCGGAATCGTCTTTAAGTATACTCTTGAATATGGCGTGTATTGCAGCTGCAACAGGCCATATAACCCATGTTAAAGCCCATGCAAATGTGATGAAACTGACTGACAGATATATACATGTAACGGTAGGCCAGAAAACAGACATAATAGTTGTTGCGGTATTGTTAATATATCTGACTTCTTTATTCTCCTTCTTAACATAGCTGCCGGCTACATTGTCACCATTAAGAGCAAGTAAAGTCTTACATGAAGTCTCAGCCATTGAACCGAAAACAATAAGGAATACGCCGACACTTACTATACAAATCATTGCTGCACCGCCGATATCGTCAAGTCCCTGTATTGGGATTGCGTCAAAAACAGCAGCAGGGACAAAGCTTATGATACACATAATAATTCCCAGAGTGCGGCACACAATAGAAATGTTGCGAAGCTGTTCCTTCTTATCCTGCACATATCCGACAGTGGCATAATCGATGATACATTCGTGTTTCTTAATATAGTCGTATTTATTCATTAAAGAATTGGTTATTATAAATATGCCAACACCGCAGGCAACTATAATAAACAGAGCAACAATGCCCATTGTCTGGAGAAAATTATTATGAAATGCACTGCAGGCTGCCGCTGGAACTACTGAGAAAATACATAAGAAAACCCCTAATGCAGTCAGAAATGCATGTCGGCTGCCGGCACTTACAAAGCTTCTGGCTTCATCCTGTGTTAAAGTGCGTCTGTTATCAACAGGAGCAGA
>OBAQ01002181.1_pt1 | contig 11391 bp, 9 predicted proteins | sample 1517821 | NCBI WGS metagenome assembly OBAQ01 (sample SAMN04571705, study PRJEB22368) | human gut metagenome | biome: human gut; material: stool | host: Homo sapiens | place: Luxembourg | collected 2012-09-27
CAGCGCCACATCCAGGCCCATACGCTCGTACAGGGCCACGATGCCCCGCAGAGACGTGGTCTTTCCGGTACCGGGGCCGCCGGTCAGCAGCAGTATACCGCCCCGGGCCGCCAGGCACACCGCCTGCCGCTGCAGAGGCGCATAGGCCACGCCCTGTTCCTTTTCAATGTCATCGATGACCTTCTCCGCCCGGGGCAGCACCTCCACCGGCGTCCGCACCAGCGACAGCAGGCGCTCCGCCACGAAGGTCTCCGCCTGGTACAGCCGGGGCAGATAGCAGCCCTGCACCCCGGCGATGGTCTTTTCCACCACGCCGAAGCCCTCGATAAGCTTGTCCAGCGCCAGCTCCAGCTCGTCCGGCGTCACGGCCAGCAGCTGCGACGTGGCGAAGAGCAGCTTCTCGCGGGGCAGGAACACGTGGCCGTTGGCGGCGTTGTGCTCCAGCTCATAGGTCAGCGCCGCCCGCAGGCGGCAGGGATCGTCCCCGTCAAAGCCCAGGCTGATGGCGATCTCGTCCGCTATGGAAAAATCCACCCCGTACTGGGCCCGGGACAGGATATACGGATCGTCCCGCAGGGCCTGGATGGCCCCGTCGCCGTAGGTACGCTGGAGGGGCATGGCCAGATACACCGGCAGGTCATACCGGGCCAGGAACTCCATCAGCTGGCGCAGGCCCGTCAGCGCCCGGAAGGCGTCGGACAGCTCCTTCGCCCTCTGGGCGGTGATGCCCTTGATGCACCGCAGGCGCTCCGGCTCCTGCTCGATGACCAGCAGGGTGTCCGTGCCGAAGCGCTCCACCAGCCGCTGAGCGGTAGCGGGACCAATACCCTTGAGGATGCCGGAGGACAGGTAGGCGATCATGTCCTCCTCACGCTCCGGCATCCGGCGCTCCACGCTCTCGGCGGTAAGCTGGCTGCCGTGGACGGGATGGACGCTCCACACGCCGGTGACGGTCATGCCCTCGCCGGCAGCGGCACAGGGGATACAGCCCACCACGGTGACAGGCTCGTCCTCGCCCTCCACGGTCAGCAGCAGCACGGTATAGCCGTTCTCCTCGTTATGAAAGATGACGTTCTCTACGGTGCCCTCCACGGTCACGCGTTCGCCCATCGGCTCACCTCCCCTGTTCGGTGGTATCTTCCTCTGTATAGTACGCCGCCAGCTCCTGGGGCGTCAGCAATTTCGTGTTCATATCGGACAGCAGCGCCGCGGCGCGGCGGCCCTCGTCGGTCAGTCCGCAGTCCACCAGCAGCACCGGCAGACGGCGGCTCTGGGCCAGACGGCGCAGCGTCACATCCAGTCCCGTCCCGTCTCCGGAGACCCGGACCAGATACACCGCGTCCACCGGGCGCTCACGCCACAGCAGCAGCGACGCCGCCAGCCATATCAGCGCCGTGACGCCGATGGCCGCCAGCGCGGCGACCACGCCGTCCTGTAAAAGCTCCATGCAGCCACCCCCCTGCCCTATCCTATGCGGCAGGGGAAAGGCCGGTCACTTCAGGTATTTTTTCAGATACTGACCGGTGTAGGACGCCGGGCAGGCGGCGATCTCCTCCGGCGTGCCGCAGGCCACCACGGTGCCGCCGCCCACGCCGCCCTCCGGGCCCAGGTCGATGATATAGTCGGCACACTTGATCACGTCCAGGTTGTGCTCAATGACCAGCACCGTATTGCCACCATCGGTGAGCCGCTGGAGCACCTCCAGCAGCTTCCGCACGTCATCGGCGTGGAGGCCGGTGGTGGGCTCGTCCAGAATATACACCGTCCGCCCTGTGGCGCGGCGGCTCAGCTCCGTGGCCAGCTTGACGCGCTGGGCCTCGCCGCCGGAGAGGGTGGTGCTGGGCTGGCCCAGCTTCACATAGCCCAGCCCCACATCCCGCAGGGTGGTCAGCTTGTCACAGATGGCGGGCACGGCGGAGAAGAACTCCCACGCCTCGTCCACGGTCATATCCAGCACGTCGGCGATGTTTTTGCCCTTGTAGCGGACCTCCAGCGTCTCGCGGTTATAGCGCTTGCCGCGGCAGATCTCGCAGGGAACGTACACATCCGACAGGAAGTGCATCTCGATCTTCAGCATACCGTCGCCGCCGCAGGCCTCGCAGCGGCCGCCCTTGGTGTTGAAGGAGAACCGGCCCGGTCCGTAGCCCCGGGCCTTGGCGTCCGGGGTAGAGGCGAACAGGTCGCGGATCAGGTTGAACAGGTTGGTATAGGTGGCCGGATTGGATCGGGGCGTCCGGCCGATGGGGCTCTGGTCGATGGCAATGACCTTGTCCAGCTGCTCCATGCCCTCGATGGCGTCGTGCTTGCCGGGGCGCACCTTCATGCGGTTCAGCTGGGCACCCAGCGCCTTGAACAGCACCTCGTTGACCAGAGAGCTTTTGCCGCTGCCGCTGACGCCGGTGACACAGGTGAACGTCCCCAGAGGGATGGACACGTCGATATGCTTCAGGTTGTTCTCCCGGGCGCCGCGGACGGTCAGCAGCCTGCCATTGCCCCTGCGGCGCTGTGCCGGCAGGGGGATGGTGCGTTTGCCGCTGAGGTACTGGCCCGTCAGGCTGTTGGGGTTCGCCATGACCTCCTCCGGCGTACCGCAGGCCACCACCTGGCCGCCCAGGGCGCCGGCGCCGGGACCGATGTCAATAAGGTAATCGGCGGCGCGCATGGTGTCCTCGTCGTGCTCCACCACGATGAGGGTATTGCCCAGATCGCGGAGGCGCTGCAGCGTGGCCAGCAGCTTGTCGTTATCCCGCTGGTGCAGGCCGATGGAGGGCTCGTCCAGGATATACAGCACGCCCATGAGGCTGCTGCCGATCTGGGTGGCCAGACGGATACGCTGGCTCTCGCCGCCGGACAGGGTGCCCGACGCGCGGGAGAGGGTCAGATAACTCAAGCCCACGGACTGCAGAAAGCCCAGGCGGGCGTGGATCTCCTTCAGGATCTGGGCGGCGATGATCTGCTGGTTGCCGGTCAGGTCCAGATGGTCGAAAAAGGCCAGGGCGTCGTCCACCGGCAGGGTAGTGGCGTCGTAGATGGACTTGCCGCCCACGGTGACGGCCAGCGCCTCCGGCCGCAGGCGCTTACCCTGGCAGGCCGGGCAGGGGCAGGGGGTCATCAGGCCCTCGATCTCCTTCTTGCTGGCATCGGACTGGGTCTCCTGATACCGGCGCTCCAGGTTGTTGCAGATGCCCTCGAAGGCCTGGTACAGCACACCCTTGCCCCGGGGCTGGTCATAGTGGAGCTCCAGCTTTTCGCCGCCGGTGCCGTAGAGGATAATGTTCTTCACCTCGTCGCTTAGGCTGTCGTAGGGCTGGGTCAGGGAGAAGCGGTATTTCTTACTGAGGGCCTCGAAGTACATACGACTGATGCCGTCGGAGCGGATGGAGGCCCAGCCGGTGGCAGTAATGGCGCCCTCCAGGATGGATTTGCTGCCGTCGGGGATGATGAGGGCCGGATCAGCCTTTAATTGCAGGCCCAGGCCGGTGCAAGTGGGGCAGGCGCCAAAGGGACTGTTGAAGGAGAACAGACGGGGCGTCAGCTCCTCGATGGAGATACCGCAGTCGTCACAGGCGTAGTTCTGGGAGAAGGTGATATCTCTCTCCTCCCGCAGCAGGTTAACGGTGACGAGGCCATTCGCCAGGTTGGAGGCCGTCTCCACTGAGTCGGTCAGCCGGCCTGCGATGTCCGGGCGGACGATCAGTCGGTCCACCACGATGTCGATGCGGTGCTTGAGGTTCTTCTCCAGAGAGATGTCCTCGGAGAGTTCGTACATATTGCCGTCCACCCGGGCCCGGACGAAGCCGGACCGGCGGGCATCCTCCAGCACCTTGGCGTGCTCGCCCTTGCGGCCGCGCACCACCGGGGCCATCACCTGGATACGGGTGCCCTCGGGCAGGGCCAGTATCTGGTCGATGATCTGGTCCACCGTCTGACGGCGTATCTCCTTGCCGCAGTGGGGGCAGTGGGGCGTACCCACCCGAGCCCACAGCAGACGCAGATAGTCGTAGATCTCCGTCACCGTGCCCACCGTGGAGCGCGGGTTCTTGCTGGTGGTCTTCTGGTCGATGGAGATGGCCGGGGACAGGCCCTCGATGTAATCCACGTCGGGCTTGTCCATCTGCCCCAGGAACATACGGGCGTAGGAGGACAGGCTCTCCACATACCGCCGCTGACCCTCGGCATAGATGGTGTCAAAGGCCAGGGAGCTCTTGCCGGAGCCGGAAAGGCCCGTCAGCACCACCAGCTTATCCCGGGGGATGGTGACATCGATGTTTTTCAGGTTGTTCTCCCGCGCACCCTTGATGAAAATTTCCTTTTGCATGGTATTCCTCGTTTCTGCAACATATGGTTGCAGATAAGTGTAGTGAAATCAATTTTTAATGTCAACAGCGAAATAATTTTTATACGATCACGTCAGCCGTTTTCGCCCGCAGAAGGGCGATGAGGGCGTTGGGATCGCACTCCACCTGATGGCCGATCTTGCCCGCGCTGACGCAGATGGTGCCGTATAGCAGTGCTGTCTCGTGGAACACCGTGGGAAACTGCTTTTTCATGCCCACCGGGCTGCATCCGCCGTGGACGTAGCCGGTCAGGGGCAGCAGTTCTTTCTGGGGCAGCATGGCCACGGACTTCTCCCCCACCGCCTTGGCGGCCTTTTTCAGGTCCAGGTTCTCGGCCACCGGGATGTCGAACACATAGTATGCCCCGCTGGCGGCCTTTGTCACCAGGGTCTTGAACACCTGCTCCGGCGGCTGGCCCAGCGTCTGGGCCACGGACACGCCATCGATGGGGCCATCCGGGTCGTAGCTGTGAGCGGTGTAGGGTATTTTCTTCTGATCCAGCGTCCGCATGACGTTGGTTTTTTCTTCTTTGTTCTTTGCCATAGGGCCAGCCTCCTTATCTGTTTACACATACAGGGCGATCAGGGACAGTATCAGGATATGCACGGGGTAAAAGGCGTAAAAGCCGTACTGCACCACCCGGTTGGAATAGCCGCGCCGGCCATTGTAGAGCCAGAGTGGCAGCAGTGCCGCCAGCGACCACAGCTCGATGGACACGCCGCCCATAATGCCGATGCTGAACACCGCCAGTCCCACCGCCTGCGCCATTCGCTTCACGACGGTGCCGCAGGACACGCGGCGGACACCGTAGAACAGCACCACCAGCAGCATACCCCAGCCCCGATAGTCCGTCCCGGCCAGCTCCAGCAGGCAGAACGCGGCGGCCACGGCCGCGCCGGTGAGCAAAAAGGCCGCCGGCGTTTTCTTTCGCAGCGCCCAATCGACGCACCAGCAGATCAGCGCACCGGCCAACAGCGTCCACAGCACGTTCTGGGAATAGGGATACCACACCGTGCCGCCCACCATCAGGTCGAAGGGGACTTCGGACAGCAGGGCAAACACCAGCAGCCGCAGGGCGTATTTCCTCCGATCGCGGGTATAGACGCAGCCCTCGGCAATGAGGAAGCAGAAGATGGGAAAGGCGAGCCGTCCGATGCAGCGCAGCCACAAAACCGTTGGGAACAGCGTGTGCCCCATGTGGTCAATGAACATGGTGCAGGCGGCGATGAGCTTCAGGTGAAAGCCGTTCAGGACTTGACAGGTTTCTCTTCGCATTTTTTATCTCCATTGGCCAGCAGGATCACGCAGCCGAACACACAGGCCACGCCCAGCACGGTCCAGACGGTCAGCGCCTCCTTGAATACGAACACGCCCACCAGCGTCTCCACCACCGGCTCGATGTTGGTGATGATGGACGCCCGGCCGCTTTCCACGCCCTCAAGCCCCTTCGTATAGAAGATGTAGGGCAGCACCGTGGCCACGATCACCACACCGCACACGCCCACGATGCCCTGCGTGCCGGAAAAGGCCAGCGGCAGCGTCTCGAAGTCCGCGAAAAATACCGAGCCAAGCCCCGCCACCAGAAATGTCCAGTAGATCATGGTATAGCTCTCGTAATGGGCCAGGCCGTAGTGGGCAAACACCGTATAGCTGGCGTAGCACAGGCCGGACAGCACGCCCAGGCCGATACCCGCCCAGGAGGCGGTCATATCGCCGCCGATGATGCCGCTGACCATCACGCATCCCAGCAGGGACACCACCAGGGCGATGAGCTTGCGCTTCGTCAGCGGTGTCTTCCACAGCACGGCGCTGAAAATGACCACAAAGGACGGAGCAAGATACAGCAGCACCGCCGCCACCGACAGGGAGCACATGGTCTGGCACTGGAAGTAGACCAGGCTCAGCGTCAGGATGCTGAGCAGGCCGGAGCACAGGAAAATGGGCAGATGCTTCAGCTTGATGCGGAACACCTGACGGTGGAACAGGGCGAATACGATGGTCAGGATCACCAGCGTGCCGAAGTTCCGGATGAACACCCGGTTGCCCAGCGATACGCCCACCTCTGTGAGCATACGGTTGGAAAAACCGATAAAGCCCCAGCACACGGCGCTGAGGATCACGTAGATATAGGAAAGGTACTTTTTCATAGGTCGTTTCTCGGTTCGGTTTATTTCTCCCCCCGCAGTTCGATGATCTGGTCACGCAGCAGGGCGGCATATTCGAATTCCAGCATACGGCTGGCCTCTTTCATTTCCTTCTCCAGACGTGCGATGGTCTCAGCTCGCTCACGGTCAGAAAGCTTCTTCTTCGACAGCTTGGAGGCCTCCTCGGCGCTGTGGCTGATCTCCACCATCTCGCGGACACTCTTGCGGATGGTCTGCGGGATAATGCCGTGGGCCTTGTTGAAGTCGTCCTGCAGCTTCCGTCGGCGCTCCGTCTCGTCCATAGCGGCCCGCATGGAGGGGGTAACGGTATCGGCGTACAGGATGACCAGGCCCTCGGCGTTGCGGGCGGCGCGGCCGATGGTCTGTATCAGGCTGGTCTCGCTGCGAAGGAAGCCCTCCTTGTCGGCGTCCAGAATGGCCACCAACGACACCTCCGGCAGGTCCAGGCCCTCACGCAGCAGGTTGATACCCACCAGCACGTCGAACTCGCCCAGACGCAGGTCGCGGATGATCTCCATGCGCTCCAGGGCCGACACGTCGGCGTGCATATACCGCACCTTGATACCCAGCCCACGGAAGTGGGCGGTCAGGTCCTCGGCCATTTTCTTGGTGAGGGTGGTCACCAGCACGCGCTCGTTCCTCTCCGCCCGGGCGTGTATCTCCGCCACCAAGTCGTCGATCTGACCCAGCACCGGGCGGACCTCCACTCTGGGGTCCAGCAGGCCGGTCGGCCGGATGACCTGTTCCACGATCTGGTCCGCCTGCTGCTTTTCAAAGTCGCCGGGGGTGGCGGAGACGAACACCGCCTGAGAAAAGCGCTCCTCGAACTCCTCGAACTTCAGAGGACGGTTATCAAAGGCGCAGGGCAGACGGAAGCCGTAGTCCACCAGGCTCTGCTTGCGGGCATGGTCGCCGTTGTACATGGCCCGCACCTGGGGTAGGGTCACATGGCTCTCGTCCACGAACAGCACAAAGTCCTCCGGGAAGAAGTCCAGCAGCGTCATGGGCGCGCTGCCCACCGGCCGCTGGGAGATGACCCGGGAATAGTTTTCAATGCCGGAGCAGTAGCCCAGGGTACGCATCATCTCCACGTCGTAGCGGGTACGCTGGTCGATGCGCTGGGCCTCAATGAGCTTGCCGTTGTCCTCAAACCACTTTTTGCGCTCCGCCAGCTCGCGCTCTATCTCTTTGGCGGCGCGCTCCAGCTTGTCCTTGGGGGTAACATAGTGGCTGGCGGGATATACTGCCACGTGCGTCAGCTGCTTCAGGGCCGCGCCGGTGACCGGATGGAACTCCGTGATACGCTCGATCTCGTCGCCGAAGAACTCCACACGGATGGCCCGGTCCTTATAGTAGGCGGGGTACAGCTCCACCGTGTCGCCCCGTACCCGGAACACATTGCGTTGGAAGGCCACGTCGTTGCGCTCGTAGCGGTCCTCCACCAGCCGCCGCAGCAGTTCGTCGCGCTCCAAAGTCATGCCGGTCCGCAGGGAGATCATCATGCGGGCGAAATCGTCCGGCTCGCCCAGGCCGTAGATACAGCTGACCGACGCGCAGGTGGCGGACAGCCGCAGGCGGTCGATCTCCTCGTTGGTGGATGCGTCCTTTTCGATATAGGTGTCCGTCTGGGGCACGTAGGCCTCCGGCTGGTAATAGTCGTAGTAGGAGACGAAATACTCCACCGCGTTGTTGGGGAAAAATTCCCGGAACTCCTCGCACAGCTGGGCGGCCAGCGTCTTGTTATGGGCCAGCACCAGTGTGGGCCGGTTGACGCGCTCGATGACCTTGGCCATGGTGTACGTCTTGCCGCTGCCGGTGACGCCCTTGAGCACCTGCGCGCGCAGGCCGTTTTCCAGGCCCTGCGCCAGCTTATCGATAGCCTGGGGCTGGTCGCCGGCCGGCTGATATTCAGAAACGACTTTCAGATCAGGCATGGTATCCTCCGTTTATCGCGCCAGCAGGCCGCTTTCCGCCATGGAGACATAATCGCTGTCAGCCACCACCACGTGGTCGGCCAGGCGAATGTTCAGCGGCGAGAGCGCCTCCTGTATCTGCCGCGTCACCAGCAGGTCCTGCTGGGAGGGCAGGGCTACGCCGCTGGGGTGGTTGTGGGCCAGGATAATGCTGCTGGCGCCGGCATACAGGGCATTCTCCACCACCTGGCGCACGCTGACCGGCGAAGCGGCCACGCTGCCCTTGCTGATGCAGCGGCAGGTCAGCAGCTTGCCCTTGGTGTCCAGGCAGACCTGGTAGAGCATCTCCTTCTTCTCCCCCGCCAGCAGTTCCATGAAGTACGCACCGGTACGGTCAGGGGAGTTCAGCACCTTCTGGGGCAGGGACGAGCACCGGGCCCGCAGGGCCATGTCGCCGACCAGCCGCACCAGCACGGCGGCGTTTTCTCCCACGCCTTCTACGGAGGTCAGCTCCTCCGGCGCAGCGTGGAGCACCCCCTGCAGCGAGCCGAAGCGCTGGATGAGCCGGTGGGCCGTTTCGTTGGTGTCCTGCCGTGGGATGGCGTAGAACAGCAGCAACTCCAGCAGCTGGTGATCCTCCATCCCCTCTGCACCCAGCGCCAGATACCGGCGCTTGCTGCGCTGGCGATGCCCGTCGTGCAGGCCCATGATGACCCCTCCCCTCCTGCGGCTAAAACTGTAAATTCTCGACAATATAGTATACCACATATCTCCATGTGTCACAAGTTGTTTTTTCGAACATTTGTTGCGGTGCAGGATCGCTTGACTTTGTGGCGGCGACGTGGTATAGTACCTGTGCTGTCCGCCGCCACCGGGTGACGGGCAGGCGTTCGCGGGCGCGCCGTTAGGTCTTAGAAGGTGCGTCCTGTGGGCGCATTTTTTGTTTTTGGAGGTAATCGGTATGGCGTGGCTCTATCTATTCATCGCAGGTGGGCTGGAGGTGTTCTGGTCCACATTCCTGAAGCTGTCCGAGGGCTTCACAAAGCTGTGGCCGTCGGTATGGGCGGTCGCGGGCATGATCGCCAGCTTCTTTTTCCTGTCACAGGCCACGAAGACGCTGCCCATGGGCACCGCCTACGGCATCTGGACGGGTATCGGCGCCCTGGGCGCCGTCATCGTGGGCATTCTGGCTTTTCAGGAGCCCGTCACCGCCCCGCGGCTCATTTTCGTGGGGCTGCTGCTCGTCGGTATCGTCGGGCTGAAGCTCACCGCATAACAGCAAAAAAGACCGCTTTCGCGGTCTTTTTTATGTGTTTACGCTTTCGGCAGGCTCCAGCGGAATACCGCGGCACAGAGCCGCAGCACCACCGTCAGCGCGCAGCCTGTCAGCAGCGCCAGGTTCTCTCCGGCGCTCCACAGCAGCATACATGCCGCCGCGCCGGCCAGGGACGCGCAGGCGTAGATATGCTTGGTGAAAATGTAGGGGCGCTCCATACAGCACAGGTCACGCAGAACACCGCCGCCCACGCCGGTGAGCATACCCACCAGCAGCGTCAGGAACACATTGCCGCCCAGGCCGGCACGGATGGCTACCGCCGCCCCGTGGACGGAGAAAATGCCCAGGCCGATGGAGTCCGCCACCAGCAGCAGTGCCTCCCAGTTCCGGTGATCGCCCTCGGGGTGAAAGCGCTTCCACACCAGAAACACCAGCAGGGACGTAGCGATGGCCACCAACGCCTGCAAGGGGTCGCGCAGCGCGGCGGGCGGCGTGATACCCAGCAGCAGATCCCGCAGGATACCGCCGCCCACGGCAGTGGTCATGCCCATCATGGCCACGCCGAACAGGTCCATATGCTTCTTCACCGCCAGGGCTGCGCCGGAAATGGCGAAGGCCACCGCGCCGATCAATTCAAAATAAAACTGAAAACCGGGCATCGTTATCCCTCCTGTGTACAACAGCATTACCATACCACGTCCGCAGGGAAAAATCTACCCCTAAACAGCCCGAAAGGACAGGCTGGAAAAACCTGTCCTTTTTTATCGGGTATTAGGGGGGAGAAATAGGGAAAATAGGAAGAAAGAAAGAATCAAAATAGCGTTTGGTTTAGGGAACCAGCGGTGTTCCCTGAACACATCCGTATCATAGCACGGATATCCGCACTTGTAAAATTGATTGTTTTCGTGTAAAATATCAACGAAAATTTATATTTTAGGAGACGTAGTATGACCAACCTGGATATCGAGACATTCTGGGCAGTGGTGCAGCACGGCACCATGACGGCCGCGGCGGAGGCGTTGTACATCACCCAGCCCACGCTGTCCATGCGGATACGGGCGCTGGAGGAACGGGTTGGCACGCCGCTGTTCGAGCGGAGCAAGGGCCAGCGGCACATCACGCTGACGGCGGCGGGCCAGAAATTCCTGACGCTGGCCCAGCGCTGGCAGCAGCTGCTCTCGGAGACGGAGACGCTGGCGGAGCTGGAGCAGCGCGCCTACCTGCGTATCGCCGCCACCTACACCACTAACCAATACATCCTGCCGCCGGTGTATAAGCGCTTTCTTGCCCTGCGGCTGCCGGTATCCCTGTGGATCCACACCCTGCGGGATGTGGATATCACCCAGGCGCTGCTGAGCCATGAGCTGGACTTTGCCTTTATTGACAGCAACACGGTATTCGACGACCGGCTGACGGTACGTCCGGCCTTTCGGGAGCCGTTTCTGCTGCTGTCGCCGCCGGACAGCCACTACCCGGAGGAGGTGGACCCGGCCTCGCTGGACATAGCCGAGGAGCTGCTGGTCACCTGGGACCCGGAGTTCATCCGCTGGCACGACCGGTGGTTCGGCACGGGTGCGCGGCCCCTGCTGTACGCCGACACCCTGCAGGCGGCGGATTTCCTGTCTCCTACGGAGGGACGCTGGGTGGCGGCGCCGGCCATCGCCGCCGCGTCGCGCATTGGGAATAGCGCACGGGTATGC
>OBAQ01002216.1_pt1 | contig 11225 bp, 10 predicted proteins | sample 1517821 | NCBI WGS metagenome assembly OBAQ01 (sample SAMN04571705, study PRJEB22368) | human gut metagenome | biome: human gut; material: stool | host: Homo sapiens | place: Luxembourg | collected 2012-09-27
AGAGATCACCTTCGGTGCTCCGCAGTATGAGAACGAATACACCTACAACGGGGAGTCTTACAATCCGAATATCGAGAGTCAGTATCTGAGGGCAAGGTACTACTGTGTGGTAACAGCGACCTTCCTCACCGAAGACAGCTACCTCGGCAACCAGACAGAACCGCTGACGCTTAACAGGTATAATTACTGCGTGAGCAGCTATCTGAATTATACGGATCCGAGCGGAAATGAGGCTATTAGTGAATTTGTAAAAAAAATAGGTAATAGCATTTCAAAGTGGTGGAATAGTTTATGGAAAGCTGATATACCTCAAATACCAGAAGTTGTTCCATTACCAATTAATCCGACGCCTGTGCCTACACAAGCTTCAAAAGATAATGATAATAAAACATATATAGAGCGGAAGGACGAAGGAGCAGAGACTAAAAGCAATATTGAATTATGTGTACCAAATATTGTAGGATATTGTGACTCCACAATGAAATTTATAATTCGTGAAGAAGGGGATCCATTTTTAAGACCAAGAATTAATGATAATGGCAGTATTACTATAGGATATGGCTATGATTTTAAACAAGAAGATGATCCAGATATGTTTGATAAGTATTTATACGTTGATGACAATGGACAGATTAAGGTAAAAGATATAATGAGCCTAGAAGATGCAGAAAAGACTATTGAAAAGGCAGCTATTCAAAAGGGAATAATGTTAGGGCTTGAGCAATTTATAAATGGAGAAGGACAAGGAAATTCTATAAAAGCTCTATATGTAAATCAAAATCAATATGATGCGTTATTCAGTTATTTTTTCTCGAATGGGCAGAATGTTTTTACGCAGGAAAAATATGAAGAATGGAAAGGATACGGCGGAGAATATGCAGAGAGAGCAGAAGCAAGAGAAGAATTAAGAAGATATTTAATAGATGAAAATGGAAATTATGACGCAGATCGGATAAAAGAATTATTTATTGAAAGTAAAGGTGCAAACATAAAGTATGATTATAAAACCAGACGTAGTGAAGAAGCAGAATTATTTATTTCTTCGCAGTAAATTTTTAAGATATTGTAAAAAAAGTATATGTGTTTTGGTTTTGGTGTCTATATTAACAGGTTGCGGGGAGCAACCTGTTAATATTAATAATACTATTACAAAGAACAAGGAGGAGTTGAAATGGTCTTGGGTTATTAATGCAGAGGAATATGAAGAAATTTATTTTGTGAATGATACTATGGTTGCATTGAAAAATGATGCTGGAAAATGGGGAATAATTGATTTGACAAATGATAAGGTAATTGCATTGTTTTTGTATGATGATGTATCAATATTCCATAATAATTTTATTCGATTAAAAAAAGATGACAATATATATTTTATGAATACTATGGGTGTTTTTTTGGATAAATGTCAGTTTCAAGATGCTAGAGACTTTTCTGAGTCAATGGCGGCGGTGGAAAAAGATCAATTATGGGGGTACATAGATAATTTAGGAACTGTTAAGATAGATTATAGATATACGGAAGCCGCATCATTTTCAGAGGGATTGGCTGCAGTTAAGATCAATGACAAGTGGGGATATATTGATAGAGAAGGAAAGCAAGTAATTGATTTCATATATAATGAAGCTCTTCCTTTTTGCGAAGGGAGAGCAGTAGTTAAAATGGATGAAAAATATGGTGTTATAAATGAATATGGTAAAATAATTGCAGATTTTGAATATGATGAAATTAGAAATTATAAAGAAAGTTATGCCGCTGTTTTAAAAAAAGGAAAATGGGGATTTATAAATGAATCGGGACAATGTTGTATCCCATGTGAGTACGATAAAGTGGAAGATTTTAGTGAAGGTTATGCAGCTGTCGAAAAAAATTTTGAAGGAAAAGGAGAACAGTGGGCATATATTGATGAGCAGGGACAAGTTAAGATAAACTTTTATCCTTATCAAGCGACGGAAGGACGACGAGTATACGTGGGAGAATTTCAGAATGGTATAGCGTTTGTGTCGAAAGATTTATACTGTATTATAGACAAAACAGGAAAGTTGATATTTTCGGGTGATTCTAATTTTTTTATTAGTGCACTATCATATAATGAGGAATATAATATTATACCAGGATATGTTTATGTAGATGATAGGATGACAATAAAAAAAAATGGATTAATGGGTCTACATGGTGAACAAAGACTAGAGCCAACATTTGATTATATTCATCAGATGAAGGGACAGTATATAGTTGTTGCAGAGATTATTAATGGAGATTATCGAGAAGGGGTAATTAAAATTGAATAATATGTTTATTTAGAAATAAATTTGTGCAAGTCCGACGGCACGGATGACGCCGGCTACGGCAATGCAACCAATGCGGAGGAGAACAACAGCCAGAACCAGTGCGGCATTCTCTTCCCGGTACAGGAGGAAGTCAGCGCTACAGAGGCAGATCTGATCGCCCGGATCAAGACCACCGGTAAGGAAAAGAACTATGAGCTGATCGAGTACTTAAACGACGTCAACCGTGAGCATGCCGAGGTACTGGTCGAGCAGAACATCAATGGTAAGACGGATACCTCTTATATCTACGGAGCGGAGATAAACGGCGGATTCGACCGGATCTCCCTTGACCGGTTCGATGGCAGCACCGGATATTATCTCTACGATGCCAGAGGAAGCGTCTCCGGTATCACCAATGAAGAGGGACAGGTCTACCAGTCCTACCGTTACAGCGTCACCGGAGAGATCACCTTCGGTGCTCCGCAGTATGAGAACGAATACACCTACAACGGGGAGCCCTACAATCCGAATATTCAGAGCCAGTATCTGAGAGCAAGGTACTACTGCGTGGTAACAGCGACCTTCCTCACCGAAGACAGCTACCTGGGTAGCCTGACAGAACCGCTGACACTCAACCGGTATAATTACTGCGTGAGCAGCTATCTGAATTATACGGATCCGAGCGGAAATGAGGTTGAGGTACTTGAAAGCCTGAAAGGCTGGATAATTGATCCAGATACACAGGCACAAAAGACCATTGAAAACTATGAAAACCAGCGACTTAGCCTAGAAGATGCCATAGAAAGCGGACTGTTAAACAACAGGGCGGGTCAGATATTCCTGGACTATGGGGATGTCATTATGGGGCCGCCGGTAACGCTGCCTTCGTCTTTGGTAGGTATAAGAGAAGCAATCAAGGGAAACTTTGACAGCAAAGAGATGCAGAGGACTGCAACCGCAGGATTTTATGCGGGTTTTGTGGGACAGGGAATTGAATATACCCAGATCATAAGTAATGCAGACTACCAGCTGAGCATGATTATTACATCAGCGAAAGGGGTTAATTCAATTAATAATCCTTTATCATATCTATTGTTTATAAAGGATTTTTCGCTGACGCAGACTATAGATGCAGCAAAAGCAGGCTTACAGGATGTTTGGAATGGAACCTATGATTCAGCGATTGGAAGAAAAATAGGTGCTGGTACATTTAATTATCTGCTAATGACGATAGGCGGTGCCCAGTTGAAAGGGAAGGGGAATGCCTGCGAAGCGGTAGAGAGTGGTACACCTTCTACTACGGATAGGATTAGAAATGTAGCACAACAAAGTTTTGATTATGCAGTTAATAATCCAAGAAAACAAGGATTAAACAGAATGCAGTTAGGAAAAGATGCTGAAATACAGGCAACAAGATGGACAAGGAAATGGGCTGAAAGGAATGGAATAGATTTAAGTGAGAGTGGCTTGCATTTTCAGGTTCGAGGAGAACATTCAATACCAGATGTTGTATATGAGCCAACTAAAAATATTATGGATTTCAAGCTGACTCCTAAAGCTGTTAGAAAGAAGCAAAGTGATAATTTTAAAAGTGATTTTCCAGGCTATTCTATAGAATACATTTTCGGTCCTGGACCATGGAGGGAACAAGATGAACATTGAACTTGCTTTTATTAAAAGTGTTGAATATGGAAAAGTTGTAGAAATGGTAAACGAAAGACTGAACGGAAGTTTAAGAGATATTCGGTTTTGTAGTCAAATGGATGTGCCAGATTCTTATGATGCAATTCTTGCAAATGAAGTAAAACGAAAAGTTGCAATATCTTCTCCAAGGAATGGTTGGATTGCAATTATAGAATCAAAGGAAGTTAATGATTACGCAATGTTGCTTCAACTCTCAAAAAAATTTCAAACAGAAGTGTTAGCAATACTTCAATCAGATGTAGCTGGTGCATGGGGATATGTCGAGATGTTTAAAGGAAAAGTCATTAAAAATTATTTTAGTGAAGAAGATGACGAAATTGAAGATTTAATCGATGAAAAAATGAATGAAAAAGGGATAGATATACCCATCTATATGTTCAGAGAAGTCATAAGAGAGAAGGGCGAAGGATGGGATATAGTTCAAATTAATAATTAGATTATTTATTTGAACTATGCCTCCACTTAAGGAAGCACATCACCTAAAAAATTAACCATGGTCTTTAAATTAATCGAAATGGCTTTTGTCGAAGCTGATGTTATCAATGAAGAATAATTTAGAGACCTTAGAGTGAAAATTGCCATCTGAGTGCACATAAGGGCATCCAAAACCGAAACCGAAATTGGATGTAACAATTTTGTAACATTCCCCTTGATGCCCCATAAATATCCATGTTACAATGGCACTCACCAGGGGGTATAAGGGGGCTGAAAAGTTCTCGTAATACCTAAATAAAAACACATAATGGGAGATGTTCCGTAGCTACTATGGGCTATGGCGCCTCTCCTATTTTTCTGCTACATGGCAATCCCGATAAAATTGTCCCCAAGCATAACAAATTTTTGAACAGGAGAGAAAGTTATTCCATACCACATTTCTCCCAACGGCTCTGCCGGTGGGTGTTTCCTGGCTCATGCCGTCTTTGGCGGCATAAGCCCTTTAACCTGCACTATTTTCGACCCTATTTATTTTGGCACTATCTTAAGAAATCAAATCTCTCACATTTCCCCAACAAGCCTTAAAAAGTTTATCATGGGTAACTACCTCGACTTCGCTCTTAAAATCGCACACAGGGGCAACACAGGCTCTCACAAGGGCAAGAGAACGTTGTTTTGTATGCTCGGATAGTAAATTTGTGCATCTTTACTGTTATTTCTCTGTTTTTGGTCTATGGCATAAAGCCGATTTTGCCCATTTTTAATGGATTTAAATAAAAATCTGCTCAAAAAGAAAAAAATTGACTTGCAACCTTTTTTTTCAGAGTTAACATCACACACCACGAAGGAGATTTCTTCTGCTTCGTGTCCTGTGTTCTATAGGATGTATCCATCTCCATGAAAGTCAGCGGTGTTCCTTTGCGGAATATTTTGTGCCTGACCAGAAGTGGATAGGCTATACCACTCTTGCACACTCGGTAGCTGAAAAGATGCGTAATTCCGAGAAAGATGCTTAACAGTTGAGATTGCCACTATTTTGCCAAACATTGAGATTGGGGTTGATTCTATGGTTAAAGAAAATTTTATTTATGTGGGTATCGATTTACATAAAGAAACCCACACAGCAGTTATGATTGACTGCTACAATCAAAAGCTTGGAGAGATTACTTTTCCAAACAGACCAGCCGATTTTCCTAAGCTGGTAATAAAGGTTAAAAAATGTAATACTGATGCAAAAGAAGTAGTCTATGGTCTGGAGAATGCTTATGGTTACGGCAGACCTTTAGCGGTGTGGCTGATTGATATTTGTCCTTTTTTGGCAATGAAATATATGGAATTGATCCAGAGGATGATTCAGGAATATTAGAAGGGAATTCGGTTGCCTATGCACTGAATGACAGAGAAGAATATAATTTACCCGAGGAATGGATACCTATATACGATTTTGGTGATGGAAATATGGCATATTTAGATTATTCTTCTCTAAATGCGGAGAAAGAACCTGATGTTATCATGGCATTTTATAATGGGGATAAGTATGAAACAGTTGAAAAATTAGCTGAGGACCTAGGAGATTTCATATTGCAGTTAGTGCAAGAACAGATAGGGGATCAAAAGTAAGCAATGTAACAGAGTGCAGGTAAGAACATGAAAAAGAAAATTGTGCCATTGGTTGGTTCGCTTATAGATTTATATTATTATTTATTTGATATGACGGGTGACGGAATTACTGATTTGTGTATATCGGATGAGAGAGAGTTTGTTTATGTAATAAGTTATGATGAGGAAAAGAAAAGACTGACATTGTGGAATGGATTTGATTCCACATGGATCAAACTAAATGGTACATGTGCGGTCAGGTGGGATCGGGAAGGAATAAATCAGATTTATTATGAGTTTGATCCAAATGGTGAATTACTCAGAATGACAGGATTTATGGAAAAAGAATTCCTCAATAAAGAAACTCAAACAGGGGAAACGGCATATATAGTTTCAATGCCATGCTATGAGGGAAATATAGATTCCGAAGAAAAATGGAGAATGATGCATGATCAGGCATATTATGTAAAAGACACCGGCTTTTATTATTTTCGGGTTACACAAGATCAGTATGATCGGTTGACGGAGGCATATTTCCGGGCTGAAATGGAAGCCACTCATAATATTAAAAAGGTAAGATACACTTATGATGAAGTGATTAGTGATCTTGAGTGATTAAAATATGCATTTTGCAGGAACGATGTACAGGTTATAATAGCAGAAAGAAGGAGATCAGATGGACTTAAATATTAATTCACCGGCATATTATACCAAGGAGTATGGTGTTGACGATGACATATATTGGATGTGCCGAGAACTGTCAAATTATGTCAGGGAGAAGAAATATAGTGATGCAATAAATATTATTGGCATAGTACCAATCGTTGCACCGGCAGCTGTTTTGGAAAAAGGGCTTTGTAAAGCTCATAAGAGGTGCGAACTTAAATCTGGTTTTGCCTCAGTAAGTCTATTACGATTTAAACCTATATATTCCAGCGTTGTACCAAAAGAAGGGCATAGCCAACGACTTTATCGTTGCTGTGCCCTTCCCTTAAAAATATTTACTCTGCCAGTTCTTCCCATTGTTCATATAATTTTTCCAATTGTTCCTGGCAGGCTGCCTGCTCTTTAGTCAGCTCCTGCAATTTTGCTACCTGGGTGCCGATGGAGGGATCGGACATTTCGGTGTCGATCTCGGAGATGCGGGTTTCCAGTTCGGCAATCTTTTCTTCGCATTTTTTCAGGTCGTTTTCTTTCTTGCGGAGTCTCGCCTGTTCTTCCTTCTGGGCTTTCCAGTCCAATTTGACTTCGGATTCTGCAGCCTTAGCAGCAACACCACTATCTGCATCCGCATTCTGCGGTGCATTAGCCTCTATGGCAGCCATTACGGTGTCGTGCTTTTCCAGATAGTAGTCATAATTTCCAACATAACTTACGAATTGTCCCTCCGTCAGATCCAGGATCCTGTGGGCGGTACGGTTGATGAAGTAACGGTCGTGGGAGACATACAATATGGTTCCCTCGTAACCGTTCAGGGCATCCTCCAGAATCTCCTTGGACATGATATCTAAGTGGTTCGTCGGCTCATCCAGGATGAGGAAGTTTGCGTTGGAGAGTACCAGCTTGGCGAGAGAGACGCGTCCGCGCTCACCGCCGCTCAGATCACTGATGCGCTTGAACACATCCTCCCCGGTGAAGAGGAAAGCCGCCAGCACATTGCGGATCTGGGTATTGTTCAGGTAAGGATAATCGTCCGAGATCTCTTCAAACAATGTCTTCTCGCTGTGGAGCACGTGATGCTCCTGATCGTAATAGCCGATCTCAACATTGGAACCTAGGCGGAAAGTGCCCTGATCTGCGGGGACGAGACCGTTTAAGATCTTAAGCAAAGTGGTCTTACCGCTGCCATTATCACCGATGATCGCCACATGCTCGCCGCGTTTGATCTCGAAATTGACATCGGTAAAAAGCTTATGGGAGTCAAAGCTTTTGGACAGATGCTCTACAGTCAGCACATCATTTCCGCTTAAGATCCGGGGCGTCAGCGTCAGCTTCATATCCGTGCGGACCTCGGAGGGCTTTTCGATGACCTCGATCTTGTCCAACATTTTCTCCCGGCTTTCCGCCCGCTTGATGGACTTTTCCCGGTTGAAGGACTTTAATTTTTCGATAACTTCTTCCTGATGCTTGATCTCACGCTGCTGGTTCATATAGGCATTCCAGGCAGCGACGCGCAGCTGTTCCTTTTTTATGGCATAATCGGAGTAATTCCCAATAAAGGTCGTAGCCTTGGATTGATCGATCTCGATGACTTTCCCGGCAATCCGGTCCAGGAAATACCGGTCGTGGGAGACGATGAGAACGGCTCCCTTGTAATTCAACAGATAAGTCTCTAACCAGGCGATGGAGTTCATATCTAAGTGGTTGGTCGGCTCGTCTAAGATGATCAGATCCGGATTTTGTAACAGGAGTCGGCCTAACGCCACCCGGGTCTTTTGACCGCCGGAGAGTGTGGCAACCGGCTTGGAGAATTCATCTTCGGTAAAGCCCAGTCCCTTTAACACTCCGACCAGCTCACTGCGGTAGAGATAGCCGCCGCCGGTCTCGAAAGCGTGGGTGAGAGAGGTGTACTGCTTCATCAGGTCTTCCAGAGCGTCCCCATCAGCATGCTTCATATTGTTTTCGCATTCCCGGATCTTTTCCTCCAGGCGCAACAGATCCGCCTTGACGGATAACAGTTCCTCGTAAATGGTGTGAGAGGTGTCCACGGTGCTGTTCTGGGCGAGATACCCAAGTGTCTTGTCTTTCGCCAGAACCACCTGTCCGTCATCGGGAGTCATTTCTCCTACGATGATGCGGAGCAGCGTTGTTTTTCCGGCACCGTTGATGCCCACAATGGCAGCTTTTTCATGATCCTCTATATGAAAAGAGACATTTTTTAATACTTGATTTTCCACAAATGCTTTTGAAATATTCTGACAAGATAATATCATGGTAGTAAGTATCCTTTATTTCCAGCCCACACAGAACGGACTTTTTAAATTTTATTGTAACGAAAAGAAGAAAACCTGTCAATTCATTGACAAGTTTTTAACATATGGTGTATACTTAAATAATCGGAGGTGAAAGCATTGGAAGCAAAAGGAATTTCACAGGCTGTGATCGGCAGACTGCCCAGATACTTTCGATATTTGGGGGAACTTAAGGATGAAGGTGTGGAACGAATCTCTTCGCAGGAACTTTCCGGACTGATGAAGGTGACCGCATCCCAGATACGACAGGATTTCAATAATTTCGGCGGATTTGGTCAGCAGGGATATGGATATAATGTAGAATATCTGTACCGTGAGATCGGTAAGATATTAGGACTGGATAAGCAGCACAATTTCGTTATTATCGGAGCTGGTAACCTGGGCAGAGCCCTGGGTAATTATTTGAACTTCGAGCGTCGTGGTTTTATTTTCAAGGGAATGTTCGATGCGAACCCGGAGCTTGTGGGGAAAGATGTCCGTGGTGTGAAGGTTATGCCCATGGAGCAGCTGGAATCTTTTATCCGGGAGAATGACATTGATATTGCAGTACTGACGATTCCCAAGACCAGTGCCGTAGAAGTGGCTGACAAGCTGGTGGCGAACGGGATCCGCGCCATCTGGAACTTTGCGCATGTGGATCTGAACGTTCCGGAGGGAATACAGGTGGAGAATGTACATCTGTCAGACAGTTTAATGAAACTTTCGTATAACATTAACCGTTACAGTTCAGATATAAAATAATGAGCCTCAGGGAAAAACAAGCGGCTGCGAAGCGGGATGAAGAGTGCGATAGCACGAATTCGTGAGCTTACGAGAGAGTAAGGCATAAAGGGAGTGATATTATGGGCAACGATAACGCAGGAGAAAATGCGAGGAACCGGCAGGAAGCTTTTAAAAGTGCACTTGTTGGGAAACATTTGCCCGTACTCACCCTGGATAATAAGTGGTACAAGCTGCTGAATAAGACTGGTTCTGTTCCGTTAAAAGAGACGGAGGATGCTCTGAATCAGCTGTTAAAAAGACAGGGAAAGCTGAATACGGAGTCGAAGGAAATCCGTAATCTGAAAAAGAAGCTGATGAAAGAGATCGTTCCCATGGTGAACGAAGCGGATCAGCAGGGTGAGAACAGCAAGCTGAACAAGCAGATCGAAGAACATAAGCGACTGATCGAAGAATGTAATGAGAAGCTGGAAGCTTATGAAGATGAGCTGAAAGACCTCCCCCGGGAGATCGAAAGATTAAATCTTCAGCTTATGATGTTTACTATGGAGTGCTGCTATGATATTATGAAGGATAATGACAAACAGATCAATGATACTGCGGAGTGGGTGAGTGCTATTCGCATTGAACTGAAAAAACGTCTGATCGAGAAACAGCAGATGGAGCAGCAGAATCAGGAAATCTATAACTACATGCATGACATCTTTGGTGCAGAGGTGGTCAATCTGTTTGACATGAAATATAATCCGGAGCAAAAATAGTATGAAATATCTGGTAACTGCACAGGAAATGAAGCAATACGATAAGAATACCATAGAGTACCTCGGCATACCGGGGCCGGTCCTGATGGAGAGAGCGGCTCTGGCAGCGGAGGATTTTATAAAAGAGCGCTTTGATGCCGTGAAAGAACGGACGAAAGTGCTCATTTTTGCTGGTATGGGGAACAATGGCGGCGATGGCCTGGCGTTAGCAAGACTTCTTGCGGCGGACGGATACGCAGTCGCGGTAAAATGCGTGGGAGATATGCAGAGAACTACAAATCAGTGGAAATCGCAGTGGCAGACTCTGCAACATTTTCCGGTGAAGACAGACAGTAATATTGCGGTGGATGAATATAATGTAATTGTAGACGCCCTCTTCGGCGTGGGATTAAGCCGCCCTGTGGAGGGAAACTATGCGGATGCCGTAAAAGAGATGAACAAGGCAGAGGGATTTAAGCTGGCACTGGATGTGCCAAGCGGTATCTGCTCAGATACCGGCAGAGTGCTGGGTTGTGCATTTCTGGCGGATGCCACGGTCACTTTTGGTTTCTGTAAGAGAGGACTGGTACTGTATCCCGGTGCGGAATACGCCGGAGAAGTCCGGACTGCGAATGTGGGGATCGGACAGGAGAGCTTCTTAGGACAGGAACCAGAAATGTACACTTATGAGAAAGGCTCCGTACAGTTACTTAAGAGAAACGCTGCGGGGAACAAAGGAACCTTCGGCAAAGCACTGCTTGTTGCAGGAAGTAACGGCATGGCGGGGG
>OBAQ01002249.1_pt1 | contig 11016 bp, 10 predicted proteins | sample 1517821 | NCBI WGS metagenome assembly OBAQ01 (sample SAMN04571705, study PRJEB22368) | human gut metagenome | biome: human gut; material: stool | host: Homo sapiens | place: Luxembourg | collected 2012-09-27
GGTCTGCGTGGTGTAGATCTCTTCGACCCGCTTGCGGAAGTCGGTGATGTTGTCGCGGAAGGGTTTCAGCAGACTGTCGATCTGCTCCTGACTGGTTTGGCGGAAGCGCACCGAGTGTTCGCCCAGAATTTCGGTCGCGAGGTTTTTGAACTGCGCCCGGAAGGTCTCCTCCAGCTTTTCGCGCTCGGCCTTCTCGGCCGCACGCTCCTCGGCGTTTTTCGCCCGCAGCGACGCGAGTTCCGTCTCGGACGAGGCCCGGAGCGCCGCCAGCTCCGCTTCGGTGCGGGTCCGCTGTTCGGTCAGTGCTTGTGCCTGCGCTTCGTACCGCTGGCGAAGCTCCCTTTCGGCCGACACGGCCTGCTCGGCTGCGGCCAGCCGGGCTTCGGCGGCCGAAAGACGGGCGGCGGCGTCGCGTTCGCGCGCTTCGGCGTCGGCGTTCGACGCGCCGAGACGGCGGGATTCCCGATGCCAGAGCAGCAGGACGATGGCGAGGATGGCTGTCAGGCAGCAGGTTGTCAGTATGAAAAGCGAGGTCGGGGTCATGGCTTGTGCGGTAATCTATTCCATGCAAAAATAGCAATTTATTCCCGGAAAACGAGCCGTTCGGGGCGCATGCGGAATATTTTGGCGCCGAATGCGAATTTATTTGCCTGAAACAGCGTGCGGTTTGCCGATTTTTTATAGTTTTGTTCCTTAATCGGATTCATTTTAAATTTGAAGCATATGAAGAATTTCTTACGACCTTTGAAGCTGGCCTGCCTTGCGGCGGCGTCCATGCTGATTGTTTCCTGCGGCGGCAGCGCGGATTACCGCAGCATCCTGCCCGCAGACTCGTTTATGACCGTGTCGGTCAATCCCGCATCGCTGATGCAGAAGTGCGAAGCCGGCGATTTGGACCAGCATCCGCTTTATGTCCGGATCAAGGCCGAACTGGATAAAGACCAGAACCTCTCCGCCGAGGAGAAGGAGTACCTGCTCGCCTTGCTGAAGAATCCGGGCGAATCGGGTATCGACGTGAAAAAGGATTTTTTCTTCTTTGCGGCGATGGAAGGCACTGTCGATGCTCCCGTTATGCGGGGCGGTCTGCTGCTGCCGATCGGCGACAAGGCCAAATTCGACGCTCTGCTTGCGCGGATCAACGAAAAGAGCGGTGTCGCGCCCGAAACCAAGGGCGGCGTTTCGGTCGTCGATCTGGGTAAAGAGGGCGATGCCGGCGTTTTGTGCGCCTACAACGACATCGCGTTCATGGTCTATTTCGTGCAGAACGGCGTTGACGATCTGGCCGGCGACGTGCGCAAGCTGTTCGCCCAGCAGAGCGGCGAGAGCCTGATGGGCGACAAGGCCGTTGCGGAGCAGCTCGCCCGGAAGAACGACATCAACATGGTGCTTTCGTACGGTGAGATACTCCCCATGATGAACAATCCGATGCTCAGCTCGATGCCGATGATGGATGCGCTGAAGGGGATGACGATGGTCGGTTCGGTCAATTTCGAGAAGGGCCGGATCGTTACGGAGGCCGCCGTGTCGTACAAGGACAAGGAGAGCGAAGCCAAGATGATGGATTTCTACGCCTATGTCAAGCCCCAGACCGGAGCGCTGCTGCGCTATGTGCCGGCCGCTTCGATCGGCGCGATGTCGCTGGGACTCAACGGCGAAAAGCTCTATTCGATGCTCTCGGCGATGCCCGGTTACGGCATGCTGATGGCAAATCCGATGGTCAAGCAGGTGATGGAACCCTTCGACGGCGACTTCCTGCTTTCCTTCTCAGGAATGGGCATCGACGGCAAATATCCCGTGGCGTCGATGCTGGCGCAGGTGAAAGACCCGGCCGTGCTGCAGACGATCGTCACCAACATGGCCGGCATGCCGGTTCGGCAGACCGCAGAGGGTGAATACACGTTGAACATGGGCGGCGTGACGATCCTGTTCGGCGTGAAGGGCGACGTGCTCTACTGCACGACCGACGCGGTCGTGAAGATGGCGCTCGACGGCGGCGAAATCGCGTCGATGGAGTCGATGGATAAGATTTTCAAAGGTCAGTCCTCGACCTTCTACCTCGATTTCGAGGGGCTGAACGCGATGATCGCCCAACTGCTCGGCGGCAATGTCACTCCGCAGGCGGAAGCGGCGCTCTCCGTGCTCGGCATGTTCGACGACATGGAAGCCTATGGTACGATGAAGGGCGGCACGATGATCGTAAACATGGTGGACAAGGAGCAGAACTCGTTCAAGACCATTTGCGGCAAGACCGGCGAGCTGATTCGTCAGTACGTGCCGGAAGCGAATTTGTAATATCCGTGGAAACAGAGAAAAGCGGCCGTCCTCGAAGAACGGCCGCTTTTCCTGAAACAGATGATGTATGGAGTCGATTACTTTGCAGCAGGTGCTGCCTGACGCCTTTGCGGGCAATCCGGAGCCGCCGAAATCGGACTTGTGGCTGCATGACGTGACATTCCGCAAGGGGGAGTATTATCTGGTCGAAGCCGCTTCGGGAACCGGAAAGTCTTCGTTGTGCAGTTTTCTGTACGGGGCCAGAACCGACTATGCGGGCCGCATCCTGTTCGACGCTGCGGACTGCCGGACGCTTTCCGTGGCGCAGTGGGGCGAACTGCGCCGCCGGTCGCTGAGCATGCTCTTTCAGGACCTGCGTCTGTTCGGGGAGCTGACCGTGGCGGAGAATCTCGCGCTGAAGAACGAACTTACCCACTTTTTGACACCGGACCGGATCGAGCGCCTGCTCGAAGCTGCGGGGATCGCCGGCAAGCGGGATACTCCGGCCGGGAAGCTCTCGTTCGGGCAGCAGCAGCGCGTCGCATTCATCCGCTGTTTGTGCCAGCCCTTCGATTTCATCCTGCTCGACGAGCCGGTGAGCCATCTCGACGCCGCCAACGGGGAGGTGCTCTCGGCGTTGCTGCTGGAGGGCGCGCAGGCGCAGGGAGCGGGAGTGATCGTCACCTCGGTCGGCAGTCGGCTCCGGCTGCCGTACCATAAAATCTTTACGTTATGAGGTTGCTTTGGAAATTGCTGCGCTGTCATCTGAGCATGGCCCAGACCGTCGGATTCACTCTCGCCGGATTGGTCGGCATGGCGATCGTGCTGACGGCTTTGCAGGCATACCGCGACGTCCTGCCGGTTTTCGACCGGCCCGATTCGTTCATGCGGGGCGATTATCTGGTGCTGTCGAAGCAGGTCGGGGCGCTTCAGGCGATCGGACTGGGCAGCAGCGACTTTACGGCCGAAGAGCTGGCCGACCTGCGGGCGCAGCCCTTCGTGCGCGAAGCCGGGGCCTTCACGCCTGCCGATTACCGGATAAAGGGAACGGTCGGCATGGGCGGCGTGGAGCTTTCGACCTACCTGTTTTTCGAGTCGGTGCCCGACCGCTTCCTCGACGTCGGGGCCGAAAATTGGGATTACAAGGCCGGGGACAGGGACATCCCCATCATCATTCCGCGCAACTACCTGAACCTCTATAATTACGGATTCGCCCGGTCGCAGGGACTGCCGCAGATATCGGAAGGCATCTTCCGCCGGGTCTCACTCGGCATCGAGATTGCGGGTAACGGACATCGGGAGCAGTTCCGCGGGCGGATCGTCGGGTTGTCCAACCGTTTGAATACGATTCTGGTGCCCGATGCGTTCATCCGCTGGTCGAACGGGCGCTTCGGGAGCGGAGCCGCGAAACAGCCGGCGCGGATTATCGTCGAGACCGACCGTCCGGTCGATGCGGCCGTGACGGATTACCTCGCCCGCAAGGGCTATGAAGCCGAGGGGGACCGCCGGGACGACGGCAGGGCGGCCCGCTTCCTGCGGATCGCCGCGGGCGGCGTGGCCGGCGTGGGACTGGTGTTCAGTGCGATGTCGTTCTATATCCTGATGCTGAGTATCTTCCTGCTGTTGCAGAAGAACAGCGGCAAAATGGAGAACCTGCTCCTGCTGGGATATGCCCCCTCCCGTGTGGCGCGGCCCTATCAGCTGCTGACGCTCGGATTGAATCTGGGCGTGCTGTGCGTGGCTCTGCTGGCGGTGTGGCTGGTGCGTCTCTGCTATTTGCCCTCGCTGGCCGCCCTGCAGGAGGATTACCGGCCTGCGGGATTGGGGCTTACGGTTTTGTGCGGCGTTGCGCTTGCGCTTCTGCTTTCGTTGTTCAACGGGGCGGCGATCCGCCGGAAAATCAATAGCCTGAATCGGGTGAGGCGCTGAGGCGCGGCAGTCCGGGCGGTTTGTCCGGAAACGCATGGCCGCAGAGCCTGCCGAATTGTATATTCCGCGGCGCAATCCCGCTCCGGAGTGCGGGAATCTGCGAAAAATGACTATCTTTGTCTGTAGAACACGATATTAACCGAGCAATGAACAGAATAGTAGCACCTTCGATGCTGTCGGCCGATTTCGGCCATTTGGAGCGCGATACGCAGATGATCGACCGCAGTGCGGCCGAATGGGTCCATATAGACGTGATGGACGGTGTTTTCGTGCCGAATATCTCTTTCGGATTTCCCGTGCTGAAAGCCATCCGCAAGGCGACGGCGAAGTGTCTCGACGTGCATCTGATGATCGTCGAGCCGGAACGTTACGTGGCGCGCTTCGCCGAGGCGGGCGCCGACGTGGTGACGTTCCATTACGAAGCCACCTACAACCCCAAGGGATGTATCGAAATGATCCGCAACGCGGGTGCAAAGGTGGGGGTGTCGATCAAGCCGGCCACTTCGGTCGAGGTGTTGCGCGACATTCTGCCGCAGATCGATCTGGTGCTGATCATGAGCGTCGAACCCGGTTTCGGCGGGCAGGCGTTCATTCCCGCGTCGCTCGAAAAGATCGCGCAGCTGCGCGCATTGGCCGACGAGCTGGGGACGGAGACGATCATCGAGGTGGACGGCGGCATTTCGTCGCACAACGCGCACGAGGTTTTCGGAGCGGGCGCCGACGTGCTGGTGGCCGGCAACGCCGTGTTCGGGGCCGAGGACCCGCAGGCCGAGATCGTGAAGATGCTCAACGCCTGACGTGCCGTCCGGTCTCTTCGTCGAGTAGCAGCCGCAGATCGCTTAGCAGCGCTCCGTCGTCGAAGTATTCGCTTCCGTAGGTGAGGTTGAATGCGTAATCGAATCCGGCGGGATTGGCGCCCTGATTGTGCTGGATGATCGTTTCGGCCTTGTCGAGGGCCTTCACCCAGCGTGCCTCCGGCGTCTGGCAGGCTTCGTACTCTTCCCATATTTCCCGTATCGTGGCTCCCGCTTCCGGCGGGAGCAGTCGTGTCAGCCGCTCCATGGCCGCCAGCTCCGAGGCGGCTTTGACTCCGGGCGCGGTCTGCGCAATGGCCGGAACGTCGCCGTCGAAGGCTTCGCCCAGATCGTGAATCAGACACATCAGCACCACCCGTTGCATGTCCAGTTCGGGCCGCTCGCCGGTCAGCACGGCGGCCAGCAGCGCCAGCCGCCACGAGTGTTCGGCGGTGCTTTCGTGCCGTCCTTCCGAGGTGTAGGCGGTGCGCAGTACGTTTTTCAGCCGCTCGGCTTCGCGGATGAAGCGCAGGTATCGGATCAATTTTTCCATGACAGACTTCGTTTCGGATTTCAAAGATAGCGAAAACCGGGAGACAAGGCGGAATTTATTTCGGGCTTCTCCGGGGAGTATCCTATCTTAGGACTTGCAAAGATAGCGATATGTCGGATTAAATCATTAACTTTGCGGTGATTTTACAGATGCCATGATTTCGTTAGACAACCTTACTGTAAGCTACGGGGGCTGGACCCTCTTCGACAATATCTCATTTCTGATCAACCCGAAGGACCGCATCGGTCTGGTGGGCCGCAACGGTGCGGGAAAAACCACGCTGCTGCGCATCATCACGGGCGAACAGCAGCCCACGTCGGGCCATGTGACCCTGAACGGCGAATGTACGATCGGCTATCTGCCGCAGACGATGCGCGTGGCCGACACCACGACGCTGGCCGAAGAGACGGCCAAAGCCTTCGATGAGGTGCTGCGGCTGGAGGCGGAAATCGCCTCTCTGACGCGCGAGATCGCCGAACGCACCGATTACGAAAGCGCCGGATACGAACAGCTTCTGCATCGTCTGAACGACGCGCAGGACCACTACCATATCCTCGGAGGCGACACCCGCGAAGCCGACATCGAAAAGACGCTGCTGGGCCTCGGATTCAAGCGCACGGATTTCGGCCGCGCCACGAGCGAGTTTTCGGGCGGCTGGCGCATGCGTATCGAGCTGGCGAAACTGCTGCTGCGCCGTCCTTCGATCTTCCTGCTCGATGAGCCGACCAACCACCTTGACATCGAGTCGATCCAATGGCTGGAGGAGTACCTGAAAAACTACAACGGGGCGGTGCTGCTCATCTCGCACGACCGCGCTTTTCTGGACAACGTGACCAACCGCACGGTCGAGCTGTCGCTGGGCAAGGTGACCGATTACAAGGTCTCCTATTCGAAATACGTCGTGCTGCGCGCCGAACGCCGGGCGCAGCAGATGGCCGCTTACGAAAACCAGCAGCGGATGATCGAGAAGACCGAAGAGTTCATCGAGAAGTTCCGCTATAAACCCACCAAATCGAATCAGGTGCAGTCGCGCATCAAGCAGCTGGAGCGGCTGGAGCGGCTCGAAATCGAGGAGGAGGATCTTTCGACGCTCAACATCAAATTCCCGCCTGCGCCCCGTTCGGGACAGATCGTGGCCGAGATCAACGAGGCCGGCATGTCGTTCGGGACGAAGCATGTCTTCAGCGGTGCGAATTTCATCATCGAAAAGGGCGACAAGATCGCGCTGGTAGGGCGCAACGGCGAGGGCAAGACCACGCTGGCGCGCATGCTGATCGGCCAGCTGACGCCGACCGAGGGTTCGGTGCGGCTCGGCGCCAACGTCAATATCGGTTACTACGCCCAGAATCAGGACGACCTGATGGACGGCGAATTCACGGTGTACGATACGCTCGACCGGGTGGCGGTGGGGGATATCCGCACCCGCCTGCGCGATATTCTGGGTGCGTTCCTGTTCCGCGGCGAAGACATCGACAAGAAGGTCAAGGTTCTGTCGGGCGGCGAGCGGGCGCGTCTGGCGATGGCCCGCATGATGCTCGAACCGCGCAACCTGCTGATTCTCGACGAGCCGACGAACCATATGGACATGCGTTCGAAGGACATCCTGAAGAGTGCCATCATGAAGTACGACGGCACGGTCGTGGTCGTTTCGCACGACCGTGAATTTCTGGATGGCATGGTGCAGAAGGTCTACGAGTTCCGCGACGGCGGGGTGAAGGAGTACCTCGGCGGTATCTATTACTTCCTTGAAAAGCGCAAGCTGGAATCCCTGCAGGAGATCGAACGCCGCGACGCTCCGGCAAAACCGGCGGCGAATCCCGCGGCGAATCCCGCGGCGAAATCCGCCGCGCAGCCCGCTGCGAACAGGGACGCCGCGGCGTCGGGGAAACTGACCTACGAGCAGCGCAAGGAGCAGGAGAAGCAGCTCCGCAAACTGCGCCGGGCGGTCGAGACGGTCGAAGCGGAGCTGGCCGAAATCGAGAAGCAGATCGCGGCGTATGATGCGAAATTCGCCGCCGCGACCGAATACAACGAAGCCGACTACAAGGCTTACAACGACCTGAAAGCCCGCTACGACCACCAGATGCACGAGTGGGAGAAGGCGTCGTACGAACTTGAAATAGTCGAAGAGCAGGGATAGCCTGCTCGGCCGCATCTCCGGTGTGCGGGATAGGCGATTGGAAAACAGTAAATCATACGGATATGGACAATATCATTTTCGGGATACGTCCCGTGGCCGAAGCGATCGAGGCCGGAAAACAGATCGAAAAGCTCTACATCCGCAAGGGCGCCGAGGGGCAGTTGATGTCGGAGTTGAGAGACCTCTGCTTCCGGCATAAGGTGCGTGTGCAGGAGGTGCCGGTCGAGAAACTCAACCGCCTGACGCGCGGCAACCATCAGGGCGTCGTGGCGCAGATCTCGGCCATCGAATATGTCGGGCTGGCCGATATTCTGGAGCGCGTGCCCGAAGACGAAACGCCGCTGGTGGTGATTTTCGACGGGGTGACCGACGTCCGCAACTTCGGAGCCATCGCCCGCTCGGCCGAGTGCGCCGGGGCGCACGGGCTGATTACGCCGCTGAAGAATTCGGCGCCGGTGAACGCCGAGGCGATCCGCTCGTCGGCGGGGGCGCTGACGGCGATTCCGGTCTGTCGCGTGGGTTCGATCCGCAATACGGTCAAACTGCTGCAAACCGAGGGATTCCAGATCGTCGCCGCGACCGAGAAGAGCCGCAAACTGCTTTACGACGCCGATTTCCGCAAGCCGACGGCTTTGGTGATGGGCGCCGAGGATACGGGCATCTCGAAAGAGGTGCTGAAACTCTGCGACGAGCAGCTGGCCATTCCGCTGATCGGGCATATCGAATCGCTGAACGTCTCGGCCGCCGCGGCCGTGATTCTCTTCGAGGTCGTGCGCCAGCGCATCGCCGAATAATTCATCGAACCGTATAATTGACCGAAGACCATGAAAGCGAAACTGGAACGTTACCTGCGCTGGCTCCGCGAGGGGTTTCTGCAGATGCTGCGCCTGCATCCCGTCGAGAGTGCGCTTACTGTATACGCCTGCGCCGGATGCCTGCTCACCTATGAGTTGGATTGGGACCACTCCCTTCCGAAACTGGCCCTCGCGGCGTTGTTTTTCGCCGTCGCGCTGGTCGTCAATAACCTTGCGGGCCGCGGCCCGTGGCGGCGCGTCTACTGGGTAAGCTGGACGCCGATCGTCCCGCTGTCGCTCTGGGGAGGACTCGAAGCGTGGATAGTCTCGGAGCCGGCTTTCCTGACCTTCGGCATACTGGTCCCGCTGGCGCTGCTGATGTGCCGCCGCGCCGTGCACAACGAACGTTTCGTCTGCGACGCGCTTTTGTGGCTGCGGTCGGGCGTGCTGGCGGTGTTCTTCGCCAATGTCGCCCTCGGACTGTTCGGGGCGATTCTCTTCTCCACGACCTATATCTTCGGGCTGGAGGGGGCGTGGATCGACCATGTGTGGACCTATGCGCTGATCGTTTTCGAGACCTTCGCCGTGCCGGTACTCTTCCTGATGATGGCGGACCGCTGGCGGGAAGCCGGGTACGAGAGCAACCGCATTCTCGAAATCCTGCTCAACTACATCGTCGCTCCGGCGCTGCTGATCTATACGGCCATTCTCTACCTCTACATGGCCAAAATCCTCGTTACGTGGTCGCTGCCCGAAGGCGGCGTCGCCTATCTCGTGTTCGGATTCACGCTTTTCGCGCTGGCCGTGAAGGCGCTGCAGTTCCTGATGCGGAAGCGGCTTTACGACTGGTTTTTCGACCGGTTCAGCCTGATCTCGCTGCCGACGCAGCTCCTGTTCTGGGTCGGTGCGATTCGCCGTACGAGCGAATACGGGCTTACCTCGCCGCGTATCTACCTGCTTGTCTGCGGCGGTCTGATGACCCTTTGCGTGGTGCTGTTCCTCTTCCGGCGCGCGGGACGCTATATGTATGTCTGCCTGACGGCTTTCGCGGTCTTCGCGGCGTTCGCTTACGTGCCGTCGCTCGAACCCGAACGGCTGGCCGTGCGCTCGCAGGTCGGCCGCGCCGTCCGCATCGCCGAATCCCTCGGACGGCTCGGCGACGACGGGCGTTTGATCCTGACCCCCGTGCCGCCGGCTGACAGCGTATATCGGGAGGCCTATCACGGACTTTATGAATCGCTGAAGTTCGTCGAGAGGCGCGATACTGCGGTCTTTGCCCGGTTCGGGACCGACCTCGACGGGTTTGCCGCGATTTTCCCGGAGCGGATGCGCAGCTACGTGAGGTGGGGTTACGATTACTGCAATTCATATTGCGTCAATAATATCATCGAGCTGGAAGCGCCTGTCAATGCCCGGTTCGAGGTAAATGCCGAATATCCGCATTACTATATGAATCTCCGGGGCTGGAGCGACTGCAGCTATCATTTCGGTGGCGATACGCTCCGGCTGTTTCTGGGCGAGGAGCGTGCCGTGCACCGGATTCCCTGCCGGGAACTGCTCGAACGCCAGCTGAAAGAGAGCGGATTCGAACCCTCCGAAGGGTGTGAGCCGACGTCCGATCAACTGTTGCGGCTGCTGGACTACCGCGACGACCGTTGCCGGATTCTGTTCGAGAATATCAAGTTGGAACGTACGGATTCGGCCGTTGTAATACAGGGACTGTCGATCAATGCCGTGCTGATGCGATGATTTCGACCGTGACGCATCCCCGGCTGGGCGAGGTGACTCTTTCCCGGACGCGGCGCGCACGCCGTATCTCGATCAGCGTGCGCGGTACGGGGGCCGTGCGGGTCTCTTTTCCGTACGGCGTTTCGGTCCGCAGGGCCATGGAGTTCCTCGACCTGAAGGCCGACTGGGTCGAGCAGGCCCGCGTGCGTATGGCGGCCCGGATGCCTGTGGAACCCCCGCTTCCGCCCGCCGAGGCCAAAGCCCGCATCGAAGAGCTGCGCCGCGCCGCCAAAGCCGATCTCCCGGCGCGTATCGAGCGGCTGTCGCAGCTGACGGGGCTGAAATACGCCAAACTCACGATTCGGGCTTCGCGTACCAAGTGGGGGAGTTGTTCGGGGCGTAATACCATTTCGCTGAGCCTTTTTCTGATGACCCTGCCCGAACACCTGCGCGATTACGTGATCGTCCACGAACTCTGCCATACCGTCCACCACAACCATTCGCCGCGTTTCCATGCGCTCGTGGACCGCATGGTCGGGGGCAATGAAAAAGCCCTTAACCGTGAGTTAAGGGCTTTCGCAATCCGTTGAGCCTCGGCAGTCCTATTTCTGGCCGAGTATCTCCTTTTCACCCTTGTAGGTGAACGCCATGAATACGATCGAGAGGAAGCAGGCCGCGATGAGCAGGATAAACGTCCAGTCCCAGCCTGCGGCTTCGGCCACGGAGCCGATCACGATATTGGCCAGAATGGCCGTGCCGAGGAAGTAACCGAAGAATCCGGTCAGTCCGGCGGCCGTTCCCGCCGCG
>OBAQ01002264.1_pt1 | contig 10979 bp, 9 predicted proteins | sample 1517821 | NCBI WGS metagenome assembly OBAQ01 (sample SAMN04571705, study PRJEB22368) | human gut metagenome | biome: human gut; material: stool | host: Homo sapiens | place: Luxembourg | collected 2012-09-27
TCTTCTCATAACCTAAAAACTGTGTCAGTTCAATTTTGAGAAGATCATTCATAGCAGCTTCAAGATGAGAACGAAAAACTTCATCAATTGATTCATTTTTTAGTAGCGCGGTCATTAATTCTGTGTTAAGATTAGACATAGGAAACCTCTTTTCTGTGTGTTTTCTGGTACTTAACACTATACAGGAAATTGGTTCCTTTTTCCATACCTAAAGGAATTATCGTTTACACAAAATATTATACACTATCAAAAATGGTTATAAAAAAAGCTTGTAGTCTTGAAATTTGAATATAAAACAAGTATAATAAAATTATAAGTTGACAGATTCACGCAAAAGATTATATTCATAAAATCAATACGGTAGAATCTTAATGAATTAAGTTTTGATTTAACTGAGATGTGAAACTAGATAAAATTGCTAATAAGCAGTGTTGTAATGTAGTTATATTGTAAATTGAGGTGAAGTTTATGGAATACATTCCTATTAAAGAGGGTTCCAATAAATGGGAACTATCTATTCAGAAAATCCAAACTTTATGTGTAGAAGATAAAATTGTTGATGTTGGTAGATTTGGCAGAACGTGGGCAATCAAAAAAGAAACGGAGAAATCCATTAGTCATAGAGTGAAAAGCGGAAAATATATTAAGTCACAATCGATAGATGTTGCTACACCTATATTGAAATGGGCCGGTGGAAAAACGCAAATGTTAGAAGAAATCTTAAAACGTATGCCTAATACCTATGGTAATTATATTGAACCTTTTGTTGGCGGTGGAGCATTGTTTTTTAAACTAGATGATGATAATTCTATAATTGCCGATTCTAATCCGGAGTTAATTAATATGTATAGACAAGTAGCTGATAAGTGTGATGAAGTTATAAAAGTATTAAAACATTACAAAAATGAAGAGGCTATATTTTATGAAGTTCGTGCAAAGAATTGGACAGAGTGTACTGATATTGAAGCAGCAGCTAGAATGCTATATTTAAATAAAACATGTTTTAATGGTTTGTATCGTTTAAATAAAAAGGGATTGTTTAATACTCCATTTGGAAGATATAAAAATCCAAATATATGCAACGAAGAAAAACTTAGGCTGGCCTCTGAGGTTCTGAAAAACGCTACTATAGTATGTGGAGATTACCTGGATGTATTGAACAAATATGCGAAAAAAGGAGATTTTGTTTTTTTAGATCCCCCTTATGTGCCTATATCTAAGAATTCAGATTTTAAAAGATATACCAAAAAGCAATTTTATGTAAGTGATCAGAAAAAATTAGCAAAAGAAGTTGATCGTTTAGTAGAGTTGGGATGTAATGTGATGTTGACTAATTCAAATCATCCGTTAGTACATGAATTATATAGTAAATATAAGATTGAAATAATACAAACAAAGCGTAATATTAATAGCAAAGGAAATAAGAGAAAAGGAGAAGATGTAATTGTCACAACATATGATTGGTAAATTATCTCCAGAAGAACAAATAAAAAGATTTCCAGCCACACGATATATGGGCTCAAAAAGAAAACTATTAGAATACATCTGGAGGGCGTCTGAACCATTTGAATTTAATACAGTATTGGATTTGTTTTCAGGCTCTGGTATAGTAAGTTATATGTATAAAGCGCACGGAAAAAGAGTAATTAGTAATGACTACATGACGATGGGCGCTGTCATGACTAGAGCGTTAATACAAAATAATTCAGTGTTGTTGCCTTTGAATGAAGCAAGAACATTAATAAAACAAGACGGTATCATTGATACATTTGTACAAGATACCTTTAGAGGTATTTATTTTTCGGATGAAGATAATCAGTTTATTGATATTGTTAGAAATAATATCAAAAAAATGGATAGTGAATATAAACGAGCAATTGCAATGGAGGCGCTCATTAGAACATGTTTGAAAAAAAGACCAAGGGGGATTTTTACATATGTAGGACAACGATATGATGATGGGCGAAAGGATCTTACAAAAAGTTTTGAAGATCAATTTTTTGAAGCAGTAGAATTAATTAATGGTGCAGTTTTTTCAAATGGAAAGAAAAATTGCTCATACAATGAAGATTCAATGTTACTTAATGTAAAAGCAAATCTTGTATATATTGATCCGCCGTACTATACACCAAAATCAGATAATGAATACGTACGTAGATATCATTTTGTAGAAGGGCTAGCAAGAGATTGGCAAGGGGTTGAAATACAACAAGAAACAAAAACAAAGAAGTTTAAGTCTTATCCTACTCCATTTTCTACTAAGAATGGAGTGGTTGGTGCTTTTGACAAGATTTTTAAACGATATATGAATTCCGTTTTAATTGTCTCGTATTCATCTAATAGTTTACCGACAAAGAAAGAAATGATTGCTTTGATTGGAAAATATAAAGATAATGTTGAAGTGATGCCGGTTGATTATAAATATAGTTTTGGAACAAGAGAGAACACAACTCGTAATGAAGTAAAAGAATATATATTTGTGGGGTATTAATATGACAAAGATAACTCAAATTGATTTTGAAACTTTCAGTGTTGTTGAACAGCAGAAAAAAGTGAGTGAACGCGGTGAGCAAGTAATTAATAATGAACGAATAGTGAAAAAGCCAATCGATATTTGGTTAATTGGAAATACTGGGATGAGAAATCCTTGGAGAATTCCAAGTGGATTCAAGGTGTATGTTGAATCAAATATGGTTGGGAGATTGCGTATGCCAGAAGATCAAGTCGCATTTAAGATGTTATTAGTCAAATTTGGCGAGATTGGTGGAGATCTCGAAAAAGATAAAGATGCAAGTATCACTAGAAAATATCGATTGATGTTTAATAAGTATGGATTTACTTATCCCGAAGTTATGAAGAAAGATGGTTTTGATCAGGAAGAGTTAGGGCCTGTGGATGCTATTACTCCGTTGGGAGAAACATTTTATAATGCTGACACAGTATTAGCTCAACAAGAATGCTTTTTGCGTGGTTTAATTGTTCCGATGGAAAAGCTAGATGACGATAGGACATTTTCTCCATTGCTTTGGACGTTATCTGTTATGCTATCAATTGAAAAGCGTATAGGAGATACTAAAATTAACTTTATTGAGTTTGTTGCCTGCGTTCAAACCACCACTCCTTCGAATGATGTGGAAAAAGTTGTAGATGCTATTTTGAAAATTCGCGGGGAACGAAAAGCGGCAGAGAATAAGAAAAAATTTGACCGAGAATTAATTGAAAAAGCAGTTGAAAGATATTGCAAACAAAAAGACAATTTTAAAGGCTATGCTGATATGAATATCAGATATTTAATATCCTCAGGTATTGTCAAAAGAGCAGGGCGAGGGCTTTCTTTAGCACCAGAATATCATTCGATGGCGAAAGAATTAATTAAAGATGTTGTTAGTACAGAATCTCTTAAAGAGAGATATAAAAAATTGTGTCAAGGTGCACCATTGCCAACGGATAATGAAGAGACTGCTAATAGGGTTTTGAATGATTTAATAGTTGAGTTAGAATATTATGGTATTGAGTATAAAATGCCAGATATTCCATTGAATTCTGTCAAGAATATTAACATGGTTCGTGCGAGTTTAAAGAAAGATATTGATAAGTTTAAAGAAGAACAGTATGCAAAGGAGCAGTATAATGAATGGAAAGAAATATATGAGTACATGAATTTATTGATTTCTAATAATGGTAAAGAATTAGAGTTAGACGAAGATTATATTATTAAGGTACCAAAGTCAGAAGCAGCAGCGTATCTTGAATGGACTTTATGGAGAGCTTTTTTGGCAATTGATCATACGGTTAGCAAACCATATGAGGCGAGAGGTTTTAATATCGATCAAGATTATTTACCAGTTGGAACTGCTCCTGGTGGTGGTTCTGATATGGTATTTGAATTTCAAGATTATGTAATTGCTGTTGAGGTTACTATGTCCACAAACTCAAGACAGGAAGCGATGGAAGGCGAACCAGTTCGACGTCATGTTGCAGATCTTGTGCTAAATAATGAAAAGCCTGTATACGGAGTTTTTGTAGCGAATAAAATTGATTCAAACACAGCTGAAACATTTAGAATCGGCGTTTGGTACAATCAAAACGATGAAAAAATGGCATTGAGAATTGTTCCATTTACGCTTAAACAGTTTTCGGAATATTTCAAATTTATGTTTGAAAATAAGACTGTCAATCCAGATATTTTTTTAGAGTTATTTAATAAATGTTTTGATGCTAAGGATGGAAAAGGTGGACCAGAATGGAAACAGGAAATAGATAAGATAGTTGAAATGGATTATATTAAAAAGGAGAAATAATTAGTAAATGAAGAAATATACTTTTATAGATGATTATGAGGGAAGAGAAGAGTTGAGTGTTAAGTATGGAGACAATTCTTTAATGTTATATGCATTGCAGTTGAGATTTGATATTGAAGATATAATGTCCGTTGCTTCAGAAGCATTAACAGATGGTCACAATGATAAAAAGTGTGATTTAATATATACAGAAAGAGAATTGGGGGTTGCAGTTATTGCCCAAGCATATAATAAGAAAAACGTAAAAGATAGTGATCTGGCATCTAGTAATAAGGCAAGTGACTTGAATGCTGCGGCTGCATGGATATTTGCCAGTGATGCAAATGAGATACCTGATCAAATAAAGGAAAGTGTGCTAGATTTACAAGATGCGATTAAAAATGAGGAAATTAGCACAATATATTTTTGGTATGTTCATAATTTGATTGAAGAAAATAATCCAGTTGTCAAAAAAGAGATGAATACATTACAGGTTGCGGCTCAAAAATTAGTTGACACAACCTTTGAAGGAAAAAATATTAAAGTAAGTGCGATAGAGGTTGGTAGAAATACAATAGAAAAGTGGTATGTGACTTCAAGCAGGCGAATTACAATAGATGATGATCTTATTGTTGAAAATAATGGGCATGGATATGAAATAAAAGCAGAAAAATGGAAGGCATATGTAACGGCAATTTCTGGAAATTGGCTTAGAAAATTATATTTGGAAAAAGGAGACGATTTGTTTTCTGGAAATCCAAGAAACTATTTAGGAAAGGGAAAACGTAAAAAAAATATAAATAGCGGGATTATTAATTCAGTGCAAGAAGAACCAAACAATTTTTGGGCTTATAATAATGGTATTACAGCACTGGTTAACAACTATGAGGTTGACGATGCAGAAATTTTAATTCACGGAATTACAATTATTAATGGAGCCCAGACTACAGGTGCTATAAGTGAGGCAAATGAATCGCAACAGGAATTTTATATTCCTAGCAGATTTATTGTATGCAATGACTCTAATGTTATTGAGTCAATTATTAATAATAACAATAAGCAGAATGAAATATTGCCATCAGATCTAAGAAGTAATGACAAACAACAAGAGCGTTTGAGACGAGAGTTCAATAAATACCCTGCTTTATATTATAACGGTGGAAGACGAGACGGTAAAGTAATTAGGAATAAAGAAGTATTTGATCCATATTTGGTTTCACAAACTTTATTGGCGTATCATGGTGACTGTGTAACAGCTTATAATGAGAAGAAAAACATATGGGATGATGATAAATTGTATAATACAGTTTTTATTGATCAGTTGTCTGTAGAACATATAATTTTCATCTATTCTTTGTCTAGAGCTATTGATGAGTATAAGATTATGTTAAAAGATAAAAAGGAATTAAGGACTGATAGTGAAAATGATCAGATGGCATTTTTGTCTAAAAGAGGTTCTAAGATGCTTTTAATCACAACTATTTCTGAATGTTTAGAAAATATAATTGGAATTAAGATTGTTGATAGTTGGAATAGTAAATTTAAGGATTGTTCTGATTTTGATAAATTAGTGGAGATGTGGAAACAAGTTATTTGTGTTATTATTTCATTTCAAAGTACGCTCCTGCCTGTTTTGGATGGAGGACTAAAAAATAGGGAAAATGTTCGAAAATCAACTCAAGCAGTGAAATCTATTGTGTATGCAATACAGAGTACTTTGAAGGAGCAATTAAAAGATTTTATAAATGCAATTTCAATAGGATGATTTAAAAAATATATTTTAAAAAGTGGGATGAGAACTTTGCGCAAAAGGTTTGGTTTGTTGTTCTGGCGGTCTATAGTGCGTAGCAATTGTGGTAAGATAGGGGGATAAAGAGTTTAAATGGATTGCAAAGAAGTTGGAAGGAGCTAAGTGTTCCAATATCTGCGAGTGTGATGACCGCTTATTAGCTGGAAGAACTTACTACGGGATTTCTGGTAGTAGTTGTATGTGTAATTATGAGAATTAGTATTTTGCAGGTGTGGTATTGTTATATGAAAACATCAGATGTGTGCTGATAAGTAATGTAAATGAAGAGGGATGTAATGCAAAGCGATTTCTTTTTAAGAATAATTACTATAAAGGTGCATATTATTCTTCCGCCGACAAATCTTGACTTTTTTCGTCAAAAACTATATACTAAATTCGTTAGTATATATGAAGGAAAGATGAAAGAAGGATCAAGATGAAAAAAGCAACGATAAGATATTGCTGCAACGCCTTGATTATGGGTGTTGCAGTATTTGCGTGCGGAATATTTGCAGAGACTTCGGTGAAAGCAGAAGGGACACCGGAAACGGTTCCCCCGATTGAAAGTGCAGCTCCGCAGGTTACGCCGGAAGTTAGTGCAGTGCCGACAGTTGTCACACCGGCGCCGACAGCACCACCGGTAACACTGGCGCCGGTTCCTCATGTGAAACCATTGAAAAAAGTTACCAAAGTTAAGGCTGTGCGGTATTCGACGACCGCTGTCAAGGTTTCCTGGAAGCAGACGAAGCAGGCAGAATATTATCACGTCTACTATAAATTAGAAAAAAAGGGAAAATACAAACTCGCCGGGACGACACAGAACGATCATTTTCTTGTGAAAAAACTGAAGAATAAGAAAACGTATTTATTTTATGTGACGGCGGGCAAAACAAAAAAAGAATCGTCATCGGACAGCCAGCCTTCGGCAAAAAAGAAAATGACGATGAAAAAGTATCAGCGGAAGGTGGTATTTGCCGGAGATTCCATTTGCGAGGGCATTGCTTATGAGGGCGGATTTCCGACGATGCATCTGGACGCAAAGAAAAAAGTAGTTGCTTACCGTGGCCTGAATACCGTGACGTTCCATACCAAAAGGATTTTTAAGGGAAGAACGGGACTGCAGAAGCTGATCGCAGAGAATCCGTACCGCGTTTATATGATGCTTGGAATGAACGAAATTCATTATCGGCCGGCATCGCAGATGATCTCGGAATACAAAGATATGATCGAGGCGATTCAGCAGGCAGATCCGAATACGGATATTGTATTGTGCGCTGTTTCACCTGTCACAAGAGCCGAAAAAGCAAGGCATCCGGGCATGCGGCAGATTCCTATTTTTAATTGGCGTCTGAAAAAACTTGCGAAAAAAATGGGATTGAAATATCTCGATTATACAGACTTTTTAAAAGACTCCGGTGGATTTTTGAAAGCCGGATATGCGACAGGCGATGGTTATCATTGGAAGACGCCTGCGTATGCTAAATTTGGAACGGTAATTGGGAAATATGATAAATCATTGGATCAGTAAAAGGAGATTGAAAAATGACGAAATTCAGAAAAATAATTTGTATTATATTGGCAATGACACTTTTGATCGGACTGGTGGTGGCAGAGCCGGCGCAGGCAAAACCAAAGGCAAATTGCAAGTCACTCTGCTCTGCGGCATTAAAGGCGACAGGCGGCAGCGCAAATTTGAAATATGCGTCGAAAAGTGCATTGGATTTTGGCGCACTTTCTTCCGCAGCCAGAAAGAAAGTAAAGACAATGCAGTATGTATTTGATGCAAAAGAAGCTTATAGTTTGTGTGTGATGCAAGCAAAAAATGCGTCTCAGGCAAAGAGCCTACTTGGCACATTGAAGAGCTATAAAAAGAGAAATTGCAAGAGCGATTATCTCAGTGATTATACGGCGGCAGAAAAGCAGGTATTTCAAAATGCAGTTTGCGGTCAAAAAGGGAAGTATGTCTGGTACATTGCTATGTCACCGAAAAAAGATGTGAATATGAAAGGTCAGACTGCTCTTAAGAAGAAGTTATAAGAGGAGTTAAGACATGGTTTTCAGCAGTTTATTGTTTTTGTTCCGTTTCCTGCCAATCGTTCTTTTGGCATACTACATCCTGCCAAAGAAATGCCGGAATTTCGTATTATTTTTGTCGAGTCTCGTTTTTTATGCGTGGGGCGAACCGGTATATGTGGTACTCATCCTGCTTTCTACATGTGTAGACTATACGGCGGGACTTGCGGTGCATTATTTTAAAGAAAAGGGGAAAATGAGTGGTGCCAAAGTTATGGTTGCCTGTTCGGCAGTCATAAATCTGGCACTTCTTGGCTTTTTTAAATATGCCGGTTTTTTCCTTCAGATCGTTCATCAATTGACCGGTTTGGCGATGCCTGAGCTGCATCTTGCATTGCCAATCGGTATTTCTTTTTATACCTTTCAGACGATGTCCTATACGATCGATGTGTATCGCGGGGATGCTAAAATGCAAAAGAATTTTATTACGTTTGGAGCCTATGTTGCGCTGTTTCCACAGTTGATCGCGGGGCCGATCGTCCGTTTTAAGGATGTCGCAGAACAATTGGATCATCGAAAAGAGACGATTTCGCAGTTTAGTAAAGGAATTCTTCGATTTATGGTGGGACTCGGAAAGAAAGTGCTGATCGCGAATCAAGTGGGGGCCCTTTGGAGCCAGATTGCGGCGATGCCGGACAGTGAGCTGACGACTGCGATGGCATGGCTTGGTGTAGTGGCGTTTACATTGCAGATTTATTTTGATTTTTCGGGATATTCGGATATGGCAATCGGTTTGGGCGCAATGTTCGGTTTTACCTTTCCGGAAAACTTCAATTATCCATATGAATCAAAAAGCATTACGGAATTCTGGCGCCGCTGGCATATTTCGCTGGGGACGTGGTTCCGGGAATATGTGTATATTCCGCTGGGAGGAAACCGCCATGGTGTCGGACGTCAGATATTAAATCTGGCAATCGTGTGGTTTTTAACCGGATTGTGGCATGGCGCATACTATAATTTCATATTGTGGGGAGTGTACTATGGCGTGCTTCTTGTGCTTGAGAAATTTGTATTAAAAAAGGTGTTAGATAAATTACCTGCGGCGTTTGGACATATTTATACGATGTTATTTGTCATGATTGGATGGAGTTTGTTTTCGTGGCAGGACATGGCGGACAGCGCGAATTATATGCGTGCGATGTTTTTCCGGACCGGAGCAGGAGTTGTGAATCAGCAGACGATGTATCTTCTGGTATCCCATGCGGCTTTGCTTGTCATTGCCGTCATCGGATCGCTGTCCGTTGTAAAACGGTTTCTAATTTGCAGAGCTTTCCCCGAAGATACGGCACGTAGAGAGATTGCAGCAATTCTATTTACTATCGTATTGTTTATTGCTTGCGTCGCATTGCTTGTGAATTCGTCTTACAATCCGTTTTTGTATTTTCGGTTTTAAGGAGGTGGCAAAGTGAAAAAGATAAAAATATTGTCGATTATTGTCTTTTGTGTTATGCTGTTTGGGGGTGCAGTCATTACGGCGGTTTTACCGAAAAAAGCGTATTCCGATTTGGAAAATAGAAATTTGGAACAGAAACCGCAGCTTACCAAAGAGCAGTTTTTACAGGGGAAATATCAGGAAAAATACGAAACTTATCTGAGCGACCAGTTTTTCCTGCGGGATCGATGGGTGGATCTGGCGGTGACCCTCCAAAAACAAATGGGAAAAAGGGATATCAACAATGTTTATCTGGGAAAAGAAGGTTATCTTTTAGAAAAAGACGACGAAAATGAGTATGATAAAGAACAAGTGGAAGAAAATGTAAAAACGTTGTCTTCCTTTCTGAATGATATGTGTGAAATGTTTGGCGAGAAGCAGGTAAGCTGTCTGATGATTCCTTCGAAGACACTTGCACTTTCGAAATATTTGCCGGCATATTCGCAGGTTTCCGAGCATACCGAAGTGTTAGACGCATTGCGGAAATCTCTGTCACATCCGGAACGGATGATTTATCTGAAAGATGCTATGCAAAGCCACCAGAATGAATATATCTATTATCGGACCGACCACCATTGGACGACGCTCGGTGCTTATTATGCGTACAAAGAATGGGCAGAAAAGAGCGGACAGGCAGCCGCGAAGCCAATTACAGAGTATACGCAGGAAACAGTATTTGATGATTTTTACGGAACGACGTATAATAAAGTACATGTAAATGTCCCAAAAGATCAGGTTACACTTTTTAAAAATGCATCGCAGGAGGCCGTTCACGTCAATATGGATGACGGCGATGTAGAAGCAGACACGTTGTATTTTCCCAAAGAGGCAAAAGAAGGATTTAACCGCTACAATGTATTTTTATCCAAGAATACCTTTCAGATAGAGATAACGACAAAGGCAAAAACCGGAAAAACACTGCTTCTGATCAAGGATTCCTTTGCCAATTGTTTTGTCCCGTTTTTGACAGAAAATTATGACCGAATTATCCTGATCGATTATCGTTATGGGAAACTTCCAATCGGCCAGATTCTTGACAAATACGAGGATATCACAGATGTGCTTGTGATGTTTAATACGGAAAAATTTATGCAGAATACAAAACTCGCCGGCCTTGCAAATGCAGAAAAAAAGAAGCAGACATTGGAAGAGTTTAATCCGGATGATTTTTTGGAATAAATAGAGAAAGGAAGAGAGCGATGCTGGAACCGGAAAAAGTACAATTATCGCCGATGCAAAAGACCTGGATCTTAGATCTTGATGGAACTATTGTGGTACATGATGGACCGTATATTCTTGGAAAAGACCAATTTCTTCCGGGAGCGGAAGAATTTCTTGCGAGCATTCCGCCGAATGATATCATTATCTTTCTGACGGCACGCGGCGAGTGGGAAAAACGTCACAC
>OBAQ01002316.1_pt1 | contig 10770 bp, 10 predicted proteins | sample 1517821 | NCBI WGS metagenome assembly OBAQ01 (sample SAMN04571705, study PRJEB22368) | human gut metagenome | biome: human gut; material: stool | host: Homo sapiens | place: Luxembourg | collected 2012-09-27
AGCAACTTCAGCCAAATGATCGACACCGGAATCTTTCACATAAGCGGTAACGATTTGATCGACCAAATATTCAACAACTGCAGGATTTTTGAAGTTTTGTTCAACGTAATCCAATTGTTTTTTCGTGAAAGTCAGATTATCGCGATCTTCCAGATCTTTAGCAGCCATCGCCTGAACCCGACCGATCAACGCCTCCTGATACCAATTCATACCAATCAAAGCTTCATCTTCGGTAATTGCAGAAACCAATTTATTGTAGAAAGCATCGGTAGGCTTGAAATCAGGAGCCTGTGCATAGTAGGGATGATAAAGGGGATAAATAGGAAGCGGTCCATAAACCATATAAGCCAATCTTTTTTTCTCTAACTGATTGAACTGCGGGTCGAATCCCAGGGTATCCAAATTTTCATTCAATTTCTTTATTTGTTCGTCTAAAGAGGCCAAAAATTCAGCTTCTTCCAACTTATAATCGGGGCTAAACCGTAAAGCCGGACTATTCAGGTATTCATTTTTTTTAGCGCCTTCACCGGTGAATGCAGGAATCATACGACGACCTTCGAATTTTACAGAAACGTCGAAACTTTTGCCCGGTTCAACATAAACCGGCACCTGCATTCTACCCAATACAACGGTAGCGTAACCCGGCTTAAGGTTTTCAGCCATCACAAAAAGGGCAGTATTCGTCGAATCCAAAGCCATCACGTAAGTAGAATCCTTGGTTATCAACTGAGGTTTGATTTCACCTTGGGGTTTGTCGAGATGAACCCGTACAGTAGTTTTAGATGCATTATTACATGACATGAGAGCCATTATAAGAATAGCAAGGAAAGAGAATTTCATCATATTACTATAATTTTAGTTTAAGATGAGCGAATTTAATAAACTGCGATTGTGATCGGATCAAAATAGGGAGCTTTAACCTTTATTTAACCACTCTCTTCCGTAATCACCAGTGCTTTACTTCCATTCACCGGAAGGATTAAAACCATTCTTTTTAGCCCTGTCACCATTTTACAAATGCCGAATATTTAAAATCAAATCCTAAAAAATCAAATAAAATCACCACCTTCAATTTTTATGATAAACAAATAAAACATGTCTATTCAAATATCAAACTCTCATATACAGAAAAAAAATTGATTCTTTAAGATACTCCTGTAAGAAATATGCCAACGCTTTAAATCCAGAAAAGTAAAAGATAGAAATGTTCCTGCAACCGGTCACGAAGTTTTTTATAGGCAGTTTTCTTGAGGGTATGGACGGTCCCCTCGGATATAGACAATTCGGCAGCGATTTCAGCATTCTTTTTTCCCTGCATGGCCAGCTCAATAATTTTACGCATCTGTACCGGTAAAGCTCCGACCGCTTTCCTCACCAAAAGATAAGTTTCTTGCCGGATAACCTCATTTTCGAAATACGCTTCAGATTCTGTCAAAGCTTCTTTGACAAAATGTTCATCGACCTGTTCGCGTCTGATCATATTGAGGCAACGATTCCGTGCAACCCGATAAAGGTATCCTTTTACTTTAAAGATATCCTCAAAGTCGGCCCGATTCTGCCAATAGGTCAGCAAGGTTTCCTGAGCAACGTCTTTGCATTGTTCCTCATCCCGTATATATTTCATAGCAAATACACACAATATCGGATAATAATCTTCAAACAACTCCCGGAAAGCTGCCCTGTCACCTTGTTTTATATCTTCGATTAAACCGTTCATTTATCTACCGTTATCCATCACAAAAATATAATTAACCGGGCAAAAAACAATACCCTTATGAAAAAGAAACGGCTGCCTCATCCGATAGACAGCCGCTAGTTGTTTATTTCAAACAGAATATAAATCCTTATTTTAGGGGAATTTTCTCGATTCTTCTCTGGTGTCTTCCACCTTCAAATTCGGTAGACAGAAAACGCTCGACGATATCCTGAGCATCGTCGAAGGAGATAAAACGGGCAGGGATACAACATACGTTGGCATTGTTATGGAGGCGTGCCAACCAGGCGATTTCGGTCGTCCAACAGAGTGCACCCCGGATACCCTGATGTTTATTGACAGTCATACAAATCCCATTCCCACTCCCACAGAGCGCGATTCCTCTCTCGAACTCGCCGGATTCAACAGCAGCAGCCATCGGATGGGCAGTATCGGGATAATCCATACTTTCAGCAGAATGTGTACCGAAATCTTTTACTTCATAACCTTTCTGGCGAAGGAATGCCACTAATTTTTCTTTGTATTCGTAACCGGCATGGTCACAGGCAATAGCTATTTTCATTTCTATCGATTTGTTATTAGAGTCGCAACGTGCAAACTGTTACAACGATGTGATTATTCTGAAATACAAAGTTAAAGTTTTATCCTTAAGGAAAGCAAATAAAAAACGGGTATTCTTCCGAATACCCGCAAAGAAAATATTTCTTTTTTAGAGAATAAGCTTATATCCTTTACCGTGAACGTTGATGATTTCAACAGAAGGATCCTTTTTAAGGTGTTTACGTAATTTGGTGATGTAAACATCCATACTTCTGGCATTGAAATAATTGTCGTCGGCCCAGATGTTTTTGAGTGCATAATTTCTTTCGAGCACTTTGTTGACATTCTGGCATAATAATTTCAAGAGCTCAGACTCTTTTGTCGTCAGTTTTTGTTCTTCTTCTCCATCGAACAGGGTCTGTTTTTTAGAGTTGAAGGTCAATTTACCGATTTTGAAGATTTCCTGTTCATCTTCAGGTTTGAGTCCGGTAGAACGACGCAGTACGGCTTCGATTCTGAGTAATAACTCCTCCATGCTGAAAGGTTTGCTCATATAGTCGTCAGCCCCTAATTTGAAGCCTTCCAGGACATCTTCCTTCATATTTTTAGCCGTCAGGAAAATGATTGGAATTTCGCTGTTGATCTGGCGAATTTCCTTAGCCAGGGTAAAGCCATCTTTTTTAGGCATCATCACATCCAGGATACATATATCGAAAGGCTGATTCAGAAGCTACCTCCCCATCTTCGCATAAAACAGTCTCGAATCCTTTTGCCCTCAGATATTCTTTCAGGAGCATACCCAGATTCGTATCATCTTCTGCTAATAAAATTTTTATTTTCTCCTCCATAACTATTTAGTTTTTAAATAAATTCTCTGAAAAATATACGCTTTTAGAAAAATAAAGTTCTCTTTACTTTTTGTTTTTTTGAGGTTAATGGTAAAATAATATCAAATCGGCTTCCTTTTCCTTCAGCGCTTTCCACTTCGATACGCCCTCCGTGTGCTTCCACGATAGTTTTTACATAGGATAATCCGAGGCCGAATCCTTTTACGTCATGTAAATTACCGGTCGAAACCCGATAAAAACGTTCGAAAATCAGCTTTTGCTCTTTCGCAGCAATTCCTATGCCATTGTCTATCACACTAATAATTATTTCCTGACCTTTATTCCGGGTGTAAACACTGATCTCCGGAACTTTAGTACAATATTTTATCGCATTATCCAATAAATTGGATACTACGTTCGTGATGTGTACCTCATCAGCATAAACTTCATCCTGGTCAGCCTCTAAATAACTATAGAGTTGTCCTCCTTTATCTTCTACACGCAGGCTAAATTTTGTCACAAGATTTTCAACAACCTCGTTGAGATTGACATTTTTTAGTTTCAGTTTCATCCGGGTTTCGGTAAACAAAGCGGTCTGGAGCACTTTTTCTACCTGGAAAGTGAGCCGTTTACTTTCATCGCGGATAATCCCGGCAATATGGTCGATGGTAGAGGGGGAATTGTTCACAGCCCCGTCTTTAAGCATTTGTGCAGCCAAAGAAATGGTCGCTATCGGGGTTTTAAATTCGTGTGTCATATTATTGATGAAGTCGTTCTTGATCGCAGATAATTTTTTCTGTTTAACGATGACTACGATACAGAATCCGAAACACAACACCAACAAAATGGTGATGATCAAACTGGGCAATAACAAGACGACAGAAGACAACAGATCATGTGACTGATCGGGAAAAATCAGAAAGAGGGTGGCCGGTTCCTGCTGTTGTCCAAAACTCATTTTCCGGTTGTAGGTGTAATCGGAATGCTGATTGAAGAAGTTTTGTGACATGAGGATAAATTCCCCTTTCTCTTTTACCGCATACTCGAAAGGAATTTTGACACCGTTATTCCTTAAACGTTCACCGATAATCTCTTTGAGATCGCTGCCATCCAATCGTTCTTCGATCGATTTTTCGGGCATTTCGGGAATCTTTTTAACCACGAGATCATATTCTTTTCCCAGACTGTTTTTGATTTCCTGGCGGGATTTCTGGATAGAATTCTGGAGATTCCGATTGCCTTTCTGTCCGAACAGTTCCCATACATTCTCTATCCTTTCGTCGTAACCGATGGGGAAGCGGCTGTAATCGATGACAATATTCATATCATTCTTTACATTGAGCCCAGGACGTAAATCCAGAGCCCGGGGCATTTCATGGACGACTCCATTTTTCCCCAGATGGTGGATTTCGTTTTTCTTTTCTTCGGCCATCTGCTGCTTATCCTTCTCTTCTAAATAAGTCGTTACCTGGTCGATAGATTTATTGACGAGATAATCAAAATGTGCTTTTTTCAACTGAAAAGCCGTTTGAAAATACCTCGCCTGTGTAAAGATCAATCCCAACAATGACAGACCTAAAACCACACCTAGTATGATAATCTGTTTTTTTCTCATACCCACAAATTTAACACTTCAAATTTAACACTTTGCACACTTAACACACTTTAACCTATAACGTTACTTCATAACACTAGCCGATTTTAACACTTTACTAGAGGGAAGGTCGATTTGTTAAATTCGCTCTGTGGCAGGTCTCTAAAACAAATGTTAAAATATTAGTTTTCTCCCTTTGTTTTTTCCCTTATGCCCTTAAAAAAGTGTCATTTGTTCCCCACCGTCATTTCTACGGGTTTTCCCCAAATGTTTATAAGCCAAGTCGGTCACTTCCCTACCGCGCGGAGTACGCTTGATAAACCCTTCTTTGATCAGGAAGGGCTCATACACTTCTTCCAGGGTACCGGCATCTTCGCCGACAGCAGTAGCAATCGTCGTCAAGCCCACCGGTCCTCCCTTAAATTTTTCAATAATGGTGAGCAGGATTTTATTGTCCATTTCATCCAGCCCGTATTTATCGATATTCAATGCTTCGAGTGCATAACGGGTGATGTCACGATCGATGCTTCCATTACCTTTGACCATTGCAAAATCGCGCACTCTGCGCAGCAATGCATTGGCGATACGGGGTGTACCCCGGCTCCGGGAAGCGATTTCCATAGCAGCCTGACCGGTAATCCCCACATTCAGGATAGCGGCAGAACGGGAAATGATTCCGGAAAGGATGTCGGTATCGTAATATTCCAGATGGCAATTAATACCGAACCGAGCCCGCAAGGGAGCGGTCAGTAACCCACTACGGGTAGTAGCGCCGATCAAGGTAAACGGATTGATTTGTATCTGTACCGAACGGGCTGCAGGTCCTTTATCGATCATAATATCGATGCGGTAGTCTTCCATAGCAGAATACAGGTATTCTTCGACCACAGGACTCAAACGATGTATTTCATCGATGAAGAGCACGTCGTTCTCTTCCAGGTTGGTCAATAGTCCGGCTAAATCTCCGGGTTTATCGAGTACCGGTCCGGAAGTAATTTTGATGCCTACCCCCAATTCGTTGGCAATAATGGCGGATAAAGTCGTTTTCCCCAGTCCGGGAGGCCCGTGAAGGATGACATGGTCCAGCGATTCGCCCCTCATCTTTGCAGCCCGCACGAAGATTTCGAGATTCTCGACAATCTTTTTCTGACCTTGGAAATCGCCGAAATTCAACGGCCTTAAAGCCCTCTCGAACTCTTTTTCGGTTTCTTTTAAATCGGTGTTTCTTATATCGAATTCACTCATGGTTCGTATTTACAGATTTTCATCCAAAAATAGGAAAACTAATAGTGCTATCAAAGCACCGGTCAATTTTCTCCCAAAAACTCCCGAATATCCTGCTCTAGTTTACGGATCGGGAAATAAGCTCCGTATTTTATGTTCTGTCGCAATTCGTAGTCGAGATTGTTACGTCTGCGATACAACTCACTGACCATATCGTGGGTGACAACTTTGTTTTTCTTTGCTGTGCGCAGCATAGCCTTACAAACTTCTTTACATACGATCGAAATCAAATCGTACAGGTTGTGACCGCGAATAAAGAAATACACGTTATCGGGTTTTAATCCCAATTCGCGGTATTTTTCACGAACAATAGCCAGATCGGCATGGGGATATTTACGTCCGAGGTAATTGATTTTTCTTTCGACTCTCATCCGTAGTTCATCCAACGCCCGGGCCCCGTTGTCGTATACCAAAGGAAAAGCTTTGGAATTGGACAAGCTGATGTAAGCATCGAATTCGAACTGGCTGAAAAGCACGGGATCGGCATTCTGAAAGTAAAGATGCCATATGAAAAGATCGTACAGGATGGCTGAAAAGTCACTCAGAAACCGACGGAAATCGAATACCGTATTTTTTAAGTGGGTGACTCTGCTGCACACATCGTCAAGGCCATCGGCAAAGCAGTGGTGGTTTTCAAAAGAGTAGGTGTAAGTTTGAAGCACGAAATGTTTGACATCAATCTTTCTTTCCCTCAACAAATAACGATAGTCGCTGTCGATACAAATGAAGAAATCGGGACTCAGGAAATCAAAATATTTCAAACATTGGGTAACTCCACAAGTCTCCCGTCCATATTCGTTCCGTGAACCGGAAATGAAGTGAAACTTATCGTCCGGCCGGAAATGTTTCAGTACAGCTCCCCAGAAAGCAATATCGTCTTTGTTTTCAACATGTACAGCCGCCCTACAGCGAAACATTTTCGCATCCAGAGCAAAACGCCGTGCCGCATTAGCAAAATGCGAAGCACGAGAGGGATTCTCAGCACGAGCACCAAACATAAAATATAAAGTTAAAAATTAAAAAATAAGCAAAAAGCTATAGGCTAAAAGCTAAAAGCAAAGAGCTATAGGCTGAGTACTATTAACTATTTTTTGACTTTAGTCTGTTATTCAAAGTTTTTACACACGAAGCTAAAAGTGCTATTAATTCTTTAACAATTTCAGCTAATTTTTCATATAAATCAATATGAATATAATCGGTATCCCGTAATAAATTCAACCAATACAACGTTTCATTCGCTTCTTTTAAGCTCACTGCCAACTTATTTAAATAATCCGAATCACTTTGAGCAAAAACGGCTTCATGAATCAATGCCCCGATAGACGTACCACTTTTCAAAATTTGTTTACTTAGCACATACTCCTTCTTTTCCTGCTGTAAGTACTGAACCAGGCGTACAATTTCAACAGCAAAAGAATAACTTTTATCTTTTAATAACGGTATCATATCTTCTCTACTTTAACTTTCCACCCTTTAGCTTATCGCTTATAGCCTCTGGCTTTTAGCTTTTTACCTTTATCAAGTCTTCCACAAATACCAGCTTATCTCCCCAACCATCGCCGAACAGGCTGGGAGAATGGGTGGAAGTGATGATCTGACAATTGGGATTCAGATGGCGGATTTCTTCGAATAATTTATATTGCCATTCAATGTGTAAAGATATTTCAGGTTCGTCCATCAAGAGGATGTAAGGCTGTTCTTCCATCAGGAATACACGCATCAGAATCAGCAACAACTGCTTTTCCCCGGATGATAGTTTGTAAAGCGGTATCACTTCTCCATCGTCGATAAAGATCAGATGATTGGTATGCGGATCGATTTGAATGGTCTTCTGTGTTTTGGCAAAAAGCCGGTCGACCGTCTCAAAAAGTGTTTTGATGCGTTGATTAATCCGGCCGGCTTCTTCAGGGAAATTAGTCGCTTTCAACCGATAATCCGAGAAAGAAGGATTGGACCCGCCGATATCGTATACAATAGTATGCAGCTCGTTATATAACTGGCTATACTCTTTACCGGCTTTCGGCCGGTCCCGGAACGGAACGTCGAAAGTACTGATTTTTTGATATTTTACGTTTCTCAATGCAGTTTTCAACTCTCCTGCAGTCATTTTCTGTTGGAAATCGACGGTATAATCGTCGATGGTAATCTTTACCCCGACACCGTAAATTCTCAATCGTTTTACATCAGCCATCATGATGGAATCGATGATATTGAATAAGGTCGTCTTACCGCTTCCATTGATTCCAATCAATATATTCACATCGGGATTGAGATTCTCCCAAAAAAAATCGTATTTCTTCCAGAGATTCCGGATTTCGATACTATGAACCGTATTCGACATAACTTTAAAGTAAAAGGTAAAAATGTAAAAGGGTGGAAAGAGCAAGCCGCAACAATCGACCCTTCAACAAAGATAGAAAACAAAAATGAAAAACAGATGAGAAAAAAGAATAAGTAAATCAGAAAAGATATAATTTTGCGGCGCTTGAAACGATTTCAATTCATTATCTTTTAGTTTTAATTTTTACCTGAATCTATGAAAGGGTTATATACCGTCTTATTACTGGTTTGTTCGAACATCTTTATGACTTTTGCGTGGTACGGACATTTAAAGTTGCAAGAGATGAAAGTGATCAACAACTGGCCGCTCATCGGTGTTATCCTGATATCGTGGGGAATGGCTTTTTTCGAGTATTCGCTCCAAATCCCAGGCAACCGTATCGGTTTTCAAGGCAATGGTGGACCGTTTACACTTGTTCAGCTGAAAGTGATCCAGGAAGTGATTACCCTTATCATTTTTGCCATTTTCACGATGATCTTTTTTCAGGGAGAAACATTAAAATGGAATCACCTGGCAGCGGGAGTATGTCTGGTAATGGCCGTATATTTTGTATTTATGAAATAAGCCTATTTTCAGGAGGGTTGGACAGGTTTATACGGTAAGGTAAACCAAAATTCGACATCTTCGCCGGGTTGGGAGTCATCACCGATCCGGCCTTCATTTTCCGGACGATCATTTCACAGATGGCCAATCCCAAACCTATCCCCTGAACAAAAGGATCGAGTCTGACCAAACGGCCGAATACCGGTTTTTGACCTAAAAATAAAGTTCCCGGTTATCGGACAGGCAGTATCCCATCGAGATACTTTCCTGTTCAGTAAATTTTATGGCATTATTCAAAAAGTTGATCAGGATCTTGAAAAACGCACCCGGTAATTAAATGCAACAGAATTCAATAAAACGATCTGTTTTTCCCCCATACCGTAAGAACAAAAAAAACAGAGCTATAGATTAAAAGCAGAAAGAATGACGTAATAATATATACTCATTCAAATTTTGACAAAGAAAAACAATTCCGGAAGAAAACCTTTCTGATATAATCCCGTTCATTTTATATTAAATCCCAGTATATATGTTTTCTACCGAATTCAGATATAAACTCAACAATCTCCGACGTATCCTGAAAAAAGCGACCGTCCAGCTGATCCGTATTTTATTTATCCTCGCTTCAGTGGCAACGATCGTACTGATGGCCTACGAATACGGTTATGCGATCAGTGAGGCAGGGAAAAGATACGTTACAGAGGGATTCAATATCATCATCCGGATTTTCTTTTTCGGCAGTATCGCAACGATCTTTCTGGATCCCAAAGAGATCTGGCAAGAGAAAGGATATTGGATAGAGATTATCGTATTAGCACTTTTGTTATTCGTTATCCTGACCCAAACACCGGCTCATTTTCCCACCGACAACTGGTTACAAAAAACAGATCATATCCTGACCCATATTCTCTTGTTGTTTATAAGCATCATCCATCTCTCGAAAGTGGTAGTTACGGGATTACAACGGCATATAAGACCTGAAATGACGTTTGTCTACAGTTTCCTGGCCATCATCCTGACAGGTACTTTCCTGCTTATGTTACCGAAAGCGCATCATGGATCGCTGAGTTTTATCGATGCCCTGTTCACTTCTACGAGTGCCGTGTGTATTACGGGCCTGACGGTTGTCGATACGGCCACCACTTTTACTACAACAGGTCAGGTGGTTCTCCTTTTGCTGATCCAAATCGGAGGGATCGGGGTCATGACTTTCACCAGTTTTATCGCTTTGTCTTTTTTCACCCAAACCTCTTTTAACGATCAAATGGCTTTAAAAAATATCCTGAGCGAGGAATCGATGAACAATATTTTCCGAACTCTTTTCTACACACTTTTCACGACGATTATCGTGGAAGCTATCGGAGCCTGGATCTTGTGGTGGGAGATCCGGGATCTCTCCCCCTCCCTTATACCGAATAAGATATTTTTTGCTATTTTCCATGCCGTATCGGCCTTTTGCAATGCCGGCTTTTCAACTTTAACGGGCAATTTGTACCATCCGGGTATCCGGGATTTATACGGCTTACAGTGCTGGATAGCCACCCTGATTATATTGGGAGGGATCGGGTTTCCCATCCTGTTCAATTACGGTAAACTGGTAAATCATAAAGTCAGAAACCTTTTTTACCGGCTTACCGGCTCTTCGAAGCGTATGCCGTCGCATGTAAGAATTGTGAATACCACTACCCGTATTGTCATTACGGCAACTTTACTGCTCCTTGTGGGAGGAACTTTACTCTTCTGGTTGTCTGAAAACAACAATTGCCTGAGAGGGCTTCCATTAAGAGGAAAGCTGGCGGTGTCTTTCTTCAGTGCAGTGACTCCCCGCACTGCGGGTTTTAATACAGTCGATCTGACTTCTCTCCTGCCGTCGACTTTGTTCCTGACTCTCCTATTGATGTGGATCGGCGCTTCGCCCTTATCTACC
>OBAQ01002334.1_pt1 | contig 10685 bp, 6 predicted proteins | sample 1517821 | NCBI WGS metagenome assembly OBAQ01 (sample SAMN04571705, study PRJEB22368) | human gut metagenome | biome: human gut; material: stool | host: Homo sapiens | place: Luxembourg | collected 2012-09-27
TGCCGCCCGCCTCGTCGCCGAGCGTCTTGACATCGATCCACAACTGCGTGCAGCCGCCTTCGAGCACCACGTCGATGAACTCCTCCAGCAGCGGCAGTTTCTCGCCGTTGGCCAGCGTACCCTTGGCGCACAGCTCGGCATAGGTGGCGTCCTTGAAGCAGGTGTTGCCGAGGTAGTAATCGTCGTGGTAGACGACCACTTTACCGTCTTTGGTCAGGTGGATGTCGCACTCCGAGGCGAAGAGCTTCATCTCGACGGCCTTTTTCAGCCCGGCGACGGAGTTCTGCGGAAATCCGGTCTCGGCATAACAGCCGCGGTGCGCCACGACCTTGTTGTCGACGGGTTCGGGTTCGGGATAGACCGCCGGTTCGCCCGTCTGCTCCCACCACCAGTCGGGCAGCGGTTCGTAATCGTCGTCGGAGCATGCCGCCAGCCATACGCAGGCCGCACAGCACGCCATCAGCAGATATTTCAGCTTTTTCATCGTTCTTGTCGTTTTTGGACCGGGGAGCGCCCTTCGGCGGGCCGCACCCCGGTCGGTTGATTACTTCTTGACTTTGTAGTTTTTCACGCAGCGGATGCCCACAGCCGGGTTGCCGGCGTCGAGGTTGTCGTTGAACCAGTAGTTGCTCGTCGCCTTGACGTTGTTCAGACGCCACGTCTTCTTGGCCGAGGAGCCGATCAGCGGCACCCACGAATGGGCCGTGTCGCCGTACTGCCCGTAGCCGTTCTTGTCCATAGTCCGGTCGGATAGAGGTTGAAGTCGAAGGCGTCGGCGCCCGCGGCACGGGCGGGAGTGCTCGTCCAGCCCTCCTGCGTGCGGAGCCACGGAGCCACGTTGTTGGCGTTGGTGGCGACGAGTTTGGCGATGGTCAGCATCTCCTCCCGGACGGGATAGGTCCCATCGCCGCGCGAAGCTTCGAGCGCAGCATAGGCCAGGTCGTACCAGTCGCGGAAGTTGGCGATATGCCAGCCGTAGGGGCAGATGCCCTGGATCTGGGCCGAGAGCGCCGGATTTTCGGCGAAGAACCGCTCGTCGTCGGTCACGGCTTTCATCTCCGCGGACTTGAAGACGCGCGCCGTGATCTGCGTGCCGACGGCATCGACGAATGTCGAACCGACATTGTAGGCCGAAGGCCATTCGATCGAGGTGATGCCGCGGCCCAATCCGCCGGCGGGCGTGCCCAGCAGGATTTCATCGAGCGTATAGAGACGTCCGTGACGGTCCGTGACGGCCTGATCGCCCTTGACCGATCCGCCGCTCTCCTCTTCGTCGTAGGCGGGATTGCGCTCGATGTAGGGGTCTTGGGGATCGTAGCCGCCCGACGTCGCCGAGCCGGAATAGGCCGGCACCAGACGCGACCCCAGTTTCATCGCGCCGATCTCCGGACCGCCGTTCCAGTTCAGGTTGCGGGTCATCCATATCTTCACGCCGCCGTCCTTGGTCCGGAACGCCTTCGACGGGCAGGCGGCCGCCGCGTCGTCGGGCATGCAGTTGGCGATCGCTATGCGCGACAGGGTGTAGGTCATCGCATTGAGGTCGATGGTCAGCGTACGCATGCCGTCGATGTCGATCGCAGGCCCCGCGGGAACCGCATCCGCCGCCGAATTGAGCGTGACGATCCGCCCGTCGGCCGCAAGCGCGTAAGCGGGGTAGTAATCGGCGCGCAGCACGGTGTTGACGCGGATTTCGGGTGCATTCCCGGCGGTGAAATAGGCGTCGAAGCGGTAGACGCCCGTCTCGGACTTGGTCATGCGCCGGGCGAGTTCGAACCGGTCGTAATCGAACAGCGACGCACCCCAGACATAGCAGTAGAGGTCTTTGGCCAGCTGCGTGACAGGAATCTTCGCCGTAGCGGCGCTCGTCTCCTCGCTGCCGACCGTGATATAGACGTTGGCCGTGCGCGGCTGCTCCTCGTCGTCCCACGGCGCGGCCGTGAAGCGGATCACATTGCCGCCCAAGTCCTCCCACGAAATCCAGTCGGCGTCCTCGTCTCTGGAGACCGCATAGACGTCGCCCATGTTGGTCGTGAAGCTGACATCGACCGGGACGATCTCGTCGGCGTTGAACTCGATCTGCTTCGGGTCCACCGTGACTTCGGCGTCGGGGTAGACGCCCGTCTGCACGACCCGGAGCGTCTCCTGCGTACCGTCGGCCGCCGTCAGGGTAACGGTCGCCGTGCGTTTGTAGGCCGTATTTTCGGTCGCGGTGATCCGGAATCCGCGGTGCGTGACGCCGTCGGCGTCGGTGACGCTGCACTCCGTCAGCGTGCACCACGTTTCGGTTTTGTCCGTCTCGGCGCTCCATGCCATCGACCTGCGTGCCTTGGGGTTGAGCGTGACGATGACGTTCTGTCCCTGATCCTCCTCGGCATTCCGCCCGGCGTTGTCGAGGGTCACGACTTCGGGCGAGAAGGCGATGCGTGTGGCCTGCACGTTGTTGTCCATGTCGTCGGTGTCCGCCAGCGGATTGCAGGCGCATGCGAGGGCCGCGGCGACGAGCGCAATATAACAGTTGATTTTCATTGTCGTTCGTTTTTCGGGTTATGTATCAATACCAGCCCTCCGTCTGTTTGAGCTTGGAATTCTTGATGATGGACTCCTGCGTGATGGGCCACAGGAGAATGTTGGCGTTGCTTTCGCGCTTGTCGGCGACATCCTTGTTGTAGTCCCAGACCGCGTCCAGACGGATCAGCGTCCACCACGTGCGCCCTTCGCCGACCAGCTCTTTGAGGCTCTCCTCGACGATGGCCCGTTTTACGGCCGCGTCGCTCTGATCGGTGTAGTGGGCGGCGTTGCCGTAGGCGCGCTTGGTGATTTCGCCCAGCGCCGTCAGCGCCCCGCCGTAGTCCTTCCGGTAGTATTTGATCTCGGCATCCATCAGGAAGGCCTCGGCATAGCGGTAGAGGATGAAGTCGGAGTCGAAAATGCGCGCGCCGCTTATCATCTGCCCGACGCCCTTTTCGGTCCACTCGATCGACTTGATCGTCGTGCCGTAGTCGGCCCTGTTGTAGGTCAGCTTCGTGCGCGTATCGCCCTCGACCGAGGTCAGCAGCGCCTTGTAGCGGTCGGTATACCACCACCACTGGTTGCCGCCGGTGATGGGCACCGGATTGTTCTGGTAGGCCGCTTCGACGTAGTTGCTGTTCCAGCCGAGGTAATACCCCGGTCCGTTGACGGCTTCGCCGTTGGCCTGATGGACGGCGAAGATCACCTCCTTGTTGAGCTTGTTGGCCGAGGAGAAGACCTGAGCGTAGTCGCTTTCCAGACGCGACGCCGAGAGGTTCAGCGCCTCGATGGCCTTCTCGGCCATGGTGAGGTACGACGAACCGCCTCCGGCGACGCGGTACATCCACAGCGCGTAGTCAGCCTTGAGCATCTGCACTGCGGCGGGCGTGGCTACGGCCTTGTCCGAATTGTCGGTCACATACCGCTCGGCTTCGGTCAGGTCGCTTTCGATCCGGGCGAAGATCTCGGCCTTCGGCGCGCGGGGCAGGTAGAGGTCGCCGGCCGTGGATTCGTACCCCGTAAGGGCCAGCGGAGCGTCGCCCCAGATGCGTGCGATCCAGAAATAGCACCATGCGCGGGAGAAATAGGCGTTGCCCAGACTGAAATTGCGGACCGATTCCGAAATTCCCATCTCCGGCACGTGCTTGAGAATCAGATTGGCCTGATTGACGGTCTTATACATGACGCTCCAATCGGCATAGGCGTTGCTCGAAGACATGGTGCTGGTGCGCACCTGCGTCTGGTCCACGCCCGACAGCGTTTTGTTTGTGCCCGCGCCCCAGAGACCGTTGCGAAATTCACCCCAGCAGAGGTAGATGTCGTGTACGCTCTTGAGCGCGTCGCGCATGTAGAGGTAGATGCCGTAGGTCGCCGTCTCGGCGTCGCTTTCGTCGATCCACATGTTGCTGGCCGAGAGCTTGTTGTCCTGCATGATATCGAGGTCGCCGTGGCAGCCGCTCATCGTGCACGCCGCAGCCAGCAGGGCAGTCAGTATCTTTTTGCATTTCATGGTTTGGTAGTTTTAAGGGGTTAGAACGTGAATTTGGCGCTGAACAGGATCTTGCGCGCGGGCGGATAGGGGCTGAAACCCGTGGCATAGGTCGAAGCCGAATTGTAGAGTCCCCCGGTGGTCGCCGCTTCGGGCGATACGCCGTGCACGGCCGTCCAGTAGTAGAGCGTGTTGCCCGAAACGGTCAGGGTCACGTCTTTCATGCCCAGCCGGCTCGTCCAGCGCACGGGAAGCTTGTACGAAAGCGAGATGTCGCGGATGCAGAGGTAGTCGCCTTTCTCGACGAAGACGTCCGACATGCGCGAGAAGTTGCGGTTGCCCCAGTCGGGGTCGTTGGCCGTGAAACGGGCGTACTTGGTCTTGTCGCCCGGCTGCGACCAGCACTGTTTCACGTCGTTCACCAAGTTCCAGTTGCAGTTGCCCATCGTCGCCATGAAGTAGCGCATCTGCATCTCGTTCTGGATCGAGTGGCCCAGCGCATAGTCCATGTAGATATTCAGCGACCAGTTCCGGTACCGGAAGGTATTGCCGATGCCGCCGGTCGAGTGGGGCGTGGCGTAGCCGAGCAGGAACTGGTCCTCTTCGTTGATGATGTCCCGGCCGTCGCGCTGCGTCGATCCCGCGCGGTTGACCCATTCGTAGTCGCCGATGTCCTTGCGTCCGGCGATCTGCCTGCGGTCCGAGCGGCGGTATCCGCGCGACGAAGCGTCGTACATCGCCGCATCGGCGTCGGCCTGCGTCTCGATGATGTGATCGACCTTGTAACCGTAGATGCGGCCCATGCGCTCGCCCTCGGCGATGCCCCCGAACTGGCTGCCGTCGCCGATGGTGATGCCGTCCATGCGGTTGCGCACGTTGCCGTTGTCGGGCAGCTTCAGCACCTTGTTCATGTTGAAGTTATAGGTGAAGTCGGTGGTCCACGTGAAGTCGCCGCGGCTGATGTTGACCGACGAAATCGCCAGATCGACGCCGTAGAAGCGGACCTTACCCACGTTGGAGACCACCGAACCGTAACCGGTGGTGTTGGGCAGCGTCACGTCGAACAGCAGGTTGCGGGTCACCTTGTCGTAATAGTCGAAACTCACGCGCACCCGGTCGTCGGCCAGCCCCATGTCCAGACCTGCATTGACCTGCGTCGTGGATTCCCATGTCAGGTTGCTGTTCGGCATTTCGCCGGTCGTGGTGGTGGACATGCCGTTGTACTGATACGCCGAATTGTAGCTGCCATAGGTGTCGTAAAGCCCGATGCCGTTGTTGCCCGTCAGACCGTAGCTGGCCCTCAGTTTGAGCGAGCTGACCACCTTGTTCTGCGGCCAGAACGCCTCCTCGTCCACGATCCAGCCGGCCGAAGCCGCCGGGAAGTAACCCCAGCGGTTGCCCGCGGCGAATTTCGACGAACCGTCGGCGCGCATGGTGAACGACAGCAGGTATTTCTCGCGGAAGTTGTAGTTGACACGCCCGAAGTAGGAGATCAGCACCTCGTCGGTCCGCGTGCTGGTCGGGTAGTTGGTGATGTTGGAGGTCCCGACGTTCAGCGTCGGAATCTTGTCCGATGCCGCCCCCTGCACGCGTGCGTCGATGCTGTTGTTCTTGTCCTTCATGTAGTCGTAACCGGCCACCACGTCGATGTTGTGGTCTTCGGCGAAGGTTTTCTTCCAGTTCAGGTAAGTCTGGAAGTCCATGCGGTTGGTCTCCGTGAAGGCCTCTTTCGTGGGCCGGATGTTGGTGCCCGTCGTGGGGTTGTTCTTCACGAAGAAGTGGCTGCGCGAATGGCGGTTGTGGTTCGAGAACTGGGCCACGGCGCGCAGGCCGTCCACGATCATCCATTCGAGGTTGATGTTCACGCTCGACCGCTTGGTCGTCTCGCCCGTATCGCTGTAGTAATAGTTGTAGTAGGCGGCGGGCAGCGTGGTGTTGTTCGGACCCATGGCGGGCGTTCCGGCCAAATCCTCCCCGGCTTCGGCGTCGTACCAGTCGCGGTGGGTGGCGGGCACCGAAAGGCCGCGGATCACCGAATTGCGCTTGTTGAGCGCGCCTCCGTCGAGCATCTGCCGCTCGATCTGCGAATAGTCGAAGGTCGTGGTCGCCGTCAGGCGTCTGGTCACCTTGAACGAGGTGTTGCCGTGGAAGGTGAAGCGGGAGAATCCCGTAGCCATGCCGATGCCGCCGTCGTCCGTATAACCCGCCGACGCGGCATAGCGGATGTTCTCGCCGCCGCCGTTCACGCCGATGTAGTAGTTCTGCCAGAAGGCGTCGTCGAACCACTGGCTCTGCTGGTCGTTGTCTTGGAAAACGATGATCTTACCGGGGTTCACCGGGTCTTCGATCCATTTGTAACCCTTCGGCAGCGACTCGCCCGGATTGAGGTAGCGCGTCGTCCAGCGCGAAGCGGCGCTGTTGCCGGCTCCCGCCGATTCGGCGCCGTCGAGAATGCTGAGCGGGTCCGCGCCGCCGCAGTAGCCTTCGGCGATCGCCGGACGCAGCGTGAGCAGGTAATCCCGGCCGTTCATCAGATCGAACTTCGTGGCCGGACTCTCATAGGCCCACTGCCCCTCGAAAACGATCTGCGGTCCCTTGTGGGGCGCGCCCTTCTTGGTGGTGATGAGAATCACGCCGTTCGATGCGCGTGAACCGTAGATACCGGCCGACGCGGCGTCCTTGAGCACCTCGATCGACTCGATGTCGTTCGGGTTCAGGCCCGCCATTTCGCGTACGGCGCCGTCCACCAGCACGATCGGATCGTTGGAGTTGTTGATCGACGAACCGCCGCGGATCAGGAATTTCGGCGCCGAACCCGGCGTAGCGTCGGTCGTGGCGACCTGCAAGCCGGCGATACGGCCTTTCATGCCGTCCCCGACGAGATTCACGGGCATGCTTTCGAGGGTTTTGCCGTCCATTTTCGAGATCGCCGAAGTCACGGTCTTGCGCGTCTGCGTGCCGTATCCCACGACCACGACCTCCTCCAGCACCGACTGGTCCTCCTGCATCGTGACGTCGATCACCGAACGGCTGCCGACCGGCTCTTCACGTTCCGTGTAACCGATGTACGAGAAGAGCAGGACCGCGCCGGGCTCCGCCTCGACCGAATAGGTGCCGTCGGCCCCGGTCGTCGTGCCGCGCGTGGAGTCCTTCACCAGCACCGTGGCGCCGACCAGCGGGCTTCCCGCCGCGTCGCAGACACGGCCCGTCACACTGTTCTTCCGCTGCGGCTCCGCAGTGCGGTCGTATGTCAGCACGACCGTGCGGTCCACGATTTTGTAGCGGAATCCCCGTTTGGTGAATACGTTATTCAGAATCCGCTCCAGCGGGGCGTTGCTCTCGCGTACCGACACGTCGCCCATCGGCATGGACGCCAGCGCCGATTCGTAGGAGAAAAGCACGCCCGTCTGCTTGGTGAAAGCGTCCGTAAAAGTCTGTAGGGTAGCGGACTTGACCGTTAGGTCCACATCGTGGTTTTTCCGGAAAGGGGAGCCTCCGTCGTCTTCGGCATAGGCCCTCAGGCTCAAGCCGGTAAACAAAAGAAGCATCGCCACTCCCCAACGGAAGATGGAATTTTTCTTCATGATTTTAAGGTTTGCGAAAAAGGTTAATTTGGGTGAAAAGCCCCGTCCGCGGCGGCCGTCCGCGGACGGGACAGAGGATAGCTAGTTACCGCGCACGACCTCGCAGCGCTGTCCGGTCATGAATTCGACGATGTCGATGACCTCTTCGAGCGAGTTGGTGCGCAGGTAGTTGATGTCGTATCGTTTCCGGTTGTCGGGATCGGCTATGCGTATCCGCACGCCGTAATTCGATTCGATGCGGGCGATGATTTCGCCGATCGTGGCGTTCTTCATCGCCACGAGGTTGTAACGCTCCGTCACGAAATGCTCGGCGTAGATCTCTTCCACCTCGATGTCGTCCTTCGCGGCGTCGAACACGGCCCGCTGGTTGGGATGGAGCCGCACGAGATTATAGCCTTCGGGGGTCTGCAGGCGCACCGAACCGCGTTCGAGCACCACTTCGGTCAGCGGATCGGCGGCATGCGCCCTGACGTTGAACGCCGTGCCCAGCACCCGCACCGACAGGTTTTCGGTCTTCACCACGAAGGGATGCGCTTCGTCGTGCGCCACGTCGAAGTAGGCTTCGCCGTCGATGCGCACGATACGCTCCTCCGAACCCGCGCCGACCGCATATTGCAGTTCGGTCCCGTCCTGCATCCATACCTGCGTGCCGTCTTCGAGACGCAGGGCCGCAATTTCGCCGCTTTCATTCAGATAAGTACGGAACAGCTCGTCCCCCGGCGTACCGACGCCGGCAAACCACGCCGCGGTTACGGCGACGGCAACCACCGCCGCTGCGGCCGCTGCCGACGCCCAGCGGCGCCATGCGGGACGCCGCCGCTTCACCTCGCGGCGCATCGCTTCGTCGGCGTCGATCCGCGCGTTGAGCCGGCGCATCATAGCGTCGCAGCGCTCGCCGAGCTGTTTGGACGAAAGGGTTTTGTGGGCGCTCCAGATCGCGGCGATCTCGAAATAGAAGGTGCGGTGCTCCTCCCGTTCTTCGAGCCATGCGTAAAGCCGCCGCTCTTCAGCCTCGGTCGTTTCGTGATTCAGGTGCTTGTATAATACAGAATCGATGCTGTACAATACGGTGTCGTCGGTGTGTGCCAATGCGTATCTTTTTTAGGTGCTTGCATAATAACATACAGGCACCCCGGAGAAAATACCTACTCGGTACGGCAAATTTTTTCCTATCGCATGAACAGCAGGGCGAGCAGCAACAGCAGCTGCTCCTTGGAGAGCTTCCGGCGCAGTTGTTTGAGCGCCGCATACATATGATTCTCGACCGTACTTTGCGAGATGCCGAGCCGCTCGCTGATCTCGCGGTTCGAGAGGTCTTCGAGGTAGCTCAGTTTGAATACTTCGCGGCATTTGGGCGGCAGCGACTCGATCGCCGCGTCGAGACTCGCGCGCAGGTCGTCGGAATAGAGCTTACGGATGATCGGACTGTTGTCGGGCGCATAGTAGGCGCTGCCCATCGAGGCGATCCGCTCCTGATAGTAGGCGCGGTAATCGCCGGCGCGCCTGTTCTTGTCCAGATAGTTGAGCGCGCGGTTGTAGACCGAACGCAGCAGATATTTATACAGGGAGTTTGAATCGTCCAGCGCCGCGCGGTTCTGCCACACGTTGTAAAAGACGTCCTGCACCACGTCCTCGGCCCAGTCGTCCTTCATGAAAAGGCGGGCGTAGGAGACCAGCATGGCATAGTACCGGCCGCAAAGTTCGTCGAAAGCCTTGCGGTCGCCGTTGCGGATCCGTGTCGTAAGCAGAATTTTCTCCATCGGACAATCTGATTCGCCACAAAAGTAAACATTCTGAATTTATGAAACAATCCCCCGTGTTATTTTTAATTTTTTTGTAATTCCGTTAGGTGGTTTCGCCCGATCGGTTGTATTTAATATGTCACAACCGAACTACACGACCGATGGGAAAAAACCTCTTTCCGGCGCCGGACGCCGCAGCGCAGTCCCCGGCAGCCATGCTCCGGCAGTACGGCGGCACCTGCCGCCGCGTTTTCCCATCCCCGGCGCAGACACATCATGCGATTCTGGTAATCATCAATCATAGATAGAATGAAAAAAGCTATTCAATTCGGAGCGGGCAACATCGGACGCGGATTCATCGGCGCCGTGCTGGAAAAGGCGGGCTACCATGTGGTGTTCGCCGATGTGAACGAACAGATCGTGGACCGGATCAACCGGGACAAGGGCTACACGGTGCAGATCATGGACACCGTATGCGAGGAGGTGCGCATCACCGACATTTCGGCCGTGGATTCGCGGAGTCCCGAACTCGCGCAGCAAATCGCCGAAGCGGAGATCGTCACCACGGCCGTCGGCCTTACGATCCTGCCCCGCATCGCAGGAGCCATCGCCGCGGGCATCGAGGCCCGCAGGGAGCAGGGCGTCGAGCAGCCGCTCAACGTCATCGCCTGCGAAAACGGCGTCCGCGCCACTTCGCAGCTCAAAGCCGCGGTGCTGACGCACCTCGACGCCGCCGGACAGGCCTACTGCGAGCAGTGCGTCGGCTTCCCCGACTGTTCGGTGGACCGCATCGTGCCGCCCGTCAAGAGCGAAAACCCGATCGACGTGGTCGTCGAACGCTTCTTCGAATGGAACGTCGAGCGCGCCGCATTCAAGGGCGCCGTACCCGAAATCCCCGGCATGAATCCGGCCGACAACCTGATCGCCTACATCGAGCGCAAGCTCTTCACGCTCAACACGGGCCACGCCATTACGGCCTATCTGGGCCGCATGAAGGACTACATGACCATCTGCCAGAGCATTTCCGACGAGCAGATCCACGCCATCGTCAAAGCCGCCATGCGCGAGAGCGGGCGGGGACTGGTGGCGCGTTACGGCTTCGACCGCGACGCCCACTTCGCCTATATCGACAAGATCATCGGCCGCTTTACGAACCCCTACCTCTGCGACGACGTGACCCGCGTGGGCCGCGAACCGCTCCGCAAGCTTTCGGCGGGCGACCGGCTCGTAAAACCGGTCCTCACGGCCCGTCAGTACGGCATCGGCACGCCCAACCTGCTGCTGGGCATCGGCGCGGCCCTGCACTACGACAATCCGGAGGACCCGCAGAGCGTGGAGATGATCGCCATGACCGCACGGCTC